>Ga0209323_10002957_pt1 | contig 11310 bp, 9 predicted proteins | sample Rifsed19ft2_FD_184014 | JGI IMG/M metagenome (GOLD analysis project Ga0209323, IMG submission 184014) | Soil microbial communities from Rifle, Colorado, USA - sediment 19ft 2 (version 2) | ecosystem: Environmental > Terrestrial > Deep subsurface > Rock core/Sediment | place: Rifle, Colorado...
TCCCGGCCAGGAATATATTATATCAATTCATCCTGATTATTTATCACCTGAATATGCAAAAAATGCAATTGAACTTCGCTTCGGTGACACGCTCTTATTTTCATTTCTAAGAACTTTTTTTGTTGGACAGAACCAGTTTTTCCCGCCGATGAGTGAGATTTATCATTATCCTTATTTATGTGTTGGTTGGTTCGGTTTATTTATTACAGCAATGAATATGATTCCGGTTGGGCAGCTTGATGGCGGACACATTGCATACACAATGTTTGGTGAAGATCATCATTATAAAATTGCAGTAATTTCATTTGTCTTACTTTTTGTACTTGGTACGTTAGGTTTTCTTGAAACTTATCTTGAAACATCATATAATATTGGTTGGTCAGGCTGGTTATTCTGGGCTTTGATATTATTCTTTTTCATTAAACTTAAACACCCTCCTGTGCCTGACAATACTCCATTAGGAAAAGGACGGATGTTGCTGGGCTATTTCAGTTATATTATCCTTATAGTTTCATTTTCACCAACCCCGTTTATTATAACAGGGTTTTAATTTTGGGTTTGGAGAATTCAATAATAAGCACTAAAATTGATTATATGAAAAAAATCTTTCCGGTCTTTCTGCTCATTTTTTTATTTGGGTGTGAGAAAGATTATAATAATGTTGTCGATGTACAGGTCAATGATCTGCAAGTCTCATCTGTAATTTCAATAAATACTTTCAACTTCAATCCATCAGATTCTTTAATAACAGTGAGCGTAAAATTTCAATCTATTAACGGATTAAGTTCCGTAAGTTTTAATATTTATAAACCCGGGTATTCTAAAATAAATTCTTCACCTGTTGAACTTTTTGATAACGGAAATATTGCCGCAAATGGTGACTCATCAAACGGTGACAACCAATATTCTAACAAATTTCCGATGAGCCGGTATTATGAAAACGGAACTTATACAATAAGGTATTTTGCAAACCTTTCTGACGGGACAGCAAAGAATATAGCAGAGCAAAATTTCACTTATAACAACAATCAAAATAATGTTGCGCCGGTAATTTCTAATTTGCTAATGGCTGATACTGTTTCACTGAATCAGAGTTTCACTTTCTCAGTATCAGTTATAGATTCAAATGGTTTAAGCGATATTGCACAGGTTTATTATGAATTATTTAAACCAGATGGAACGCAGATCACTAACAGCCAGGGATTTTCAAAATTCCCGCTGGTTGATAATGGCGACACTGCAAACGCAGGTGATGTGACTTCAGGTGATGGAATTTTTACAAATAAACTCACTTTTCCTTCATCACAGCCAATAGGAAACTGGAATTTCAAATTTCACGCTGAAGACAAAGGCGGAAAACTTAGTAATGAAATAACAAAAACACTTGTGGTTAAATGAGAATAAAAATTTTACACATAATTTTAATCCTTACCATTTGTTCTTTAACCATTTTTTCGCAGGTTCGTCCGGTAAATTATGACCTTCGGCCGGGTCATAAATTGGCAAAGATAACCGGCGACGATACACCCGGCAGTAATGATATTTCGGAATTAATTGTAATTGGTGATACCACCATTGTTGCAACGAATGACGGCATTAGTATTACTACGGACAATGGAATTTCCTGGAATAATTATTACAGCAAAAATATTTTTTCAGATAACAATATTTACGCACTTGGTTACAATAATGGAGTGATCTGGGTTTCTCTTGGTACCAGATATACTGATGAAACTACCAAAGGGCTGGTCGATGAAGGGAAAGGATTAGCCTATTCCAGCGATATGGGAAAAAACTGGATTTCAATACCTCAGCCTCTCGATTCAAACGCTGATTCAATTATAGTTTACGGGATTAATAATATCAGGGCATTGCCTGTTACAGTTCCTCAACAAAATATTACATTTGATATTTCATTCACTACCGGAACGGTTTGGATAACATCGTTTGCCGGCGGATTAAGAAAAAGTACTGATAACGGGCTAACGTGGAAGAGAATAATTCTACCGCCGGATTACTTAGATCACATAGCTCCGACTGATACTCTGAATTTTTGTTTGTCTCCATCAAAAGGGAAATTTTGTTCGGAAGGAAATTTAAACCATGGTGCATTTTCCGTTCTTGCAATTAATGATACAACATTATTCGTTGGTACAGCAGGTGGTATAAATAAATCAACTGACGGAGGAGTAAGCTGGACGAAATTCAATCATACTAATCAGTCTAATCCTATTAGTGGGAATTGGGGAACATATCTTGATTATAATTCTGTTACTAAAACTCTATGGGCATCAACCTGGAAAACCGAAGGCTCTACAGAATTTTACGGAGCCAGCACAACTTCTAACGGAGGGAATACGTGGAAAACTTTTCTTCCCGGTGTAAAAACATTAAACTTTGGATTTAAGAATTCCGATGTGATCGCAACCTCAACTGAAGGCGTTTTCAGAACAAATAACTCCGGAGTAAGCTGGGTTAGCCCAACTTCAATAATAGATAACGACTCAAAAATTTCGTTACAGACAAATATCTTTTTTGATGCGGGTTCTGATGGCCAAGATATATGGCTTGCTTCAGGTGATGGTTTAGTAAAATTTACTGAAACCGGCGGAATGTGGATTGGTAAATGGAAAATTTATAACGCATCAAAATCACTTGCGTCAACAACAGATAGTTATGCTTTCCCGAATCCTTTCTTTCCTAAATTTGGGGCCTTAAAAATTAAATATTCAACCAGCGGAAAAGTATTGCCTGTTACAATCCGTATTTTCGATTTTAGTATGAATTATGTAAAAACTATTATACAGAATGTTCAGAAAGGAGGATCAGTTACCTCATCCACGAATTTGAGTGAAATTGATTTCTGGGATGGAAAAGATGGCAGCGGAAGATTAGTTTCGAACGGAGTATATTTTTACAGGATAGACCGGGGAGATGAACAACCGCTGTTCGGAAAAATTTTGGTAATTCAGTAAGAGGAAATATTGAAGAGATTATTGACATTTCTTTTTTTAAGTTCGGTGGCTTTTTCACAGCCTCAATTCAGTAGTATAAGCAGTCTGCCCGGTAGTTTCAGCAGGCTTGGCTTTGGTGCAAGAGGTCTTGGTATGGGAAATGCAATGTCCGCTGTTATAGAAGGAAACCTTGTTTCTTATTATAATCCGGCACTGGCTGTTTTCCAGGAAAGTAATTCTTTTCAAACTTCTTATTCATTTTTATCTCTAGACCGGAGTTTAAATTTTATTAATTTTACAAAGCAAATCAATTTTTAAGTATTGGAATAATCAACGCCGGAGTTTCAAATATAGACGGAAGGGATAATTCAGGAAATCAAACCGGTAGTTTATCAACCTCCGAGAATCAATTCTTCTTCGCATTTTCAAATCAGTTCTCAAAAAAACTTGCTCTCGGTTTAGCAATCAAGTACTATTATTTTAAACTTTACGAAGAGATCACTGCAAATGGTTTCGGGCTTGATATTGGCGGGATTTATTCTTTATCCGATAATCTTCATGTTTCATTTGTAATTTCTGATATTAATTCTAAATATAAATGGGACACTACACCGCAGCTTAATACCAACGGCTCCCAGACTGAAGATAGTTTCCCGGTTCTAAAGAAGATTGGCGTAAGTTATAAAAATTATGAATATAAATTCATCACTGCGCTTGAATATGAAACAAGTGGCGAGGGTACAAATATTATAAGATTCGGGGGAGAAATTAATTTAATTGAAAGTCTCTTTTTAAGAGGCGGCATCGACCAGTTGAATTTGAGCAATTCAGATTTTCCCATCAGGCCTTCACTGGGATTTTCATATTTTAAGATAGTTGGTAGCCTTTTAATAGGTGTTGACTATGCTTTTGTTGGTGAAAGATATTCACCACAGGACAGGCATATTGTCGGCGTGAATGTTCGTTTTTAATATTAAAAAATCTGGAAATTATGAGAATCAAAAATAAAATATTTTTAATCATTTTAGTTTTTTTCTATGCAGGAAATTTATTTGCACAAACCGGCGGTAATAGCGGATTGGCATTTTTGAAATTCGGATTCGGTGCAAGAAACATTGCAATGGGTGATGCAGGTACGGCTATAGCTAATGATGTAACCTCTTTATATTATAATCCCGCACGGTTAGCCGGCAGTGAAGTTTCAGAAGTAATGTTCATGCACAATAGCTGGATACAGGATGTTAGAAGTGAAATGATTGGTGCTAAATCTACTTTATTTGGGTTGCCCATAGCAATTGGCTTTAGTGTTGCGAGTATTGACAATATTGAAGTAAGAACAGTCGCTGGTGAACCCGATTCAAAATTTAATGCGACTTATTTTTCAGGAAGTTTTTCAACCGGATTTAAGATTATTAATGGACTTGCTGCAGGAATTACAATAAAATATTTATATGAAAATATTTTTGTTGATGAAGGCAATGGGCTTGGTTTAGATCTCGGACTTTTTTACAGAACGGCAATTCCCGGCTTGAATATATCGGCTTCTTTCAGAAATCTTGGTTCAATGAATGCGCTTAGAAATGTTGAGACAAAACTCCCGACAGAATTAAGAGTCGGAACGTCATATAATTTTGAATTGCCTGATTCCAAACTGGATTTCACTGCAGGCGGGGAATACCTAAACTATACTCGTGATAGTGAAAATCATTTTAATCTTGGCGGTGAAGCAAGATATAATAAAGTATTTGCATTGCGCGCCGGCTATCAGACCGGTTATGATTCAAAAGGATTTACAGCCGGTATCGGATTAACCTGGGGCAATTTAATTCTTGATTATGCTTACATCCCATTCAAATTAGGTTTGGGAACGGCAAATATGTTCTCAATTCAATTCAGGTTTTAATTTTTCAATTCGTAAATAATTGTTAAAAATAAAATTGAAATTACACGCCATATTCAATTTTCTAAAAACTCATTTCAAATTATTACTTCTGCTATATCTTGTTGTTCAAGTAGCTTATATCATATTTTATCCCTTGAATTATCAAAGTGATTCGCTTTATTATTTTAATTTAGCGCAGGACTGCCTGAAGCAAAATTCCTTTTACCCCGCACACAATCACATATTTGAAGACTATATAATTGCTCCACTTTATATTAATATTCTGATTCTTGTTTTGAAAATCTATAATTCAAAAATAGTAATTGGATTATTAAACATTGCTCTTAATTTTACTCAACTCTGGCTGGTTTATTCAATTGCTAAAAAAGAATTTGATGAGGGCCCAGCAAAAGTTGCCGCTATTATATACATTTTTTATCTATCCACTTTCGGAATGATTTTGCTTAATTTGACAGAATTTCTTTTCTGCACGCTCATACTTTTCAGTTTGTATTTCTATCAAAGAAGAAATGCCGCCTTTCTTTTATTAGCAGGTTTATTCGCCGGGGCGGCAATAGCGGTTCGCCCGTTAGGCTGGGCGCTTGCAGCCGCATATTTAATCAATTATTTGTTTGGGGTTAAATTTATTGAGTTAATAAAAAAACTCGGATTGATTATTTCAGGAATATTAATTTTCATAATTATTTATAGTTCTTTTACTTATAGTAATTTCGGAAGGTTTATTTTTCAATCAACTAACGGATCGGTTAATTTATTAATTGCCGCAAATGATGATGCGTCAGGTGCTTATAATAATAAAGTGTTTAAAAAGGGGAAGATAGGTTACATCGAAGAACCGGAAAAGAAAACTTATATTGAAAAGGAAAAATTCTGGCAAAAGCAGGCATTGAACTGGATTGAAGAAAACCCTGTAAAATATATTTCTCTTTTTCCTATGAAATTACTCCACATGTTTGCCTGGGATGATTTTTCTGTCTCCAGGTTAGCTAATATTCGGGATTGGAATTTATACAAAGCAGCCAAATATTTATTGTTTCACTCAGATGATAATCTTTTTAACTCAGCATCGTTTGGAACAATTTTTTTATTTTTTCTGCTACTTATTGTACATCATCTGTATTATTTTTCAATTATATTTTTATTCGCGTTTGCCTTGATAAAATATTTCAGGAAACTATCTGGCTCAGAGAATGTTAGGGTAACGTTATTATATATTTTATTCGGATTGGGCATACATCTTTTAACTTTTGGAGATGCACGTTTTAAGTATCCGTATATAATTTTAATGATTTTAATAATTTCACCGTTTGTAAATAATTATTTGAATTCAGGCACTAAAAAATTTGAAATAGAATAAGTGGTTATAATTTATGTTTAATTTTTCTATGCTTTCTGAATCCCGATTGAGCAATGAAAACTGGGATGATTTTGTTGCTGTATCTGATAACGGAACAATTTTTCACACAAGAAAATTTTTATCTTATCATCCCAAAACCCGGTTTAATGATGCTTCAATAATTGTTAAAAAGAATGACAAATTATTCTCAGTTTTTCCAGCAGCGGTTATAGAAAGGGAAAATAAAAGAATATTAACTTCTCACAGTGGTGCTTCCTACGGTGGTTTTGTTTATAACAGTGATTTAAATCTAAAAGATGCCTTCTCCCTGGTTGAAGGATTGGAAGACTTCGGGAAGGAAAATAACTGCGATAGAATTCAATTGACTATTCCGCCAATAATTTATGAATCGAAATATTCCAATTATATGGATTTTGCACTTGTAAAAAATAATTTTCAATATATAAAAAGAGAAATTTCAAGTGTTGTGCAGCTTGATATTCCTGAAGAAAAACTTCTTTCTACTTACAGGGCTGAAGCCAGAACGGCGGTGAATAAGTCAATTAAAAAAGGAGTTATTATAAGGGAGTGCGATAATTACGGAGAATATTATGAAATATTGAAAAAAAATTTAAAGTTGCGTCATAACGTTTCTCCCACGCATACCATTGAGGAATTAAAAAAACTGGCTGGAATGTTCACAAAAGAAATCAGGCTGTGGGGCGCTTTTCTCGGTGATAAACTAATAGCCGGAGTTTGTAATTTTACTGCTAATCCCAGGGTTGTTCTGGCTTTTTATATCAGCCACGATGAAGATTACCAGGAATACCGTGCGGTCAATCTTTTATTTTATGAGATAATGAAAAAGTATCAGCAGGAAGGATGCAGGTTCCTTGATTTTGGAATATTCACTGTAAATATGGATCCTAACCTGGGCCTGGCAAGATTCAAAGAAAATTTTGGTGCAAGGGGAATTTTCAGAGATACATTTTATAAAGATATTTGATGTTGAAAATATTACACATCGCACCACAAAATTATGCAGGCGTTCCATATGATTTTTATAATATGCATAATAAGTGCGGTGATTTTTCAAGAATCATAACACTTCACAAAAATACGAGAGACTTTCCGGAAGATATTTGCCTTAACCTCCCACTTCCAAATTTTGATCTTGCAAAGAAATGGAGAAAAAAGAAGGTTGAATTAATTGAAAAGATAGGAACTGAAAAAGTAAAATATTTTGAACCCAAAAATTTTTTAGAGAAATTATATTTCAACTGGAATGACTTTTCAAAAAAATCTATTGTAGAGAAAGCCATAAGCAAATATTCGCTTAATGAGTTTGATATTATTCATTATGATGCGGGGTTGGATTTTTACAGGAATGCAGAGCAGGCATTAAAATGGAAACGAATGGGGAAGAAGATTGTCTGTTGTTATTATGGCAGTGATTTGCGTGTGCGTGGAATAATTAAAGAACTTGACAAGATTTCCGATCTCAACATTACTTCTGAATATGATCACCTCGCTATGAAAGAAGGCATTCAATATATATTTTATCCTTATGATCCAGCTGGACTTCCCCGGAGACAAAATGAAAATAATGAAGTTATTACAATAGTCCATTCGCCGACAAACCGAAAATATAAGGGTACTGATTTGATAATATCAGTAATTGAAAAAATTCAGAGAGAGAAAAAAATAAAATTTATACTTATGGAAAACCAGCCGCGCTGTAAAGTACTAGAAGAAAAAAGTAAATCAGATATATGTATCGACCAGGTTGGCGGTACGATGGGAGGCACAGGCTATGGTAAAGCCGGAATTGAATCGCTTGCAATGTCCGTTCCAACTATCACAAATATGACCGACACCTACAGGGAATGGCTTCCTGAAAACCCATTTAACATTGCGAACAATGAAAAAGAGCTTTATGATGTTTTAAATGAATTAATTGATAACGCAGTGATGAGAAAAAAATATGGTGAAAATGGTAAGAAATGGGTTGAAAAATATCACAGTTATAAAAGCGTGAACCTGCGGTTAAAAGAATTGTATAAATTATCAAATATTATTTAATGAAGATTAAAAGCCTTTCAAACTCAGTGGCATGGTACGGAATGGGAAATCTTTTCATCCGTTCGGTCAGTTTTATATTGCTGCCGCTTTATTCCAATCTGATCAGCACTGCTGAGTTTGGAAATTATGCGCTTTTAATGTCTGTGTATACAATTGCATCAGTAATATACCAATTGGGGATGCATGGTTCTTTAAATAAATTTTATATTGAAGCGAAGACTGAAGAAAGAAAAAAACTAATATTTTCTTCAATAATAAATTCAATATTATTATTTGGAATTGTTGTTACAATTTTTCTCTCACTGTTTTCTGATTGGTTGTCAGTTTTAATATTTGAAACCAGTGAATTTTCCTCATTACTTGTTTTAATATTCGTATCACTGCTTTTTGAAACGTTGACCTTTTATATTTTATTTCTGCTTAAGACAAAAGAATTATCGAAAAAGGTGGTGGCTTATTCAGGCATTGGTGCAATAATAAATCTTTGTTTGAATATTCTTTTTGTTTATTACCTCAGGCTTTCTGTAGCGGGTATCATACTTGCTCAATTGATTTCAGCGGCTATACTGCTGCTTGTTATGCTTAACGTTATCAAAGATGAGTATGTACTGAAATTAGATCAAAAGATTTTTAAGAAAGTTATAAAATTTTCCCTTCCATTAGTTGCTGCGGGAATATTATCTTCTGCAGTTGACGTTGCTGACCGTTTTATCCTTAATTATTATTTGGGCAAAGATGAAGTAGGTATATACAGCTTCGCGTACCGGATTGCAATGGTAATGAATGTATTTGTAATTTCATTCCGGACTGCGTGGAGTCCATACTCTTTAAACTTATTTTATTCGCGGGATTACAAATCATCATTTGGTAAAACGTTAACGAAAATGGTGGCTTTAAGCGGAGTAATTTTATTAGTTGTTTCATTGTTCGGGGATTACCTGTTCGACATTAAATTTTTACAGGTTAGTATGTTCAACCAGGCTTATAAAGCCGGAATGGTAATTCTGCCCCTTGTTATTATTGGCTACATCTTTAGTGGGATTTCTTCTTTTTATTCGGTTTATCCCTACATTTCAAATAAAAGTTATCATTTCTTATATGCTGATCTGTTATCCTTCCTGATAAATGTGGCCTTGAACTTTATTTTGATACCATGGCTTGGAATTATTGGTGCAGCGTTTGCAACTGCAATTGGGTTTCTGGTTGGTGCGGCATATTTGTTTTTTATCTCAAGGGACCAGATTAAAATCGATTACCAGACAAAGAAACTTACTGTAATAATAATGACCTCGCTTATGCTGCTTTTGATTGGGTTGAATTTAAAAAATATTTTCCTGGATTTATCGTTAGTGATAATTTACATGGGGATTTTGCAGTATTTAGTTAAATTGGATTTAACTAAACTTCTAAAGCGTACTTAAGCCGTCAATTAATCTTAACAGTTTTTTTGATTCACTTTCCCAGTTCAATTCAGTTTCAATTAATTTACGTGCATTTTTTGATGTCTGAATAAATAAATCAGGTTTTTTAATATATTCTTCTATTGCATCAACTATTTCAGATTCATTTTCCGGGTCAACCAGAGTACCGCAAATATTGAATTCCAGGCCTTGTCTTACAGGTAAAATATCAGAAAAAATAAATGGCCTCCCGTAAGCCATATATTCGAATAATTTTATTGGCAGTGAATTCTTGTAGATAAAATTTCTTTTTCTTAAATCTATAAAAATATTGACATCTTTAAAATTTGCCGACATTTTATCATAATCTGTCCAGCCTATTTTTTCAATTATTATTTTTTCTGAGACAGGTGATATTTCATCAAACTTAGATTCATCGCATTCTGTTTGAAATTTACCCGCAAATTTTATTATAATTTTTAATCCCGGGTTTCGTAGATAAAGTTTTTCTGAGGCATTTATTATCTGATTTATTCCACGATCAAAATTTAACAGGCCGGCATAGCATAATACAAGCTCATCTTTGATGGGTGAGGGTTCCGTAGTGCTAAAATATTTTAGGACAGGGTAGTAACCAATTAATATTTTAGGCAATGCGGGTGCAATTAAATCATATCTTCTTTTCTTTGTGTTTTCACCCACTATCAGGTAATCACATTTATTTGTGAAATAAATGTTCATCATCCAAAGGAAAATAAAATTTATAATTTTAGATAATCCTCTTTTTTTTGATGTTACATTTTCAGGGTACCATTCTGTAATATCTGAAACTATTTTGCAATTGTTATTGCGGGACTTTTTATATTTGCAGGACGGAACAATTGCAGATACTTCCGAGCAAATGATCAAGTCAGGTTCAAAGGCAATTAGTTCTGTTAATAGTTTGTTAAATTTACCGTTACGCGAGAGTGAATCATCAAGGAATCCTTTTATTTCTATTCCGTTTCTTGATTCATTTATATCCTGTGTAGAACAGATTATGGAAACTTCATAACCGGTATCTGAAAGGCTGCAGGCAAATTTCCAGAAAATTCTTTCATCAATTGGCGGATGCCCGGTTGTTACAATTGCAATTTTATTTATCATATTGAAAGCTAACAAAATATTGAAACATTTTTCGCATTATACATTATGAAAAACCCGAAGATATTAATTGTAAGGCCGGACAGAATAGGTGATGTTGTTTTATCAACACCTTTGCCACGCGAGATTAAAAAAACGTATCCGGACAGTCACATCTCAATTCTATTAAGAGAATACACTAAAGATTTGTACCTTAATAATCCTCATGTGAATGAAATCATCATTTATGACCCGGATGAAAACCCGGTTTCATTGATCAGAAAATTACGAAGCGGGAAATTTGATTTTGCATTAACATTACTTCCTACTGAAAGATTAAACTGGATTCTGTTTTTTACAGGAATAAGAAACAGGGTAGGTGTAGGACATAAATTTTATCAATTTGTAACAAATTCCAAAAGTGTATTCAGGAATAAATATATTCCGCTCAGGCATGAAACTGATTATTGTCTTGATGAAATAAGAAAACTGGGTATTGAAACAAGTAACCTG
>Ga0209323_10002959_pt1 | contig 11308 bp, 7 predicted proteins | sample Rifsed19ft2_FD_184014 | JGI IMG/M metagenome (GOLD analysis project Ga0209323, IMG submission 184014) | Soil microbial communities from Rifle, Colorado, USA - sediment 19ft 2 (version 2) | ecosystem: Environmental > Terrestrial > Deep subsurface > Rock core/Sediment | place: Rifle, Colorado...
CATTTCATCGTCAGCTCAAGAGACTGAAGTGCATATCCATAGGATGAAGGGTAGGGTGTGCATTCATCAAAGGTCATTGCTATATCAGAGCCAAGTAAAGACTGGATTTCCATAGCCTCTTTAGGTCCGATAAAATGCATCGAACCATCAATGTGTGATCTAAAATGGACACCACTGTCTTCTATCTTCCTCAAGGCAGAGAGGCTATACACTTGAAAGCCACCACTGTCAGTAAGTAACGGCATATCCCAGTGTATGAACTTGTGAATTCCTCCAAGAGCAGCAACAGTGTCTGCCCCGGGCCTAAGGTAAAGATGATATGTGTTGCAGAGAAGAATCTCAGCGCCCATTTCTTTCAGTTCATCAGTGGATACTGCTTTGACTGTCCCAGTTGTTGCAACAGGTATAAAGGCCGGGGTATGGATTGTGCCTCGCGGTGTTTCCATGAGGCAAGCCCGTGCATTACCGTCTGTCTTTATAATGCTGAATTGCATGTTTTCTTTTATTTACAAGCGATTGAGAAACTTATGGCTAATACTTAATGCTGACTCCTGAATATGTCATGCTGAACTAATTTCAGCATCTAATAATATCAACAGATTATGAGACCCTGAAACGAGTTCAGGGTGACAAAAAATATCTATCAAAAGCGTGATTTTTAATATCGAAAGTATAACATGTATCAGAGAGTAGGGTGATATCGTTCAGAGAAATATTTTGAATTGTTTTAGATGTGGATTTTATATTCTTTGATCTTTGCCCTCAGAGTATTTCGATTTATTCCAAGAGCCTTTGACGCCTTGATCTGGTTACCATCAGTCTCTTTCAAAACTATTGAGATGAGTGATTTCTCAACCTCTGATATGACAGCATCATAGAGGTTAGACCGTTCAAGCTTTGCGAGTTTCTTTAAATAGCGCTTCAGCTTTTCCTCAAGGAAGTCATATACAGAACATGAATTTAAAGCTTCTTTTAGTAGTTCCTTCTTTTCCATCAAATAAAGACCTCTTTTAGAAGGGATTTAGGAATGAATAACGCTCTATTATAATGAATTCCCAGTTTTAATGTTATTAATTTTTTTTAATATATGATTACGATTTTCTATTAGAAAAAATTAGCAAATCTTGTACCAATCGTTCTCTGAACATAACATCTATTAAAGAATAAAAATTATGATAATTGTAACTTGAGAGTATATAAAAGAATATTTTAATTGTGCATAAACTGATATATAATTCAACCATGAAAATTCTCATTTGTGGTGGAACTGGTTTTATCGGTTCACACCTTTCAGACTATTTATTAAATCAAGGATTACAGGTGGTTGTTCTTGCAAGGCATAGACCGAGAAAGATTTTCCCAGGTATGCAATTTATTGAGGCTGATTTGCTGAAAACCGAATTTTTTAAACAGGAATGGTTTGAGGGAGTGGATGCTGTAATAAACCTGAGCGGGAAAAGCATTTTTACCTTTTGGAATGAAAAGAATAAGAAGGATATATGGAATAGCAGGGTAGTTGTTAATAAGAATCTCGTACATTTTATCTCAAAACTTCAACGAAAACCGAAAGTGTTTGTTTCTGCTTCTGCTGTCGGTTATTATGGCAATAAGGGAGAAGCAGAACTCAATGAAGATGCCAGACATGGACAAGGATTTCTATCAGAGCTTTGCGTAGAGTGGGAGAGGGAGGCAAGAGAAGCAGAAAAATCAGGTATCCGCTTGGTACAGGTAAGAACTGCGCCTGTTATTGCAAAAGACGGTGGATTTATGGAACAAATCTTAAAATCTTTTCGATTTGGGTTTACTTTTGTTTTTGGATCAGGTAATCAATGGTTTTCATGGATTCATATGGGTGACCTTGTCCGCATATATCATTTAGCTGTTGAAGATGAAACACTGTCAGGGCCTGTCAATGCCTGCTCACCTTATCCAGTTCGCTTTAAGGACTTTATAAACCATATAAGGAGGTTCAAAAAGGCCATTGTTATTCCATTTCCTGCCAGAATTCTTAAGTTTTTATTGAAAGAAACAGCAGATGTGGTTCTCTTAAGTCAGAGGGTGATTCCTGAAAAATTATTGAGAAAAGAGTTTCAGTTTTCCTATCCCCATTTGAGTGATGCATTAAAAGAGATATTTTCTTAATTGCTACAATTCTTTTAAACACACTTAGTAAGATTATGTACAGGAGGACATAGTACTTTCGCTCATTCTCGTTCCGATAAGATCAGAACTGCGAGGCTTTTGCCTCTTTATATTAGTATATTATCAATTGAATATCAGCAAAAAAATCCGCTCAAGTACTATATCCTCCTATAATTTTGTAATTCAGAATTTTATTAAGGATATGGCGGAGGGGCAGGGATTCGAACCCTGGGTGGAGTTACCCCCACAACGGTTTTCGAGACCGCCCCATTCAACCACTCTGGCACCCCTCCGATGTTTATTGTAATAAATCAATCGGTTATGTGTTTAACAAGGAGAATTTTGCTATGGCTGTGCAGGAAGTTTATAAATAGTCCTTAAGAACTAAAACCTTTATTTCTTTTACCTGTTTTAGTTTATCGTCATTAGTAAGAAATGCGTCTGCACCGACATCAATAGACGTAGAGATTTGAATAGCATCAAGGGCTCTGAGGAAAGGATAACGACCTCTCAGCTTTCCAGCGGCCTCTGCTATGCGTTCGGAGATTTCTATCATGGTAAGGCTCTTTCCGTGCTTAAGGAAATCTGCAAATTTCCTTGCAAGCTTTACATCTCCTTCCTCAATTGGTTTGGGCAAGACTTCAGTGAGTGTTATGACAGATGAATAGGCGTTCAGATTGCCTGACTGAAAGGCCGTGACAACTTCTTTTGCAAGGGGGCCAAACTGAGGGTGGGCTTCAATGAAGTAAATAACAGGCGCTGTATCAATAAAAATTGTATTGACTTGGGCAAGTTCGTCAGAGAGGGTCATGCCCTATTTTCTCTTAGACGGTTAACATACTCCTGTGCATCTTCACCTTTCCATAACCCCTTTCCGAGACCATACAGGTTCTTCCAGTCGAGTTCCTTTTTCATCGCAAGACCTGTTTTCCTCAGCTTATGTGCGAGCTTTTCCACTAACTTCAATTGTTCCTGAGGGGAAAGCTTTTCCACCTCTTTTTCGATTTTTGCCAAAGTTGTTCCTCTAGGCATCCTCAGCCTCCTCTGCATTTATATCATTAGTAGCATAACATATATAGTTTTATCAATCAGCCATTTTGCTTCTTCTGCCTTCAGTCAGCTATTGTCACAAAAAGTGATAAATAATATGATCAACCAGTATAAGAGAGTCTCGTCCAGATCGATCAAACACTGAAGCTATCCCGATTCCAAACAAGTATCTGAGGATGGCAGTAAGTGAACAGATGGGAAAAAATAAGGGGGCTGAGCAACTCAGCCCCCTTTCTGAATATGAATATTAACAGCTATGGCTGGATCGTAAAGAACTTATCACTCACATCCGTGCCTACATTTGCACCGTTTGTATCTTTCAGTATTACCTTCACCTTGCATTTTGTTGATGATGCAGCCGGTACTTTCCAGTTAAAATTTCCGGGATTGCCTGTAAGGGTCTTTATTGGTTTCCAATTGGTTCCGTCAGTAGTGTATTTCAATACTGTTTTTGCTACAGGTCTTATTGTCTTATTCGTCACCCATCTTATAGTCCACGTGTTAGCTGGTTTAAGAGTTCCTCCTCCATTTGGCGATATTATCCTTAGGACTTCTATTGTAAATGGCTTATCTGAAATGTCCTCACCTACTTTTACACTGTTAGAATCATATCCAATTACCTTCACACGACACTGTTTCTTGTTGACTGTTACTACAGGTATGTCCCAGTGTGTACAGTTAAGACCTGTCACGGTCTTTATTGGTATCCAATGTCCTCCGTTATCTGTTGAATACGACAGATCGGATTTCACTGCATTAGAGGGCGCTTGCCAGCATATAGCATAGATTCCCCCTGAAGGTAAAACATCACCCCCATTAGGTACAAGGAGGGTTAACGTTGCCGCAGGAGGAGCATTTACTGTCAAAGTTACAGGAATGTTTACAGGGGTGTTTGTAGAGCCAGCAGCAGTAATGGTTATTGTGCCATTGTACGTGCCTACTGTGAGTCCTGCAATATCTACTGATAAAGTTACCGTCCCGCTGTCTGAACCACTTAGTGGGCTGAGGTTAAGCCACGTTGCATCGTCACTTACTGACCAGTTTAATGTCCCACCACCTGTATTTGTAATGCTTAAATTCTGACTTGGTGGATTGCTTCCTCCTTGAGTTGCAGTGAAACTAAAAGTTGTTGGGCTATAACCTATCGTTGGTGGTACAACACATTCTCCTTGATAGGCTACTGATACGCCAGACTGTGCTGCTACACATTCATTCGAATAAGTTAATCCGTTACAGCCACAAACCGGGAGGTATTCAAATGTGCAACTGTCTGGTCTTACACTACAAAACCCAGTACTATAGCAACTGCCTTCTGGCTTTTTGCAATAATATCCTGAGTTACAGTTTAAGTTGCTGAAACACTGTTGTACTCCAATCCCACTCAATGATACATTCAGTGTTAGAGTATCGGGGTCGTCTGAGGTTATTGTGAGAGTTGCGTTTTTTGTTCCTGTTGAAGATGGGCTGAATGTAACAGTAACTGTGCAATTGTTACCTGGTGTAATGGTTGCTGGCAAAATCCCACAGCCTGTTTTATCTATTGTATAATTTGTGATGTCTGATAGGTCTATAGATGATACAATGAGGTCTGCCGTGCCTGTGTTTGAGATTGTAAATGTTTGTGGTGATGATGAGGTTCCCACATTGACAGAGCCAAAGTCGTAAGAGGTTGGAGATACTGAGATATCAGGAGATTTGCATTTGCCCGCACTCCCTGCATTGTATATGCTTTCAATCTCAGAGGGGCTTAGGGCACGGTTATAGATTTCTACTTCGTCAATGAGGCCATGTAGATAGTAACCCCCAGTATCTATAGAGCCTGGGGTATCTATAGGATTACCTCTATGGCCAAACTTTAATGAGGAAGTAGTATCAAGATTCAGATTTGCCTCTAAAGTAGTTTCACCAATAGCAACACCGTCCCAATATACTTTATATGTGTTGCCATTACGAGTTACTGCAACAAATATCCAAGTGTCTGTTGGAATTGATGGAGGTGTTACATCTATTATTAAGCCAACCCAACCTGCAGGATTATCATTCGCAAATCGTATAACATTTCCTGCAAGTTTTGTTAAAGTCCAGCCAGTAGCTGGTGGAGATGAAACAAATTTCTCTATTAAAATTTGTTCTCCCTCGGTAGTATTAAACTTTACCCAGAAATCAAAAGTAAAATCATTTGTGCCAAAATTTAGACTGGGATTGTCTGGAACCATCACAAAATCATCTACCCCATCAAAGGAAAATGCTTGTCCAACTAATCCTGCTCCAAAACTTGCTCCACCCTGCAATGTCCCATGATTTCCATCCACGATGTCGTTTGTATTGTTATCGCCTGGCCACCAACTTACTAAATTTAAAGGAGCAGTTATGCAAACATTAGTACCTTTACACTTACCCGCACTACCTGCATTGTAGATACTTGCAATTTCTGAAGGGCTTAAGGCACGGTTGTAGATTGCCGCTTCATCTATCAGTCCATCCAAAAAGAAACCCTCTCCCTGTCCTATAGTTAGCGGTGCGTTCGGATTTGGAATCACAACATCGTTTGTTTCAGACCCAGCAGAAATTCCATTTATATAGATAGTGTATATATTCCCACTTCTTGTTACAGAAAGATGATACCATTGATATAGAGTTGGGCTAAAATCAGCCTGCGCCAAAAAATAGCCATTGACTGGATACGGTGCAGGGCCATTGATGTGAAAGGCCAACTTCTCCTCGCCAAGTTGGAAAGACCATTTGTTCAGCTCTCCTCCACCTTCAGTGTTGCTTATAAAGATAGCACCAGGGTGAATAAGAGTGCCGCCTGGGTCTGAATTAAAATTAACCCACATCTCAATTGTAAAGTCACTTGTAAAAGCCCAAAGGTCGCTATCTGGTACCTGCACAAAATCATCTACCCCATCAAAGGAAAATGCTTGTCCAACTAATCCTGCTCCAAAACTTGCTCCACCCTGCAATGTCCCATGATTTCCATCCACGATGTCGTTTGTGCTCCCGTCACCTGTCCACCAACTTATTAAATTTGTAGGAGGAGTAATGCAAATGTCTACATCCCCATCACGTACAGCCCAAGCATATAAAAGGGCTGAGGATTTACTATTGTGAGCAAGCTGTTCGCTGTTGTGGAAAGCAAATTCCCATGCGACGTCTGTAGCAGGAATAAACGGCATACCATAAGTATTTGAATCCCACAACCTTATTGCCTCAAGCTCTGGAGTAGGAACATACTCTGTACCAAACCAGTATGAGGAGTTCTGCATGTTAAGAAAGGGGCCTGTGTTAGTCAGTGGTTCTGAATTTCCCAACTCCACATAGTACAGATGCCCCAGCTCACTACCTGTAATATGTGGTTCCCATCGGTAAGCCCAGTAAGGGCCAGTTCCATCCTGATTAATTGCAGAGGGCAGCCGCCAGTCATCATACCCGCCATAAACCAGGTTTTCGGCCCAAGACTTGGCACTAAACCAGGTCATCATACCATCAGCATCATAGCCTGATGTCTGGGCGTAATTGGCATCCTTTAGCCAAGTGATATTCAGGTCTGTGTCATAAATCATTCCACCTCCACGGTCAAGGAGCACAGCGTTAACATTCAGTGAAAATAAGAGTATTGAAAGTGGCACGATAAAATATAATACCTTTTTCATTTTTTGCCCCCTTGTTGATAGTTTTTGTTATAATTTTTTAAAAGAATAATTTCGACCTTCTTGCACAACAAAAAAACCGACCTTACCAAAGTTATATCCTTCAGTAGCTCGGCCTCACCCCTCGATTTTATAATCTACCTAAGATTTTCATATGTCAAGAAAATAATTTAGAAAGTCTTTGATATTACGGATGGACTTGAGTTAGGTTTCCAAAATTCCCAAAATTTTTCCAAGAGTTATGGATAAGGAAAAGCCCTTCATTTTGGGGGGTTGGGGGTTCAAAATGAAGGGCTGGAAAGGAGGGAGAATGTGCTTGTTTGTATAAATTATTACATTAAATTATGAAGAACTTATGAATAAATTATAAAGAATTATGAAGGACTATGATTTGAAGTTTACCCCGTTAGAAGATCTTTCGCCCTTCTAACTGGAATGCTCACACGGGGCATTGACCTCGTGTTCGCTCAAAAAGGAATTTTATTTTTACCCAGCTGCAAGCAGTCTGTCCGACAATTCGAATTTTCATATAAGGTGCAAATATGTTGTAGCCGCAACCTTTAGGTTGCGCTTCATATACGCAGGCTGAAGCCTGCGGCTACATTTATCGGACAGCCTCCATGCAGCGGGGCTTTCTAACGGGGTAAAAGAGACCTCCTTCTTCAGGAGGGTAAAAGAAAAAAGTGAAGATGAAGTGCTTAACGTGGGGTAGACAGTGAAAAACAGTTATACTTCCCGGTATCTGCGATAATTCATAATGATTTCATGCGCTACAACTTTTATAAAACTGGTAATCGGCACGGATAATATCATCCCGAGGATACCGAATAATTTTCCACCAATCATTATCGCCAGGAGGACTGTTAGAGGACTAATATGCACGCTTTTTGACATAACCACAGGCAATATAATGGCATCATCAATTAATTTTATCACGAGAAATGCACCGATCACATATAATGCTAAATGAAAACCGCCTGTCTGGAGTATCGATACAATAACAGCAATTATCGCTCCTGTAAGAGGGCCGAAATATGGAATGATGTTTGCGATTCCTGCAAATATTCCTATCATAAAAAAATATTTAACACCAAGCAACCACATTGCACATGTAGCTAAAATACCGACTATGGTTGCATCAAGCACCTGACCTCTTAAATATTTTCCAACCTGTATGTCTATTTTATGAAGTAAAAAGAGACTTAATTCAAAGTACTTGTTGGGCATAATACTTATAAATTCCTTTTTAAGCCGCCTTCCGTCTTTCATTAGGAAAAAAACAATAAAAGGTATCAGAATAATACTGACTATTACAGATGCTGCATCAAGAAAATGCGTAACCATCCAATCTCCGATCCTATCAGTTGCCATATGTATCCTGCTGAGCAGATTTAAATCCTTTATGCCTAAAAATGAAATATTACTGACGATAAAGTTTTCCAGGCGGGACATCATCAATTCTGCCTTTTCAGAGCTAAAACCACCTTTAAGCGCACTAATTTCGTCAGAGAGAAGGGGGAAAAAAAAGAGGTATGACATACAAGCAACAGATAGTAATAGCAAAAAAATACTGACTGTCGCTGTTGTGCGGCTCATCCCGCGTGACTCGAGAAAGCTTGCAAAGGGTTCTAAAACGTACGCCAACAATGCTGCAATGATAACTAATTTTACTATATCAGAAATAGCAACAAGAAATAGTATGAACAGTAAGGTGACAATTAAAAGAAGTACTATTTTGATTAACGTGTTCGTGTTATCTGACATAGGCACTCAGGAAGTCATTCATTGGTCTTCTTATGAAAGCTCAATTCTCTTATCTGTTCATTTGTGCTTTTCAAACGTTCACCGATAGTCCACGCCAGCTTAAATAATATTTTTGCTCCGAGCTTCGGATTACGGTTAATAAGATCAAGAAGCTCGGGTTTAAAAAAACACAACAGCTCACCAGGCATCGTTGTAACGGCTGTTGCGCTTCGTGGTGACTCATCGAGGAGTGCTAATTCTCCGAAGAAATCTCCATCATGCAGCTCTGTTAGGATATGTCTACCCGGGTCACAGACAATGTCCACGGTACCCCGAACAATAATATACATCCCAAGTCCGATATCTCCCTGATTAAAAATCACTTCATTCTTTTTATATTCCCGCTGATGGAGGATACGTTTAATCGTTTTCAGTTCGTTGTTATTTAAATCCTGGAAAATAGGAATATTTAATAGAATGGTATCGATCTCATTCGTTTTCTTTTTGCGAAACGTAGAGATATTATCCCAGAGGTTATTCACGAAATCATGCTCTCTTTCATGAAACAGGTCACTGTTACTAATATATAACTATGTAAATTAAGCTCATACTATATAATCATACTTTATGAGAAGTTGCAACAGAAACAGTGCCGCGTTATCCAGTACATGCTGATGATTGATATTTTCAGAACCGATAGCGGGGGATCCGCCGCTTAGTGTTGATAGATTTGATTACCGAGGTTATACTAAGTTCACATGAAATCTCAAATTATCATTGCTGTTATACTTATATTAATTTTTGTAACTGCTGCTTATTCAGAAGAAACCCTTCCTGCCTCTAATCCCCCTGTCTCATCTTCTAAAGGAGGAGTTGAAATAGAAGATTTTGAAAATTACAAAAATGTTCTACCCTCTTACCTGTCTGAGTTTTTGCCTGCGGAGAAAAGAGGTGAAGGATGGCAATACAGGAAAAAAATTCTCATTGATTATCAGAGTTATGTTAGCCCTTCAGAGGAAGTTGCCCTCAAAAGCTTAGATGAAAAAACAGATGCAATCTTACCTGAAAAGAGTGCAATGGTTTTCCATATGCTGAAGAATCTTGTCGGTGAGGATATATTCAACAGGGCATTACGTGAATTTATTGCGGAGAAGAAATTCACTGATGCTTCTTGGAAGGATATAGAAAATGATTTTGAAAAGGTCTCAGGACAAGATCTCAAATGGTTTTTCAATCAGTGGATTACAAGGAATAACATCCCTTCTTTCGAGGTAAAGGATCTGAGGGTTGTTGTAATTAAGGGAGTTCCTACAGTTTCTTTTGATATCATTCAAAAAGGGCAGCCATTTAAGTTTGGCCTCCCTGTCAGGATTATTACTGAAAAAGGTGATAAAAAGGACATTATTCAGATTGAAGAAAAAAAGAAGAAATTCGAAATTCAAGTAGAAGAAAGACCTATCAGGATAATATTTGATGAAAATTATGATATTATGCGGAAGCTTACAGATAAGGAATTCCCTCCTGTTTTGTCAAGACTTTTCAGAGACGATAAAAGGATTGTTGTTTTTTCTGAGGAAGAAAAAGAGAAATACTCTGCACTAATTGATGACTTAACAAAAAAAGGTTTTATAGTTAAAGATGGAAAAGAAGTAAAAGACGAAGACATAAGAAACTCATCCCTTTTTGTTCTCGGCTTTGAAAGTCCAATACTAAAAAGGCTCTTTGGAAAAATCATTGAGTCTGAAAAGGGCTTTACCGTAATTGTCAAAAAGAACCCTCTGAACGATGAAAGAATTGTAGCTTATGCTTATGGTGAAACAAAAGAAGAGGTAGATTATGTAGATGGGAAGATACTTCAATACGGTGAATACTCTCTCATACGATTTCAGAAAGGGGAAGTTTTAGAAAAAATGACAGAAGAATCAGACAGGGGAATAAGCTACAGCCTTTTTGAACCTGTTTTAGGAATTAACCCAAAAAAGACAATAAAGCTTGAAGATATAATTAATACTGTCATTGATAAACCTATTATCTATGCAGGGGAAAGACATACGAATTACGAGGATCACAAGGTTCAGCTTGAATTGATTATGGAACTTTCAAAAAGGGGCAGGAAGTTTGCTATCGGGATGGAGATGTTTCAGAAACCATTCCAGAAGGCTCTTGACGACTATTTATCAGGAGCAATAAATGAAAGGAATTTCCTGAAGGCCTCTGAATATTTTAAAAGGTGGAAGTTTGACTATAATCTGTACAGGGAGCTTATTGAGTTTGCAAAAGCCAAAGGAATCCCTGTAATTGCTCTCAATCTTAGAGAAGAGATTATAAAGAAAGTTTCAGAAGGCGGGCTTGATGCCCTCACAAAAGAAGAAAGGGAAGAAATCCCCCAGGACATGGATATGTATGACGAGGCTTATAAAGAGAGGTTGAACAAGGTGTTTTTAATGCATGAAAGGTCCAGGATTAAGAACTTTGATTATTTTAGACAGTCACAGATCCTATGGGATGAGACAATGGCCCACTCAATAGCGCAATTTATGAATAATAACACTGACTACCAGATGGTTGTACTTGCAGGTGAACAGCATATCGTATATGACTCAGGAATTCCAAAAAGGACATTTCGTCTTAATGGAAAAGACTATGCAACACTGATAAACGGAGTCGCGGAGGAACTTGATGAAGATATGGGGGACTTTGTACTTTTTCCAACTCCTATGACT
>Ga0209323_10002962_pt1 | contig 11304 bp, 13 predicted proteins | sample Rifsed19ft2_FD_184014 | JGI IMG/M metagenome (GOLD analysis project Ga0209323, IMG submission 184014) | Soil microbial communities from Rifle, Colorado, USA - sediment 19ft 2 (version 2) | ecosystem: Environmental > Terrestrial > Deep subsurface > Rock core/Sediment | place: Rifle, Colorado...
CTCATCCGTAATATATGGCAGCGGCAGCCTTCTCTGCAACCCGCCGGTGTTTGACGTATCCTTAAAAATAACCCGCTGAGCAAATGATGCAAGCTTCAGTGTCTTTCCAACAAAGCCATCCGGGTCTCTCAGCCCCTTCATGATTGCTGAAGTGATCAGAGGCAGCCCCCTGTCATTGATTATCTCAGCCCGGGCAGCCATTATAATTTCCGGCACAGGAATGCTGTTAGGGCAACTCTGCTGACATGCCCCGCATAGAAGGCACTCAGATATATGTTTTACAAATGTATCAGATAACTCAATTTCTCCACTGATACATGCATCAAATAGAGTGAGTTTCCCCCGCGCACTGGCAGTTTCCCTTCCCAGTGTAATAAGCGTCGGGCACGTACTTCTGCACGTACCGCAACGGACGCACATGGAAATCTCTGGCATGTAATCAGCAAGTTTCTTCATATGATAATATTGCCTCAGTCATGTCATTCCCTACTCATTGCTCATTGCTTTCCACTCATTGCTTCTGTAAGGACCTTCCCCGGATTCAATATGCCATTCGGGTCAAGCACTTCCTTTATGTTCTTCATCACCTCAACTGCAACCGGATGGAGTTCCATACCTGCATATACCCTCTTCGTCATCCCTATCCCATGCTCGCCTGAAATCGTGCCGCCAAGCCTTATGGTCAGATTTATTATATCGTCAACCGCTTCCTTAGCCTTCCCTGCCTCCTCAGCGTTATTCTTATCAAACAAGATATTGACGTGGATGTTACCCTCGCCGGCATGACCAAAACACGCTATAACGATCACCTTCCCTCTTTCAATCTCTCTTACTTTCTGCAGGAACTCAGAAACCACACTCATCGGGACAACTACATCATTAACCATCTTATGCGGTCTTATTTTCACCAGCGATGGCAATATTGACCTCCTCAGCCACCAGAGGTCCTTAACCTCTTTTTTAGACGGAACCACCCGTACATCTGATGCCCCTTTCCTGAGACAGATGTCGCTAACTGCCCCGGCCCTCCGCTCTAAAGACTCCCTCTCACCATCGAGCTCAATCAATAAGAGCGCGCCGCTATCAGCCTGAAAATCAAACCTCTCACTTTCTCTTGTACATTTTACTGAAGTCATGTCCATAAACTCAACAGCCGATGGGTTGACTCCTGCGTTCATAATTTCAGCAGCAGCATCTCCGGCCATATAATCATTATTGAAGATTGCAAGGATAGTATTGACGGCTTTGGGAAATGGAAGTAGTTTCAGGGTTGCCTTTGTAACTATACCAAGCGTGCCCTCAGAGCCAACCATAAGACGCGTAAGATCATACCCGGTCACGCCTTTTACTGTCTGCGTACCTGCCTCCATTATTTCGCCGGTTGGCAGCACCACCTCAAGCCCTAATACATAATCCCGCGTCACACCATACTTGACAGACCTCGGCCCGCCGGCACATTCAGCAATATTTCCTCCAATCGTGCAATATCTCATACTCGTAGGTTCAGGCGGAAAAAAAAGACCGGCCTTGCCAAGCTCCATCTGGAGCTCAAAATTCACCACACCGGGTTCAACAACTGCAATCAGGTTTTCCGTATCAATCCTGAGAATCCTCCGCATCCGCTCAAGGGACAGGACGACTCCGCCACTGACAGGGATACTCCCTCCGGAAAGACCTGTACCAGCACCTCTTGGTGTCACATAAAATCTTTCAGTATTCGCAAGCTTCAGAACCTTAGAAACATCTTCAGCATTCGATGGGAATACGACTGCATCAGGAAGGAAAATCTGATTTGTAGCGTCATAGGCGTAGCATAATCTATCTTCTTTTGAGGTGAGGACATTATCACTGCCTGCTATAACCTGTAAACTTCTTATTACCAACTCAGACAACATGGTAAGTTCATTATATCATGCCATCAGGGTGAGGGCTATTTCATTCGCCTTATCATTTAATGTCAATCATTTCCGCCCTTCGACATTAATGCTGACTACATAATCATTGAGGGATTCACATTCTCCCAGACTGTCTAAAAGCGCCCTGCCTATCGGGTCTTTCGTTTCAGGATCAATACATGCGGAGCTTCTCCTGTGTATATTCAGGCTGGTTAAAAAGCTTATTCGACGGGTCAGCCGCAGGCAGGACGTAGAAGATTGCCGCTAATCCAAAGTCCGGATGCTTTGCATGGAATGATTCGAGTATCCCCACTGCGCAGTCGGGATCCACTTTATAGCCGCCCTTCCCATCAGGAAGAAACCTGAGCTGTCCCGGTGATGAGTCATCGAATGTCAGGAAAAGGCTGCAACTCTTACCCATATCACGATCCCGCCTTCCTTGCCTCCCGGCGCGTCCCTGTGTCCGCTGTCGGATCGACCTACTCGAACCGGTGATGGAGTGCGACGGGTGCAAGCTTTTTGCGCATCCGCATATTGATGATCTCGACAACCAGTGAGAATGCCATCGCAAAGTAGATGTAGCCCTTTCCGATGTGCTGCCCCATCCCATCGGCCATGAGCATGACGCCAATGAGCAGGAGGAAGCTCAGGGCTAGAATCTTCATGCTCGGGTGCCGGTTGACAAAATCGCCGATGCGTCCTGCGAACACGAGCATGACCGCCACCGAGATTATCATGGCAATGACCATCACCGAAACGTGCTGGGCCATCCCGACTGCGGTGATGACGGAGTCGAATGAGAACACGATGTCAAGTGCCAGAATCTGGATCAGGATAAGCCAGAAGACCGAATTACCCGAAGATCGGGAGGTATCTTCGTGGGCAACCTCCAGCTTGTCGTAGATCTCGTGCGTAGACTTTCCGATAAGGAAGAGCCCCCCGCCGAGCAGGATCATATCACGCCCGGAAAAGGCATTGCCAAATACGGAAAAGAGCGGGGCCGTCAGCCCCATAAGCCAGGAGATCGCGAAGAGCAGTGCGAGCCGAAGAATCAGCGCCAACGAGAGCCCAATCCGTCTCACTCTGAGTTGCTCTGACGGCGGCAGCTTGCCGGAGAGGATCGAAATGAAGACGACGTTGTCAATGCCGAGCACGATCTCCATGGCCGTAAGAGTCAGGAGACTCACGTAGACTTCAGGCTGGGTAAGCATCTCAAACGTCATGCTTCCTTTAACCTCTTATCTTTTTTCTGTATATCCTTATCAATGCTCTCCGCCAAAGTAAAGATGATCATCCTCTCACCGGTATTTGTGCTGATATCCGTATGAAGACTCGTTACATCAACACCGACAATATCCTTGATAACCCTCGACAGGAGGTCTCTTGCACTCTCCAGCATTGTAGCCCTGACCTTCTTTATCAGGTCTCTCCCCTCCTGGGTCTTGGTAAGATGTCTTTCCGCGTCAGTCAGCACACCTTTGAGCCTCACAATAACCATATCTTGTATAATGAAGGTCTTTGTCTCCTTCGGTCCGCGCCCCATGTATTCGATCTCGAACTTCGTCATGGCATTACTGACCTCAGCCTCTATCTGCCCTTTAGTCTTCAACTTATGCCCCCTCATTGATACGATCACCTCATTTATAAGCTAAATAAATTAAAAAGCCAATAGGAATCTTAACAATTGATTATTTCTTCACTCTCTCAGAGATTTCCATAAGGCTCTGCCTTGTCCTCTCTCTGAAATCCTCAAGCTTTTCTGAAATATTCGCATATTTTATAGACAACACCGAACAAGCAAGATATGCGGCGTTTTTTGCACCATCAATCGCAACAGTCGCAACAGGAACCCCCGGCGGCATCTGGACTGTTGAGTAAAGGGCATCAACACCATTCAACGCCCCTGACTTAATGGGCACGCCGATAACAGGAAGGGTTGTGTTTGCTGCGATAACTCCTGCAAGGTGTGCTGCCATGCCTGCTCCGGCAATGATGACCTCAATGCCGCGCTGTCTTGCCGTCCTGGCATATTCTGCCGTTTTGTCCGGGAGCCTGTGCGCAGACGTTATATCCATCTCATAAGGGACACCCATACAATTAAGAACCTCTTCAACCTTCTCCATAACCGGAAGATCGCTTTCACTCCCCATAAGGATCCCTACCAAAGGTCTGTCTGACATGTTTCTCCTTTTATAAATGCTTTCTATCCTGATCCGGCGACATCTTCCCCTGGATTGCTTACATGAAACATTCTCTCCGTTGCTCTCCATTCGCCATTTATCAGCAGTCCACGAGTCCTGTTCATGCCGCCATTTCAAAACCTGTATGGAGGGCCTTCCTGTTGAGATCGAGAAAGGCAGCCGGAATCCGTGCCAGCACTGCTTTTTCTATCGCTTCACGGGAAACAATACCCGTAAGTTCCGTGATAATCCCAAGGGAAATGATATTGGCGACGATACTCTTTCCAAGGACATTTCCGGCCGTTGCAATGATTGGGAAGGAGTATATCCTGAACTCTCCAGCCGGTATATCTTTTACCTCATCTGAATCAACCAGGAGAATCCCGTCCTTTTTAATATCCTTGTAATATTTTGTGCATGCCTCCTGTGTAAGGGCTAACATCGTATCAATCGAAGTCGCTTTGGGATAATCTATACCTTCATCGCTGATGATTACTTCAGCCCTTGAAGCCCCTCCCCTTGACTCCGGTCCGTATGATTGGCTCTGTACGGCCTTTTTGCCATCATATATGGCTGCAGCTTCTGCTATGATGATGCCGGCAGTTATCATTCCCTGGCCGCCTGAACCACTGAACCTTAATTCGTATCTGTATCCCATTATATCCTCTTCCCCCCTCTACTTTGCCTGGACTCTTGCAACCAGTTTACTATATTCCTCGCAATACTCCTGCCTGTCGGACTTGTAAAGTATGCCTCGCAGTAATTTCCCTTCAAGTTCTTCCTTTGAGAGCTTTTCGGCCTGCTTTACAGAGACCGTCCCCTCCTTCTCGATCTTTTCCATCATCTCAGCAGGGGTATTGTATTTATTAAACCTGCCAAAGTATGTCGGACAGGCATCTATGATATCCACAACTGACGTCCCTTTATGCATGATCGCATCATAGATAATCTTTTCCAGCTCCTGAAAGTGGTATGCCGTCCCCCTCGCAACAAAGGTCGCCCCTGCAGCCTTCGCGAGATCACAGGTATCAAAGGTGGGTTCTATGCTCCCGTAACGGCTTGTCGTCGAAATCATCCCCTGCCGGGTTGTCGGCGATGACTGACCGCTCGTCATACCATAAATATAATTATTATAAACCAGTATGGTCAGATCCATGTTCCGCCTGCAGGCATGTATGAAGTGATTCCCCCCAATGGCGAGGGCGTCTCCATCTCCGGTTGTCACAATAACTTTAAGCCTTGGCTTTGCAAACTTTAATCCTGTTGCATAGGCAATGGCTCTGCCATGCAGGGTGTGCAGCGTATTGAAATCTACATATCCAGGGGTCCTGCTGGAACACCCTATCCCTGAGACCATCGCAATGTCATCCTGTGACATTCCGGTAGTATGGATCGCCCGGAGGAGGCTTTTCAATACAATCCCATGCCCGCATCCCGGACACCATATATGAGGCAACTTGCCTCCCCTTATATATGGATTATAATTAAAAGGGACTTTCTTTCTCTTCCTGGCTAAAGACTTTGCTTCCGCTGGTATACTCATCTTCTTCTCCTCCTATTCATCCATCTATCATATCCCGCTCGATCATTGACTCAGTCATCTCTGAATCTACAGCAGCAGGTTTAAAACCATTTCCTGTAACACATTCCATAATCTGGGCAGGACGTATCGGCTCGGTATCCCCCCTGAAGATGCCTTTCACCTCGCATCTTCCCCGCACAACCCGCTCCACCTCATATACGATCTGTCCAAGATTCATCTCCGGAACAATAATAGCCTCAACGCGCTGTGCCAATTCATCCACTGCCTTATCAGGAAATGGCCATATTGTCAGCGGCCTAAGCAATCCCGCCTTAATTCCTTTCTTCCGAAGCTCCCTGACCGCAAACTTCGCAGACCTGGCAGAGACCCCGTAGGCAAAGATTCCGATCTCCGCATCATCCAGATAATACTCCTCGTTCTTCCATATCCTCTCTTTATTGTCATCTATCTTTCTAAGAAGCCTTATCCCCGCCTCCTCGATCTGCCTTGTATTATTCGTAGGAAAACCGTCTGCGCCGTGGTAGAGTCCGGTTACATGGAACCTGTGCCCCTCTCCATAAGCGGCAAGCGGCGCGATATCCCCGTACTGAGTATCATAAGGTTTATATTCACCTGGCGGACAATCCGGTTTTTGTCTGTCAATTACTTCCACTTCGCCGGGTGCCGGGATGGTGAAGGCCTCCCTCATGTGTCCGATGATCTCATCATAAAGGAGGATAACAGGCATTCTGTAGCGCTCTGACAGGTTGAAGGCCCTGACTGTCTCATGGAATACTTCTTCTACAGAAGCCGGCGTCAGGACGATAGCCGGATGGTCTCCATGGGTCCCCCACTTTGCCTGCATCACATCCGACTGACTCGGACCGGTGGGGAAGCCTGTAGACGGACCGCTTCTCATCACATTCACAATAACGCATGGGACCTCGGCCATGCAGGCAAAACCCAAACCCTCCTGCATCAAGGAAAAACCGGGGCCGCTCGTGGCAGTCATAGACTTGAGCCCACCAAGAGATGCGCCAACAATCGCACAAATACCGGCAATCTCGTCTTCCATCTGGATAAAGGAGCCGCCAAGTCTCGGCAATTTTACTCCGGCATGCTCCATTACTTCAGTTGATGGAGTAATAGGATAACCAGCGTAAAACATACATCCGGCATACAATGCCCCTTCTGCACAAGCCTCATTCCCCTGCATGAATTTCATTTTTCGATCTATCATAACCTCCCCCTATTCCTGTCTACGCTCAGTGAAAAACATTTTCTTCAAAAACCTGAATTGCAAAATCGGGACATCTGTTGTCACATAGCTGACATCCATTGCAGGCATCCAGTTCTTTAACGACAACAAGATTACCATCCATTTTCAAGACATCGGTAGGACAGAAATCAACACAGATACTGCATCCCTTGCATAGCTTTTCATCAATCTTGATTCTGAAAATCCTATGTTCCAATACCGCCATTTTCTGCCCTCCCATTATTGCCTGCTTTCATAACTCACGAAGATTTACTTTTTAAGTTTCTTTCTAAGCCTCTTCTCCAGGCTCTCGACCTTGGCCGTGATTCTCCCCTTCTTCCCTTTTCTGTAGTCCACCTTGATAACCGTGGAAATACGGTCACAATCCTTCTTCATTCTCTCAAAGCACTTCCTGACCAGGGAGAAGACCTCATCCCATTCCCCTTCGATTACAGTCCCCATGGGGTTGACCCGATAGTCCAATCCACTCTTATCGATTATCTCGAGAGACCTCACGACATATTGGCTGACGCTCTCCCCTTTTGAAATAGGGGTCATACTGAATTCCAGGAGTATGTCAGCCTTTTTCTTTCTATTGATTCTCATCTTTGCGCGGGAACCTGGCATGGTTCCTCCTCAATCAGGTACAGAAGGTGATCCTCTACAGAATAAAAAAGGGGGGCCACAATGACACCCGGATATTCGGAGCGGAGGGATTCCGCCTCAGATACTACGGAACCTGCTGCATCTGTTTTACCAAATTGGGCACACATATCCCTGAAGTGATTCTCCGCTTCAGCCCTGTCCCACATAAAGTATTCCGATAAATTTTGGACGAAATCCTTTTCTTTTATTTTGAGGTTTACCATCATACAATCACTATGTCCGATAACTGCTATATGCCGTATCCCGGCTACTGCGACAGCAAAAGATATGGAGAAGGCGACCCCATTTTGTGTCCCTCCGCTGTTGCGTACGAAAAATGCAGAATTTTGTGGCAGCCTAAGTTCCTGCCGGTTATCCATACACATCAGGACAAGCATTTCTGCCCTTTCATATCTTTCCGGCCGGATATTCAGATTATGATTTAAGATCAATCTTTCAATCGGTGTATTACGATATTCCACCGGGATGTCCATTTCATCAGTAACGCATATCATTGTACTGGTCATGTTCTCCTTCATTGCTTAAAACAAAAAAGGCCAACACCGGTTTTAATAAAAGATGACGATGTTGGCCTAAATTTCAGCAGGAGGTACTGAAGACCTCCCCCTGTCATATCTGCACTATAATCTGTATGGCGCTTCGGTAATAATCCAAATTACCCGATAGAAACCAGAGCTGCATTAAATGTTGCGCTCGGACGCATCGCCTTTGATGTCTTCTCAGGATCAGAGAAATAATAACCACCGGTATCCTGTGGCTTTCCCTGGGCTCCTATCAGCTCTCCGGCTATCTTTGCCTCATTCTCCGTAAGCGTCTTCGCTAATGGAGTGAAACGGGCCTTCAGTTCCTGATCTTCGTTCTGTGCCGCCAGCGCCTGCGCCCAGTAGAGGGCAAGATAGAAATGACTGCCGCGGTTGTCTATCTCTCCAACCTTGCGGGCTGGCGACTTATTGCTCTCCAGGAACTTCCCGTTTGCCTGATCAAGCGTCGTTGCAAGGACCTGAGCCTTCTTGTTATTGAATGTATTGGCAAGATGCTCCAATGACACCGCAAGCGCCAGGAACTCCCCAAGCGAATCCCATCTCAAATACCCCTCTTCCTGGAACTGCTGTACATGCTTAGGCGCTGACCCTCCGGCCCCTGTCTCAAACAGGCCGCCGCCATTCATCAGCGGAACTATTGAGAGCATCTTGGCGCTCGTGCCCAGTTCCAGTATCGGGAATAAGTCAGTCAGATAATCACGCAGCACATTGCCGGTGACTGAAATGGTATCTTTCCCCTGTCTTATACGCTCAAGAGAAAAGCGGGTCGCCTCTACAGGCGACATAATGCGTATATCAAGCCCCTTCGTATCGTGATCTTTCAGATATCTGTTGACCTTCTCGATAATCTGTTTGTCGTGTGCCCTCTTGCTGTCTAACCAGAATACCGCCGGCGCTCCGGTTGCCCTCGCCCTCGTCACTGCAAGCTTTACCCAGTCCTGTATCGGCGCATCCTTTGTCTGGCACATACGCCAGATATCCCCTTCTTCCACAGGCTGCTCAAGCAAGGTCTTCCCTGATGCATCCACTACTCGGATTGTCCCGTTCCCCGGGGCCTTGAATGTCTTGTCATGTGAGCCGTACTCCTCTGCCTTTTGCGCCATAAGACCGACATTGGGTACGCTTCCCATTGTCTTTGGATCATAGGCACCGTTCTTCTTACAATCAGAGATGACCTCCTGGTACACGCCTGCATAGTTTCTGTCAGGTATTACTGCCTTCGTATCATACAGCTTGCCGTCTCCACCCCACATCTTGCCACCCTCACGGATCATCGCAGGCATGGATGCATCTATTATCACATCGCTTGGCACATGAAGGTTTGTTATCCCCTTATCAGAGTTAACCATCGCAACCCATGCACGGCTACCGTATGTGGCGCTGATATCAGCCTCTATCTCTGCCCTCTTTGCCTCAGGCAGGGTCTTTATCCTTGCATAAAGGTCACCCAGTCCGTTATTGGGGTCAAAGCCGGTCTCCTTTATTACTGCAGCGTGTTTTTCTAAAACATCCTTAAAGAACACAGACACCGCATGGCCGAACATAATCGGATCAGACACCTTCATCATTGTGGCCTTTAGATGCAGCGAAAACAGCACGCCCTGCTTCTTTGCATCCTGGATCTGCTCCTCGTAGAACTTCCGAAGCTCGCGGCGGCTCATCACGGCTGCGTCTATTACCTCTCCGGCCTTAAGGGTCGTCTTCTCCTTGAGCACCGTGGTCTTTCCATCCTGGCCAACATACTCAATCTTTACTGGCCCGGCCTCAGACACTGTCGTGGACTTCTCACTCCCGTAGAAATCCCCTCCGCTCATGTGTGACACATGGGTCTTTGAATCAGCGCTCCATGCGCCCATCTTGTGCGGGTTCTTTCTTGCATAATTCTTTACAGAAGTTGCTGCCCTTCTGTCGGAATTCCCTTCTCTCAACACAGGATTCACTGCGCTTCCAAGCACCTTGCCGTATCTCGCCTTAATCTCCTTCTCGGTATCTGTCTTAGGATCCTCCGGATAGTCAGGGATCTTATAACCCTTTGACTGCAGTTCCTTTATTGCTGCCTTTAACTGAGGCAATGATGCGCTGATATTCGGAAGCTTTATGATATTGGCCTCAGGTGTCGTTGCAAGCTCTCCCAATTGGGTCAGATAATCAGGTATTCTCTGATTCTCTGTTAAATTTTCCGGAAAGTTTGCAATAATCCTCCCTGCCAGTGAAATATCCCTCGTCTCTACCACTACCCCCGCTGCCTTCGTAAATGACTGAACGATAGGAAGTAATGAATACGTCGCCAGGGCAGGCGCCTCATCTGTCTTTGTCCACATGATCTTTGCTTCTTGTTTCATAATGTTTTCCCTCCTTTAAAAATAAAAAAGCCAGTCCTCTCTTTTAAAGATGACTGGCTTATAATCCGACCGGTTTCATCGAGTCTATGCTGAAACCCTTCAGAGTATCCGCTAATGTAGTCGAAATTATACTTAATATATCCCCCATGTGTCAATAAAAAATTATCAGAAGATTTATTACTAATAGCACACTGCTGTATTCTTATTCCTTGCCCGGCTTTACTTCAATAAATCCAAACATACCATGCCACGTACACTTATACTGATATATGCCGGGTTTTGTAATTATTGTTGAAATTTTCTTCCCTATAGGGAGAAACAGATAGAGGTTTTCTTCTCCTGAATCTGAAGGATTACCATCAAAATCCATTTCGTGGACAACCATATCTTTATTAATCCATGTTATTTTATCCCCTGTCTCTACTTTGAGCCTCGATGGGTGATAGTCTGTTGGGGAGGTCTCTATAATCCATTCACCTGCAAAAAGATTTGTTGGGAGTAAAAATAATATAACAAGCAAGATAGCTGCCATTTCTTTAGCCTCCTCTATCAGATCACTGCTGCATTTTGGACAAATCATCATATACCGCTGAAAAGCTTCAACAATGCCCCGCCTGAAAGGAGGCTACGCCCTCAAGCTCGTCCCTTGAAAGTATCTTCATAAGCCCCGTTGTCAGGGCAACAACTCCATGTTCCGGATTTCTGCCAGTGGCGAAGGCATTCGGCTGGTCCGCCTCCATGGTATAAATCTTCGGCATAGGAAGTCCGGCCCTCTGGACAAGCCGCCTTACGATATAGAGGAGACTGTTGATATGCGTGATCGTATCCTGGAGATCTTTTCCAATTATGGAATGGCGCCTCCCTGTTCGATGGGATAGTTCATTCTCTTGTATTCCATA
>Ga0209323_10002964_pt1 | contig 11299 bp, 8 predicted proteins | sample Rifsed19ft2_FD_184014 | JGI IMG/M metagenome (GOLD analysis project Ga0209323, IMG submission 184014) | Soil microbial communities from Rifle, Colorado, USA - sediment 19ft 2 (version 2) | ecosystem: Environmental > Terrestrial > Deep subsurface > Rock core/Sediment | place: Rifle, Colorado...
CGATCGTCTCTGCTGCACGAGTTCGGGCACTTTATCTTTGCCAAGCGCGCGGGTATTCGCGTGTTGGAGTTCGGCATTGGCTTTCCGCCGCGCGTGCGGAAATTGTGGCGCGGCAAGGGCGCGCTGACGATTGGCTCGACGCGGGTGGAGATTCCACGCAACTTCCCGTTGCCGGGCGGGCTGGCGGATGGGAAACTGGTCAGGGCCGCAGCGGAGACGATCGGTGAGAAGCTTGTGCTGAAGTCGATCGTCGTGCTGGAGGAAGAAGCCGTGACCGTACCGCCGGCCGGTCAATTCAGCGTGGACGAGACCCGCTTGTATGGCGAGGTCAGCCGATTCGACCCCGGCACCGAGTACACGCTCAACTGGCTGCCGATCGGCGGCTTCGTCAAGATGCTGGGCGAAGAAGATCCATCCGCGCCGGATAGTTTCGCCGCCGCACCCAAGCGGCATCGCACGGCGGTGCTGCTCGCCGGGCCGGGCATGAACGTCGTCGCGGCGCTGCTGATCTTCACGCTGGCCTTCATGCTGGGCCAGCCGGTCGTCGATCCGAAAGTCGATAAGGTCAGCGTCGTGGTCAGCGCGGTTACGGACGGCACACCGGCGCAGGAAGCCGGTTTGGAACCGGGCATGGTCATCCTCGCCGCCGATGGCCTGCCGGTCGATTCGCCGGACACGCTGAGGCGTTACACGGACGCGCACGCCGGCCGGATGATCGAATTGACTGTGATGGACGCCAGCGACGTTCAACGCACGATTCGCGTGTTAGCGCGCACCAGTCCGCCGGAGGGCCAGGGGCGGATGGGCATCACGCTCGGCCTGCGAGCGGAAACGTTCCAGGTCGAGTACGCGTCGCTGCCCGAGGCGTTCAGTAAGTCAGTCCAGGCGACCGCCGATACACTCGGCGGCATCATCGCCATCCCGCGCATGTTGATCGCCGGAGAAATCACGCCGGATCAGGCGCGGCCGGTCGGGCCGGCGGGCATCGCGCAGATCGCCGGGTACGCGCTGGTCGCCAGTTTCGATCAAGGCTTGCCGTTCCAGTTGCTGTTCCTGGCCGGATCGATCAGCGTCGCGCTGGCACTGACCAATCTGCTGCCGCTCCCCGCGCTGGACGGTGGGCGGCTGGTGTTCATCCTGATCGAGGCGATACGCGGGCGGCGCGTCTCGCCGGAGCGTGAGGCGATTGTTCATTTCGCCGGGATGATGTTCCTGCTGGCGCTGTTCGTGTTGATCACCGTTCAAGACTTGAGCAACCCGATCCAGAACATTTATCGCTGATCGCGCAGACGGCGTTGAGTCGACAACTCGGCAGGCGGGGCGAATGCTCCGCCTGTTGTGCTTCCGGTTAGAGTTCGGTACAATACACTCGCCTCCCGGCAGAAGAAATGTTCATTTAGAACCTGTCTGAAAAGTTGCTCGAAGCCCGCGCCTCGCGGGCGTCCACTCCGCGAACAGCACGCGGAGCGCAACCCCCGCGTGCTTTGCACGCGAGGGCAGATCGGCCGCGAGGACGCGGTGGACAGAGCACCGTATTTTGAGGTTTTCAGACAGTCTCTTGCATCCCTCGTTGTGGAAATGAGGGGAACAGCATGGATGCTTTAGATGCTCTGTTGAAGAATCTGTCGAACGGCGACGGGCCGCTCTCGGTCGCGCGCTTGTACGGTTTGTCGGATTTGGAGAAGGCGGAACTCGACCGCGTGCGTACGACCTGGCCGTCGATTCCCCCCGATCGGCGGGCAGCGGCCATGCGGCATCTGGTCGAGATTTCCGAGGCCAACTACGAGGTCGATTTCGGATCGATTTTCCGCCTCGGCTTGACCGATAGCGAGCCGGGTGTGCGCGCGGCGGCGATCGACGGGCTGTGGGAAGAGAATGATGTCAAACTCGTCCCGACGCTGATCGACCTGATGCAGAACGACGACGCCGAAGACGTGCGCGTGGCGGCGGCTATCTCGCTGGGGCACTTTGTGCTGGCCGGTGAGCTCGAGGAGATCCCGGCGGCGAAACTGGAACAGGCCGTCGAATCGCTGCGCGAGGTGATCGAAGATGAAAGCGAGACGCTGGACGTGCGCCGGCGCGCGGTTGAGTCGATCGGGTACTCCGGCGCCGACGGGGTGTCGGACCTGATCCGCGACGCGTACGACGACCCGGACGAGACGATGCGCATGAGTGCGGTCTTCGCCATGGGCCGCTCGGCGGATCGGAGTTGGAGCGACATCGTGCTCGACGAGATTGACGCGATCAACCCGGAGATGCGCTTCGAGGCCGCGCGCGCCAGCGGCGAGTTGCAAGACCCCGACGCGGTCCCGGCACTGGCCCGCTTGCTCGAGGATCCGGATGATCAGGTGCGCGAGGCGGCAGTGTGGTCGCTGGGCCAGATCGGCGGCAACGAGCCGCGCCGCCTGCTGACGGCAATCTTGGAGGACGAGGACTCGGACCTGTACGAAGCCGCAGAAGCTGCACTCGACGAACTGGAATTCATGGGTGGCGATGCGCTCGACTTCGCCCTGTTCGATTTTAACGAGAGCGACGAAGACGACGGCGACCTTCAGGACCGCGACGATTGAACGAGTTGCTCGCCATCCTGGCCCACGATATTCTGCCCATCTTCATCGTGATCGGGCTGGGATTCGCTTTTGGGCGGCGTTTCAAGCCGGACGTGCAGGTCTTATCGCGCCTCACCTTCTTCGTGTTCAGCCCGTGCCTGGCCTTTCGCTTGCTGGTAACGTCCAACCTGGCCGGCAGCGAGATCGGCCAGATTGCGCTGTTCACCGTCAGCGTGGCGCTGATCATGGGTGGGCTGGGCTGGATCACCGCGCGCGCTTTGCGGCTCGACGCGCGGGCAGCGGCCAGCCTGGTGCTGGTGAGCATGTTCGTCAACGGCGGCAATTACGGCCTGGGCGTGAATCAGCGCGCCTTCGGCGACGACGGGCTGGCCCGCGCCATCATTTACTTCGTCACCAGCACCGTGATGGTGTATACGATCGGCACCTCGATCGCGGCGGGCAGCGACGGGGCAGGCTGGCGCGGCGCGGCACGGCGCGTGCTTAGCGTGCCGCCGGTGTACGCGGTGATCGCCGCGTTGCTGGTGCGCGCCTGGGCGATTGACTTGACACAGCCCGCGCTCGAACCGATCCTGGCCGGCATTGGCATCGCCGCAAATGCAGCGATTCCGGCCATGCTGGCAATTCTCGGAATGCAGTTAGCCTTGACGACCGTCGGCAATCATCTGCGGCCGGCGCTTGCGGCCAGCGGGCTGAGGCTGATCGTGTCTCCGTTCGTCGCGTGGGGCGCGGCGAGTCTCATCGGGTTGACCGGCGTGGCGCGCCAGGCGTCGATCGTGGAGGCCAGTATGCCCGCGGCAGTGATCAACATCATCCTGGCAACCGAGTACGGCGCAGCACCCGGCTTGGCTACCAGCGCGGTCACGCTGTCCACGCTGCTCAGTCCTATCACCTTGACGGTGATCCTCTCGCTGCTCAAAACATGATCCGCGTCCGACGTATCCTGGCCTGCCTGATTCTGCTCGGATTGAGCCTGACGCTCGACCCGACGCCGATCCGCGCCGCCAGGTCGCCCGCGATCAGTACCACGACTCGGGTCGAGTATGACTTCGCGCAGGTGATGACGTTCTTTCTGACGGCGACGAGCGACACGCGCATTTACGGCGCGAAGGTGTTTTACCAGGCCGAGGGGACGCCGCTGCTGCAAGCCGATGCGACGTTCGAGCCGGGCCTGTCGATCGAGGCGCAGGTGTCGGTCGAGCTGCGGGGTGGGGTGTTTCCGCCGTTCAGCAAGGTGACGTACTGGTGGGAGATCGCCTCGGACGACCGGCCCGTGTGGCCCGTGCCGCGCCAGACGGTGGACTATTACGACGATCGCTTCACGTGGCAGCGCATATCGAACGGCGGCGTCACGGTGCAGTGGGCCGAAGGCGATCGGGCTTTCGCCGAGTCGATCCTCGGTACCGCGCTGGAGGCGCTGCCCGGTCTCACCGCCGAGATCGGCGTCACGCCCCCGTCGAACATCGACGTGTACGTGTATCCCAGCCTGGACGACTTGAAGACCGCGCTTCGCCTGGGCGGGCGCGAGTGGGCCGGCGGGCAGGCGCGGCCCGAGCTCGGCGTGGTGCTGGTCGACGTGCCGCCCACGCCGACGGCTTTGGTTCAGATGCGGCGCGCCATCCCCCACGAGCTGGCCCACTTGCTGGTGTACGCGGCCGCGCAACCCGGCTACGACCACGTGCCGGCGTGGCTGAACGAGGGGCTGGCGACGGCGAACGAGGCTTCACCTGATCCGGCGCAGGCCGTGGCGCTCGAAACCGCCGTGCGCGCCGGGACGTTGCTGTCTTTCGAGTCGTTGTGTGCGCCCTTCCCGGCGGATGCGAATCAGGCACAGCTCGCCTACGCGCAGAGCGGCGACGTGGTGCAGTTCATTCGCAATCGATACGGCGGGCAGGGCATTCGCAATTTGCTCGCGGCGTATCGCGAGAACGCCACCTGCGCGGCGGGCGTTCAGCGCGCGCTCGGCGTGAGCCTGCCGGTGTTAGAGGACGAATGGCGCGCGCAATTCGGGTTGGGTGGGGGAGCCGTCAGCGCCGTCACGCAGACGAGTGTGCCCTGGGTCGTGTTACTCGTCGTCATCGGCCTCGCATTGTTGCCGATGGTGATGGGGTTGCCAGCGTCACGTCGGAAAACATAGAATCAACATGAACCTGGTCTTCTTCGATCTGGAAACTCAGAACTCGATCGACGACGTGGGCGGGCGCAGCAATTTGCACCTGCTGAAGATGTCGGTCGGCGTGATCTACACGACTGCCGACAATGCATTTCATCGTTACACCGAGTCCAACGTCGCCGACCTGATCGCTCAGTTGAACGCGGCAGAGCAGGTGGTCGGCTTCAACCTGCTCAATTTCGACTATCCGGTGCTGCGCGCATACACCCACGATCCCCTGGAGGCGCTGCCGACGCTCGATCTGCTCGAGCGCGTTTACCGCGTCGTGGGTTTCCGTGTGGGATTGGACGCGCTGGCGACGGGGACGCTCAACGTGCGCAAGAGCGGCCACGGCCTGCAAGCCATCGATTGGTGGCGGCAGGGACGGCTGGACGATCTCTTCGCCTATTGCGAGCAGGACGTCGACGTGACGCGGCGACTATACGAGTTCGGCCTCGCGAACAAATACGTCCAGTTTTACGATCGCAACTATCGCTTGCGGCGCGTCCCCGTCAACTGGTAAGAGCTGATGGCTCTTCCGGCTTGGGCGGGACGCTTCGCAGGAACCGCAACCCCGCATACAGCGCGGGGCAGGCGACGCAACCCCGCAAAAAGAAGCGGGGCAGGCGGACGCCAAGAATTTCAAAGGCTTTGCGCTCTTCGCGTCTTCGCGGTGAAGCTTTTCCCAGTCAACCCGGAAGACCCAAGCTGATTTGCCGCAGAGAGCGCACTCCCGCAAAAAGACGCGGGGCAGGCGGACGCAAAGAGCACGTAAGAGCCTGTCTGAAAAGTTGCTCGAAGCCCGCGTCTCGCCGGCGTCCACCGCGAGGACGCGGTGGATAGAGCACCGTATTTTGAGGTTTTCACAGGTTCTCAGCGTTCTCCGTGCTCTTTGCGGTTAAACATGGAGTGTGAGAGTGGCGCGATTGGCTTTCATGGGCTCGCCTGCATTCGCCGTGCCGGCGCTGGAGACACTGGCGCGCGAGCATGACATCCCGGCTGTGTTCACGCAGCCCGATAAGCCGGCGGGGCGTGGTCGGCAGGTGGTGTCCGTGCCGGTGAAGACGTGGGCCGAGGCACACGGCTTGCCGGTGTATCAGCCGCGCTCGCTGCGCAAAGACCCGGCAGCCATCGAGATGCTGCGCTCGCTCGCGCCGGATGCGATCGTCGTCGCCGCGTATGGGTTGATTCTGCCGCAAGCCGTCCTCGACATTCCACGGCACGGCTGTCTCAACATTCATGCCTCGCTGCTGCCGAAGTATCGCGGTGCAGCGCCGATCCCGGCGGCGATCCTGGCAGGCGAGACTGAGACCGGCGTGACGATCATGCGCATGGATGCGGGCGTCGATACCGGCCCGATGTTCGCTCAGGCGCGCGAGCCGATCCATCCCGACGATACGACGCTCTCGCTGAGCGCGCGGTTGGCCGGCCTCGGCGCGCGACTGGTGGTCGAGACGCTGCCGAAAATCCTGCGTGGCGAGATTACGCCGATCGAGCAAGACCACTCCCAGGCTTCGCTTAGCCCCAAGATCGAAAAGGATGATGGCCGGATCGACTGGTCGAAGCCGGCGATTGTGATCGACCGGATGGTTCGCGCCTACACGCCATGGCCGGGCGCGTTCACATCTTGGAACGATGCCATGCTGAAGATCGTGCGCGCGAGCGTCATCCAACCCACGAACCAGGCAACCCACGAACCAACAAGCCAACCAACCAGCGAACCAGCAAACCAGCGAATCAGTGGACAGGTGGTCCGGCTGGGTAAAAACGCGGTGGGCGTTGTGACCGGGCAGGGTATCCTCGAACTGCGTGCGGTGCAGCCGGCCGGCAAGCGGGTGATGTCGATCGAAGAGTTCGTGCGGGGGCAGCCGAAGTTTGTCGGGGCAATTCTCAAATGACCAAAGACGAACGACAAAGGCAGTCCGACTGGGTTTTCGTCCTCCGTCTTTCGTCGAGTTTGAGAGCCTGTCTTAAAACTCACCACCACGCCCTGTCCGACGCTTCGCGTCGGGGGCGCGCTAGGCGAGTCACCACCCCCTGAAGGGGGCAAGCGACACGAAGGGACACAAAGAAAACTTGGAGAGACTTGGTGTCTTGGAGCCTTGGTGGTTAATCTGGCGGCTTTTCAGACAGGGAGAGCGTTCGGCAATTGCCTTGCGCCTGTCGCCCGACGATGAATCGTCGGGCTAATCAAGAAAAGCCGGATAAATCCGGCTGAAGCGACCAGCAGCCTGCTTCAGCAGGCTTCGCTTTTTTAGCCCGGTGATTCATCACCGGGCGCTGCCCGCGAATTACCGAATGCTCTCACAGGCTCTAAAAACTTTGTGTCTTCGTGTCTTTGTGGTTAGCAAACGCCAATGAAAATCATCGTCGTCGGGGCGGGCGCGATTGGAGGATACGTCGGCGCGAGGCTGGCGCTGGCCGGGCACGCCGTCACGTTCCTGGGACGCCAGCCGCTGGCCCAGGCGGTCTCCGCACGCGGGTTGAGATTGATTGAACCCGGCCGCGAACGCGAGACTCGAGATGGCCGTGTTGTTACGTCGGTTGAAGAAGCGTTCGCGTATGAAGACAGGTTCGACCTTGCCTTGTTCACGGTGAAGACGTTCGGCACACAACGAGCGATCGACGAACTGCGCCCGTATAGGCAGCGCATCGATCGCTGCTTGTCGCTCCAGAACGGCGTGAGCAGTGAAAACTTGCTGGGCGAAGCGTTTGGCCGCGAGAAGATCATCGCCGGGACGATCCTGAACCCGGTGTCGATCCGCGAACCGGGCGTAGTGGTGCTGGAGAAGCGAAAAGGCGGCGTCGGGCTGAGCCAGGTGTCAACGAACCAGCCAGCCAACCCACCAACTAACCAGCTAACCAGCCAACCCACTAACCCTCTAGCATTTGAAGAAATCACCGCGCAGCTCCGGCGGGCCGGTTTCAGCGTGCGCACCTACGCCGATTATCGCTCGATGAAGTGGAGCAAGTTGCTGCTGAACCTGATCGGCAATGCGTCGTCGGCAATCCTCGACCTGAATACGATGCAAGTCTTTGCAGACAAGCGCCTCTTCGCGATCGAGGTGGCCGCGCTGCGCGAGGCGATGCGTGTCGCGCGCGCAATCGGCGTTCGATTCGTCAGCCTGCCGGGTTATCCCGTGCCGCTGCTGGTGACAGCCGCGCGATGGCTGCCGTTGCCGCTGCTCCAGCCGGTGCTCATACCGTTGGTGGCGAAAGGACGGGGCAGCAAAATGCCGTCGCTGCACATCGATCTGCATAGCGGCAAGCCCTGCTCGGAGATCGACGAGCTAAACGGTGTGGTCGTGCGAGTCGGTATGCAGGCGAAGATTCCCACACCCGCGAACGCACTGCTGACCGAGACGTTCCAGGCAGTGCAAACAGGCAAGGCTAATCGGGCTGAGTGGCGTTATCGCGCGGAGCGGCTGTGGACGGCCTATTGCAAGCCGGCGTAGCTTCGCCGGGGAATAGAATTCCCCGGCTGAATCCAGGAAGTCCGCTCAAGCCGACTGATGCAGGCAGCCAGGTTCACCTGGCTTCCACGTGTCGTAGCCGGATGATTCATCGTCCGGCGATGCGCACGAGACGAGAGATGATCCTGTGAACATCGAACGCCCTGACTTGAGTCACGTCGATCCTGCGGTGCGGGCCTACGTCGAAGCGCTGGAGGCCGAGATCGAGCGGCTGCGCCAGCTCGAAGCGCCTGTGGAAGAGATTGAAGTGACCCAAGCGCAGCTTGAGACCGGTGAACCGCCGACGACGATCAACGTGGTTACGATCAGCGTCGGGGGTGTGGCTAAGCGCACGCCGCGCCATTTGTACTCGCGCCAGCGACGCGGCGGCATGGGCGTATTCGATCTGGGGCCGCCGGAAAACGATCGGCCGGCGTTTCTCGCCGCCGCCGACGAGAGCCAAAACCTGATCCTGATTACGAATCTGGCGCGCGCGTTTCGCCTGCCCGTGCGCGATCTGCCCGAATCGCTGGTGCACGGTCGAGGGCAATCTCTCTCCGCGAAACTCTCGCTTCAGAGTGACGAGCACATCGTGGTGGTGCTGCCGCATCACGTCAGCGGCTTCCTCGCCGTGTTGAGCTGGCGCGGCTACGTGCGCTGCCTGCCGTACAACATCTTCGGCGAAAGCCTGTCGCCCGGCACGGCGCTCTATAAGGTCAAGGATTTTGGATCGCCGAGTGCAGCGTGCTGGACATCCGGCGCTGACGATCTCTTCATCGCCACGCGGCTGGGCAACGCGATCCGATTCGGCGAACGGCTCGTGCCGGTGCCTGGTTGCTCCGGCATTCGACTTGAAGAAAGCGATGCCGCTGTCGCGGTGGCTGCCGTGAAACCCGCCGTGGAGAGCGGCGTGTTCCTGCTCGGCGCGGACGGCAGGGGGACGATCCGGTTGATGTCCGGCTTTGCTGCGAACAAAGCGCCCGGAGGTGGGGGCAAACTCGCTATGAAGACCGATCGGCTGATCAACGCGATCGGGATCGAGCCGGCAGATGATGTGCTCATCCTCTCGCGCCTGGGCAAGCTCATCCGCTTTCGAGCCTCCGAAGTGCCCGCGAAAGAAGGCGTCGTTCAAGGCGTCAATTGTATCGCGCTGCGCGCGGACGATGCCGTGGCGCTGGTCAACGCCTCGCCGCCCTGAGTGGAGGTTATGCTATACTGGAGCCACCTAACTCAAGGAGGCCCGTATGCCGACGCTCGGAGAATACATGAAACTGATGCCGACAGCCTTCCTGCCGGATAAGGCGGCCGGTGTGAATGCCAAGGTGCAGTTCGAGTTCACCGGCGAAGATGGCGGGCAGTACGTCGTCAACATTCACGACGGCGTGTGTGAGGTTAGCGAAGGAACGGTGGCCGACGCCCGAACGACCGTCAGCGTGGTGGCAGCAGATTACCTGGACATCGTCGAGGGTCGCCTGGATGCGATGCAGGCTTTCATGGGCGGCAAGCTCAAGGTGAAGGGCGACATGATGTTCATGATGAAGTTCTTGCAGTTATTCGACGCCAAGCGCGCGCAGACTTAAAAGCCCTCTCCGAACGACGCTTCTCAAATCTAGCGGGCTGTTGCTATACTGCGCGCGGTCACAAGTTGCGCTTTTTGTTGCTGAAAGCCCGCGTCCACGCGGGCGTCTATCCTGATCGACCGCGAGGACGCGGTCGGTGAGCAAAACCGCAGATGGTTCCCGCGTCGAGTATAACCACCAAGGCACGAAGACACCAAGAAATCTTCGTGTCTTGGTGTCTTGGTGGTTGATCTCAACGCCTGTGCGGCGAAGCCTACGAGTCGCGTAAATCCACTGGCTGCAAATCGGGGTTGTCCGTGGCGCGGCGACCGATCTTCGCTAGAACGATCCAGTGAGCGTTGACTTTCACCCGCACCACGTCGGCGGTGAAGTCGGTCTGCGTGCCTTCGTGTTCGCTGTTGTTGAAGAGCGACGAGCCGACGCCGTAAATATCGGCGGGCACACCCAGTTTCTCGAAGCGCTCGATCTTGTCCGGGTTGAAACCGCCCGTCACGACGATCTTCACGCTTCGGCAGTAATCTTGGGCGCGGTCGATCCATCTGGCCGGCAGCTCCCATCGCTCCCACGCGCGATCCAGCGCCTGCCGCACGCTGAACACCAGCCGCGGCGTGACGCCGAGGTCGAGTCTCGGATCGCCGAGCGGTGGGACGTTGACATCGCGCACCGACCCGCTGGTGTCGAGCCGCACGCCGTACAGCATGTACTTCCGCGCTTCGTCTTTGTTCCCCGCGTCGATGCACTCTCGGTATTTCACGAACATCGCGTCGAGCGTGCGCAGCGAGTCGCCGACGGAATCGTTGTTGAAATCGACCAATGCGATGCGCGGGATCGACGCCGGGCGCAGCCGTGCGAAGGCGAGCATGGCCTCGGCCGTGTCGCCGAAGAAACAGGCGATGGCGGCGTGCGCCACCGTTCCGCCGCCCGCGCCGCCCCACCAGTCACCCTGAGCGTCGGTGCTGATGAACGATCCCAGGCGCCGCCCATAATCCATGTTGAAGCGCTGCACGGCGATGTTGTAGGCGTAGCCGTCGGCGGCCTGGACTTCGTGCAGATCGAAGCGAGCCGGGAAGAACAGCACCGGCTTGCCGCGCGCGGCGAGAAGCGTGTGGTACACGTTCGTCGCCACGCGACTGGCGCGCGTGAGAATGCCCAGGGTCGGTGTCTCCAGCAAGGCGAAGTCGCGATACCGCCCGCGCACGCGCATCACCGGCTGCACCTGTAACGGGTCGCCGTTGTACGTCACGACGCAGCCGTCGTGCACGGCCTGCACCTCCAGTCGATCCCAGGTCTCGACGAAGCGTTCGGCGTCGAAGTGGCCGGCGCAGTGGCGCAGCATCGATAAGGCTTTGTCCACGCCGACGACGATCGTTTTGCCCGGACGGCGCGTGAACCACTGCATCTCGACTTCCATGTTCCCAACGTCCGCGCCAGTCGGGTTGATGTCGCGCACAGAGGGATGTTGCCCGTTGTATCCTGCGTGTTCGGCGGCAAGATCGGCCAGCATGGCTTCGATGTTCTCGAAATACTTGTCGCTGTACCAGCCTCGGC
>Ga0209323_10002966_pt1 | contig 11296 bp, 8 predicted proteins | sample Rifsed19ft2_FD_184014 | JGI IMG/M metagenome (GOLD analysis project Ga0209323, IMG submission 184014) | Soil microbial communities from Rifle, Colorado, USA - sediment 19ft 2 (version 2) | ecosystem: Environmental > Terrestrial > Deep subsurface > Rock core/Sediment | place: Rifle, Colorado...
GAGGACGACTCGGACGCTCTTCTTGGTGATGAGCGCAGCCTCGGCCGGGACGATCGGGATGGCGACTGTCAATCCCATCCTTGCCGCCGATCTCAGCGGGCAGGCGGCGTGGGCTGGTCTCCCGACGGCGATCTATCTTCTTGGTGCGGCGCTCTCCGCGCCCCTCTGGGGGCTGCTGATGGATCGACTCGGCAGGAGAAGAGGCATCCTTCTCGGGCTCGTGCTGGGCATGGCCGGCGCCGCTGCGGTCCAGGGCGCCCTTTCGCTGAGCTCTCTGGCGGTCTTCCTCGGTGCGATGGGAATGATCGGGGTGGCGAGCGCCGCGGTCCAGCTCAGCCGATTCTCTGCCGCAGAAGTCCATCCTCCCGAGTTGCGCGGCCGGGCTATCTCGAACGTTGTGCTTGGAGGCACGGTCGGCGCCATCGCCGGGCCGCTGCTGGTCGGGCCGGCCGGCCGTTGGGCGGTGCGCCTCGGCCTGGAGGAGCTTGGGGGACCCTATCTGCAGGCCCTTCTCCTCTTCACTCTGGCGGCGGCGATCGTCTTTGTCGGGCTGCGCCCGGACCCGCGCGAGCTCGGCCGCGAGGTCGCCCGGCTCTACTCGGTGCAAGCCGTCGAGGGTAGCCCGAGACGTCCACTGGGCACGATCTTCCGAGGGCCCGACGCCTTCCTGGCGCTCTCGGCCATGGTGCTCGGCCAGATGGTGATGGTGATGCTGATGGTGATCACCTCCTTGCACATGAGGAATCACGATCATTCACTCATGGATCTCTCGCTGGTGATCTCCTCCCACACGTTGGGCATGTACGCGTTCTCCGTGGTCTCCGGCCGGCTCTCGGATCGCTGGGGGAGGCACCGGGTGATCCTGGCTGGGTCGTTCACTCTGGTGGTGGCCTGCCTGGCAGCCACCCTCACTCCGGACGTCTTGCCGCTGGCCATGGCCCTCTTCCTGCTGGGCCTTGGGTGGAACTTCTGCTACGTGGGAGGATCGACGCTGTTGGCGGATCAACTGACGCCGGCCGAGCGAGCGCGCAGTCAGGGCTTCAACGACCTGATGGTGGGGTTGGCCTCCGCCGCCGGCAGCCTGGCGAGCGGGCTGGTGTTTGACGCGGTCGGGTTCGTCTGGATGGGATGGGCCGGTGCCGCGCTGGCGCTGGTCCCGCTTCTGCAGGCGCTGCGTCGTGGCCGGCTGGCCGCCCATTCGCGTCTGGCCGGAGCCGCGCCGGGCTAGCCGGAGAGCCTATGAGGCCAGTGCCCGATAGAGCAAAGTGCCGACCAGGCCCAACGAATACGCGGTGAGGTAGTAGATCGTTAGCGGTTGCCGGCCTCGGCGCCAGCAGAGGGCGGCGGAGAAGAGGGCCAGGAGGGCGACGATGTAGAGGTCGAGGCCGATCGCCTCGAAGGCAAGGTTGGCGAAGACGCCGAGCCCGATAAAGAAGCCGTTGGCAACGAGCAGCAGGCTGTCGGCGCGACCCGGCGGTTGCTGCGCCGGGAACAAGTCCTGGATCAGGAGAAGGGCGACATTGACCAGGACGAAGCCCGTGAAGAACAGCCAGTGAGAGAACTCGTCGTCGTTGAATGCGACGATGCGGCAGAGGTCCCCGGCGCCGTCGGCGCAGAAGCGGGCGTGCAGGTAGTTGGTCACCTCGTGGGCGCCGTAGCCGGCGCCCAGCAGGTAGACCCCCACGACGAAGGTCAGGCTGAGGAGGCGGTGGCGAGAGCCTTCGCGAGCCGGGCCGTCAACCTCGAGCTGCTTCTTCAGCAGGTAGAACGCGGCCAGGCTGAGCAGGGGCAGGGGGAGCATGTTGATCAGGTCGACCCAGCGCAGGAACTGATTGGGCGCCACGTAGCTCAGGGTGAGAGCGCTCAGGCGGTTGACCGAGACGAGCACGACCACGAGGGATTGAACGGCCAGGAGGACGTGCATGGGGCGGAGGCTGGCGGACGGGGGATTCATGAGGCTCTCCTTGGCGCGAATGCAGAAACCGGGTTTCGTAGTGAAACCCGGCAGCTCCGCTCGCGTTGCGCTCGTGAAGAAGTGAGCGAGGAGTCAGGCTCCGGAGCCTCGATCGCAGCCTCTTCGAAGATCAACGCATGGATAGAAGGATCAACCTCGCCACCCTTCTCGACGAAAAGCCTGCAAGCCTGTTCGCGAGCCCTTCTTGATGCCCCTGTGGGGCTGAGCTGCGAAAGGACGGTCTCCGGCTCCACAAATGCAGGGAGCCGAAGTCCGACAAAACCGCGATAGCTCAGGCCCCTGTTATAGACGTGGTAGTATTGACCCGAGACAAGCGGGAATTCTCTTCTTGGCATATTCTCCCCCGGGTTACTCAGGCTCCGGAGCCTGGATGAACTGTCCCTTCTCAGATCCCCAGCTCCCTCCACACTTCGTCGATCCTCGCCTTCACCTCGGCGCTCATCGTGGTGCGCTCTGGCCAGCCGCGAGAGTAGCCCTCTTCGGGAAGCTTGGCCGTGGCATCGATGCCGATCTTGCCGCCATATGAGTGGTGGCTCGAGGCGTGGTCCAGATGGTCGACCGGCCCCTGCGTGGTGACGATATCCCGCGACCAATCCACGTTGCCCAGCCCCTGCCAGGAAGCCTGGCTCAGGTTCTGGACGTCTACCCATTCATCAAAGACGACGATCGCCTTGGCCAGCATCAGCAGGCCCAGGCCCCACAGGCCGTGCATCACCTTGCGCGCGTGCCCCGGGTAGCGCTTGCGCATCGAGACCAGCACGAGATTGTGGAAGATGCCTTCGGCCGGCATGTGCAGGTCGATCACCTCCGGGAGAAAGAGCCGGATCAAAGGCAAGAAGAGCCGTTCGGTGGCCTTCCCCATCCAGACATCTTCCATCGGGGGCGCGCCCACCACAGTGGTCGGGTAGATCGGTTCGGCGCGCCGGGTGAGGGCGGTCAGGTGGAACACCGGAAACGGCTCGACCGGAGTGTAGTAGCCCGTATGGTCGCCGAAGGGTCCCTCGGGAAGATGCTCGTTGGGATCCACGTGTCCTTCCAGGACGATCTCGGCCTGCGCCGGCACCTCGAGCGGCTGCGAGACGCAGTCGACGAACTCGACCGGTTTGCCGCGCAGCCAGCCGGCGAGGAGGTATTCATCCAAGTCCGGCGGGAGGGGAGCCGAGGCGCACCACATCGTCGCCGGATCGCCGCCGAGGACGATCGCCGCGGGAATGGTCGGCTTTTTTTCCTGGCGGGCCACGCGCTCGTGTTCGGCCCCGCCTTTGTGCCTCTGCCAGTGCATGAGCAGGCGCTTCTCGTCCACCACCTGCAACCGATACATACCCACATTGCGCGTCCCGCTCACCGGATCGCGGGTGACCACTTGCGGAAGGGTGATGAAGCGGCCGCCGTCGCCGGGCCAGCAGGTGAGGGCGGGGATGCCGGCCAACGTGGCGCCTTCCCGCTCGATCACTTGCTGGGCTGGAGCGCGCCGGATTTTGGTCGGGCCCAGGCCGACGGCGCGCAGCGCCCCGAGGAAGTCTTGCCCGCGTGCGACGAGGCCGCCCAGTCCCTGCGGCAGACGCAGATCAAGGAGCGCGCCCAGGCGCTCGGTGAGCTCGCCCAGGTCCTCCACGCCCAGGGCCCAGGCCATGCGCTGGGCGCTGCCGAACAGATTGATCGCCACCGGCATATCGAAGCCCCGCACGTTCTCGAAGAGGAGGGCGCGGTTGCGCTCGGCGGGCCCTTTCGAGACTCGGTCGGCGATCTCGGTGATCTCGAGGTCGCGGGAGACGGGGGCCGCAACATGCGCCAGCTGGCCTCCGGCTTCGAGGCGTTCGAGGAAGTCTCGGAGATCGGTGTACATGGTTCGCCTCTTTCGGTTGCCGGAGAGCGGGGTGATCAGCCGGCGCCGGCCGGCTCGGGCCCGGGGGCCGCAACCGTCTGGAGAAGCTGCCCCACGAGATGCCCCTGGACGAGGAGCGTATAGAAGATGAAGCCGCCATACAGCAGCATGTAGGCGAGGTAGCCGAGACAGGGGATGATGTTGAGTATCGCTGTCAGAGGGCCGATCACCACGGCGGCCGCGATGCCCATGGCGATCAGGGCGGCCACGACCGTCAGGTAGCCGCTTGGATCGGCGGCGATCAGGCGGGCGAAGGCGCGCACATCGAAGCAGGCTGCGAAGCTTCCCCGGCGGACGTAGTTGGCGACCATGGCCGGAGAGACGAAGCTCAGGACGAGCCAGGCGACAAGAAAGAGGGCCAGGCCTGCGCCACAAATGAGCAAGATGGCCGGAGCACGATCGTTCAGCGGGTGAGCTTCATTGGATGTTACCAGGAGCCACCAGGCAGAGAAGAGCGGCAGACAGAGCAGGCCCATCGCCGGCATGGTGAGCACAGCCTGGGCAAGGCCGAGTCGCGCGCCGTCGCGGAAAAAGCTACCAAGATCGTCCCAGGTGGGCAGCTCGCCATCCTCTCCCGCCGCCACGCGGCGCGCCACCTCAGCCTCGTAGCCGACCGCGGCGAAACTCAAGATAGGCACAATGCTGATGATGGCTCCGATGCCGGCTTTGGTGCTCCAGGCGGCGTCCTCAAAGGCGAAGCGGAAGGCTCTTCCGAGATTCATGGCTTTCTCCTCTAGAGCGCGTGCCCGCCGCAGCCCAGAGACCACTCCCGGCCGTCCCTGCGGATGAGCTCCGCCGCGCTGGGAGGGCCCCAGCACCCCGGCTCATACTCCTCGAGGGCCGGCGCCTTCGGCTTCTGCCAGCCCTCGACGATCGGATCGATCAGCGCCCATGCCAGCTCGATCGAGTCGGCGCGCGTAAAGAGGGAGGCGTCGCCGTTGAGCGCATCCAGCAGCAGCCGCTCGTAGGCTTCGGGGATGGCCCCGGGAGCGAAGTCGTCGGCGTAGTGAAACTCCATGTCGACCGTGCGCATGTCGGCGGCCGTGTCGGGGACCTTCACCTCAAAGCGGAGATGCATCCCTTCGTCCGGCTGCAGGCAGAAAGACAGGGCGTTGGGCGGGATCTGCATCCCCGGTCGCAGAGGAAACATGCTGTGGGGCACCGTCTTGAACTGGATGAAGATCTCCGTCGTCTTCGCCGCCAGGCACTTTCCGGAGCGAAGGTAGAACGGGACTCCATGCCAGCGCCAGTTGTCGATGTAGAACCGGATCGCGGCGTAGGTGGGCGTGCTGGAATCGCTTCTCACCCCGGGCTCCCGGCGATACCCCTGGTATTGCCCGCGCACCGTGTGCTGGGCAACAGCTTCGGCCGGGATCGGGCGGATCGCAGCCAAGACTTTGACCCGCTCGTTGCGCAGCGCCTCGGCGACGAACGACGCCGGCGGCTCCATGGCCATCAGAGAGAGAAGCTGCATGAGGTGGTTTTGAAACATGTCCCGCAGGATGCCGACGGAATCATAGAACTGGCCCCGGTGCTCAATCCCCACGGTCTCCGCCACCGTGATCTGCACGTGATCAATGTAGTTGCGGGTCCAGAGAGGCTCGAAGATGCTGTTGGCGAAGCGGAACACGAGAACGTTCTGGACGGTCTCTTTTCCCAGGTAGTGATCGATGCGGTAGACCTGTTCTTCCGCCAGCGTGCGATGGACGGCGGCGTTGAGGGCCCGGGCGGTGGCCAGGTCGCTGCCAAAGGGCTTCTCGATCACCACCCGACGCCACCCCGGCGATTGTTCCACCATCCCGGCCTCGCCCAGACCGCGAATGGCCGAGAGATACACCTGAGGAGGCGTGGCCAGGTAGTAGAGGCGGTTCGCCTGCCCGCCGACCTGTGCCTCGCTTTTCCGAAGCCGTGAGTCGAGCCCGGCGAGATCCTCGGGATTTGCTGGATCGCCCGTCTGATACCCGATCCCGACGGCGAACTCCGCCCAAGTCTTGCGCTCGGCCTCGCCGGCGCCCTGTGCCTCGGCGAGCTCGCCCCGGAACTCATCGTCACTCTTCGGCGTGCGTGAAAATCCCAGGAGGCGAAAACCTTCCGGGAGGCGTCGCTTGCGATAGAGGCTGAAGAGCGCGGGGACGAGCTTCCTGCGGACAAGATCGCCGGATGCGCCGAAGATGACGAGGGTTGTGGAATCGGCCATGGTTGCCTGACGGTCTGCGTCGGGCGATGATTGTAGCAGGTTCCGATGGAGGCCCGAGCCCGCCTGTTATAATGCCGCGCCATGAGCTCCCGGATCGGGTGGTTTTCCCTGGGAGGGGTCTTGGCGACGGGCTTGCTGGCCGGCCTCTACTTGCTCCCTCCCATTCGAGATCGCCTCGAGTGGCGCTTCGACGCCGCGGGAGGTATCGTGCGCGGGTGGCTTCACCCCGGGGACACGCTGCCGACTCCGATCGGGCACGGGCCTCGCCTCACCCTCACCCCGGCCCCCACCCGCACTCCCCGGCCCACTCCGATCCTCACCTCCACGCCCACCCTCACCCCGACGCCCCTCCCCGAAGCCGTGGCCCTGCCAGCTCCCGAATGGGAGAGGCAAGATTGGAACAACTGCGGGCCGGCGACCCTGGCCCTGGGCCTGCGCGTCTACGGCTGGACAGGCGATCAGTTCGACATTTCGGACTTGCTCAAACCCGACCGTGGTGACAAGAACGTCAACGTCGAGGAGCTGGTCTACTACGTCCGGACCCGTGCGGGGTGGCTGAGCGCCGAGTATCGTGTCGGCGGCGACATCGACCTGCTCCGCCGATTGATCGCCGCCGGCTTCCCCGTCATCATCGAGAAAGGTTACACGATCGCCGAAGGCGGTGGAGGCTGGGCAGGGCACTACCTGTTGCTCACGGGCTACGACGATGCCGCCCAGGCCTTCATCGCGCAGGACACCAATGTGGGGCCCGACCAGCGCGTGGCGTACACAGTGCTGGACGACGGATGGAGGGCCTTCAACCGCGTCTACATCCTGATCTACCCCCCGGATGACCAGCCCACCATCGAGGCCCTCCTCGGATCCGACGCCGACCCCGACGTCAACCGCGAGCACGCGCTCGAGGCGGCCCGCGCGGAGATCGAAGCCAATTCCGAGGACGCCTACGCCTGGTTCAACCTTGGCACCAACCTGCTCTACTTCGACCGCTACGAGGAGGCGGCCGAGGCCTTCGACCAGGCTCTCTCCATCGGCCTGCCATGGCGGTTCACGCGCTACCAGTTCGGCCCCTACATCGCCTACTTCAATACGGCGCGCTATCAGGATGTGGTCGACCTGGCCGACGCCACCCTCTACCGCACCTCCAAGGCGGAGGAGTCGCTGCTCTGGCGCGGGTGGGCGCGCTTCCGGATGGGCGACACCTACGGCGCGATCGAAGACTTCCGTTCGGCGCTGACCATCAACCCCAACTATCTCGATGCACAGTATGCACTGGATTATGTCGGAGGACAGTGATTGGTGAACGGTGATCAGTGATCGGTGATGAGCAACGGGTGATCAGTGATCAGTGATCGGTCGTCGGGCGCCTGGGCTCGAGGGTGCCTGATCACCGAGTAACCAGTCACCGATCACCGAGCAACCGATCACCGCACCATAATCGGGCTGGGTACGACCGTCGTAATACTATGGAGGTGAGCCGATGTTGATCAGTGAGAAGCTAAACCAGGCGATGAATGAGCAGGTCGGCCGAGAGTTGGGAGCCTCGAACCAGTACGTCAACATTGCCGGCTACTTCGACATGGAGTCGCTCCCGCAATTGGCGGAGTTCTTCTACCGGCAGGCGGACGAAGAACGGATGCACGCCATGAAGTTCGTTCACTACATCGCCGATGCAGGCGGCAAGGTGGCCGTCCCGGCCGTGGCGGCGCCGAAGGCCGATATCGGCAACGCCGAGGCTGCGGCGAGGCTCTCCCTGGAATGGGAGATGGAAGTGACCCGCCAGATCAACTCCCTGATGGAGATCGCCATCCAGGAGCGCGACCACATCGCCCAGGACTTCTTGCGCTGGTTTGTCACCGAGCAACTCGAAGAGGTCTCGACGATGGACGCGCTGCTCTCGGTGATCCGGCGGGCGGGAGCCAACGGCCTGCTGTTGGTGGAGGACTACCTGGCGCGGCGCGGGCTGCCCGGCGAAGCCCAGGCCGCCGAGTAGGGGCGGCGCGGCCCGCGAGCGCGGGATCGAAGGGGCCGTTCCCCAAGGGCGACCCCTTCGTCGGCTTCGCCTTCGGCTCCCTTGCTCTCTGGTTGAACCTGTTCGCCCAGTATGGCCTTGTTTTCCCCCGGCCGGTTTCCCGAAGGCCTTCGTAGGCGCGGAGCCTTATCTTTCTCGAAGCGCGGGGATCCAGCGCCCGATCTCCTCGGCCGTCTGCTGGCCGATCTGGGGGATGCCGGCGAGACCGTTCACACCCATCTGGTCGATCACCAGCCCGACGTCTTGCTGAAGATCCTCGATCGCCCAGGCTGCCTTTCGGTAGGCCCAGACGCGCTTGGCAGGTTTCCGCTCCAACTCCAGATCGTAGGCGCGATTGGCCAGCGCCTCGGTCACCCGTTTGTTCAGCACCCGCTTTTCCCCGGGTATCACCGGTCGTTGGATCCGATCCGGGATGCCCGCCTCCGCGCATAGGCGCCGAACGAGGCGGGCAACCTCGAGGGAAGCCCCGCCGGCCGGCGCGTAGCTTCCCGCTGAGTAGAGGCGCTCATAGAGAGGGAGGACGTCCGAGAACTGCTGTCCGAGCACCTCGAAGAAGTAGTCCCGCTGTTGATCGGCGAGCGTGAGCGTCCCGGCCAGGACGAATTGGCCTCCGTGATCGGCGGTCCACTGGACAACGCGGCGCAGCGTGTCCTCATCGTCGCTCAGGCCGGGAAGGACCGGCATCAGGCACGTACCGGTGGGGATGCCCCGCTCGGCCAGTCGGGCCATCGCCTCGAACCTCTTCCCGGCGTCCGGCGCCAGCCTCTCGATCTGGCGGACTCGCGCGGCGCTTGGTGCATCGGGCGTGGAAATGATGCTGAAGGCGACGACAGCCCGAGCCCGTGCGTGAATCGCTTCGATCAGATCGAGGTCCTCCAGCACCAGAGGAGACCGCTCCAGGATGAAGACCGGGAAACCCAGGTCGTGGCAGACTTCAAGCATCTGCCGCGAGAGGCGAAACTTGTGCTCGGCCGGCTGATAGTCCCCGGTGAAAACCACATCCACCGGAACGCGCCCCAGCTCCCGCCGGAGTAAGTCTGGGGCGTTGCTCTTGGTCTTGATGACGTAGGCGAAGTCCTGCGGGTCGTCGTAGGGGGAGTACTTCCGCTCCCGGCAGTAGCAGAATTCGCAACCATGCTGGCATCCGATGTAGGGATAGGCGCTGTAACGGGACCAGAACCAGTGGTCGGCCCGCTTTCCCTTGTTCAGGATGCGCTTCGGGGAGTAGGGGATGAACGTCGCGCGCCGGCTCATGCTGCGGGCGCCATCACGCCCGAGAAAGAGATCACCACCGCTTCGCCCAAGAACACCGCGAACGACATCTGCGTTGAACGATCCTTTCGGCTCGCGCGCCCGCGTCGCGGCGCTGGCTGCAGACGCGAGCACTGTATGGCATTTCAGAGCGCAATGCAACCGGCGGGCGCAGCCCGCTTCGCTCGGCCTCACCCCGCTCACCCCCCTTCGCGCAGCACCCCTTTGGGGCTCCGCTTGTCACGATTCCCCCAAGCATTGCGCGAAAGCGGAGAGGAGGGATGAAGGCCTCCCCTCCCCCGGCAGATCCTCATCACCCAGGCAATGGGAGCAACTGCCCGGACGGCAGGAGGCGGAGCTAGCCCGCGTGGCCGGATCAGGCGACGTCCCTGAGCCTTCGGGCTAGCGAGAGCGGCGGCTCGCCTCGAGGGCGGCCTTGATCATCAGGAACTCGCCCAGGTTTTCCATTGTCAGCAGCCCCACCAGGCGGCCGCCCTGAGTGACCGGCAACGTGTGGCAATCGCACTCCTGGAGGCGAGTCGAGGCTCGTTCGAGCATCTCGGAGGCGTCGATCACCTCGAACTTGGAGCGCATGACCTCGCGCACGCGAGAGTTCTGCTGCCCCTGGGCCAAGGCATGCAGCATGTCGCCTCGGGTGAGGACGCCGGCGATGGAGCCGTCTTGCACAACCGGGAAGTCTTGCTGAGTGCCGGTGATCACCATCTGAATCGCCCGGGTGAGGGGCTCCTCCGGGGTCAACACTTGGTATTCCGTGATCATGGCCCGGGTCACGGGGATGCCTCCCAGGGCAGATCTCATCTGGACCATGCTGGCCTCCTGGGCGGCGCCGATCCAGACAAAGAGGGCGGTGAAGACCAGGAACGGATTGGTGAACAATCCGACGAGGCCGAAAAGGAAAGCAATCCCTTGTCCCAATGTGGCCGCAATCTGCGTGGCCCGCGTGTACTCCATGCGGGTGGCAAGCAGGGCCCGCAGCACTCGGCCGCCGTCCATCGGGAAAGCCGGGATCATGTTGAAGCCGAGCAGGAGGAGGTTGACGACCACCAGGCGCCCGATGAAGCTGCCTCCGGTGAGGCTCAGCCCAGCGAGCGGCTGAGCGATCCCTGAGGCCAGGAGCGGGAGCAGCAAGAGGCCGGCGATGACCAGATTGACGGCCGGGCCCGCCAGAGCCACCCAGAGCTCATGCACCGGGATCTCGGGCATTCGCTCGAGGCGGGCGACGCCGCCGATGGGGAGCAGGGTGATGTCGCGCGTCCTGATTCCGAAGCGGCGGGCGGTGAGGGCGTGCCCAAACTCGTGCAGGACAACGCAGGCAAACAGCGCCAGGATGAAGCCGACGCCGGCAAGAACTGTCGCCAGATTGCCCCCCTGCAGCCAGTAGCTGAGGGCCACCCAGCCGATCAACAGGAGGAAGGTGGCGTGGACGTAGACGCCGATCCCAGCCACCGCCCCGATCTTCCATGACCATTTCATGTCGCTACCTCCCCGCCGCCAACCTGGACAGGTTGTGCCCACGGTAGCCACATTCTAAACCGGGACTGTCTGAATTTCGCCAGAATCTGCCTGGCACCAACTTCCGAAGTTCCACGGAACCTCGGAAGTGGGTGCCAGGCGAGAGAGGTGCGGGTCGGCCCCGCATGGCTAGGGGCGGGATCAGTCGAGAATCATTCTCGCCCTCTGGAAGCGGGCCGTGGCCGCAAAGATCAGCGCCAAGTCGAGCAAGAGCAGGACGATCCCGACGGCCGCGTAGATCGTGGTCAGATCCGCTCCCGCGGCGGCCCGTGCCAGGCTCGCGACGATGGTTTGCGGCAAGACCTGCAGGGTGAAGATGGGCAGGACGAAGAGAAGGATACTGCTCAAGCTCAGCCGTTGTTGGGCCTGCTGCAGGCTGGAAGCTCTGAGCGAGACGAGAACTCCCAGGGACGATGCGAGGGTGGA
>Ga0209323_10002968_pt1 | contig 11295 bp, 14 predicted proteins | sample Rifsed19ft2_FD_184014 | JGI IMG/M metagenome (GOLD analysis project Ga0209323, IMG submission 184014) | Soil microbial communities from Rifle, Colorado, USA - sediment 19ft 2 (version 2) | ecosystem: Environmental > Terrestrial > Deep subsurface > Rock core/Sediment | place: Rifle, Colorado...
CCCGCCCGAAAGGCCCGAGTGGCGGAATAGGCAGACGCACGGGACTTAAAATCCCGAGGTGGCAACACCGTGCCGGTTCGACCCCGGCCTCGGGCACCATTACTTAACTCACCGGAAATATTAGTGAATCGAAGCGGCAGTCCCCTCAAGATTCTCAGTTGTTTTTAGGTGTGAAATGTCCGACTGTGCTAAAATTGTGCTAAAACGCTCCTGAACCTTACGGGCGGCCAGTTTCAGGTCTGCCTCGTTGACGATGTTGTACCTGTCAAAGACACTCCTTGTCTTATGGCCTGATACCTTCATTGCAACCCTTTCAGGAACGCCAGCCCTCACCATGTTTCTCACAGCCGTCCTTCTGAAGTCATGGAATATCTTCCCCTCAAGCCCTGCCCTTTTACAGGCAGACAGCCAAGCTTCTCTGAACCACCTTACAGGCTCTCCGGTCTCGCCGAAGAACACCCAAGGGCCTTTGGGATACTTTCTATCCCTGAGGGCCTTCTGGAAGCGTATAGCCTCCAACAGTTCCCCTTCCATGTAGACCACCCTTGATTCGCCGTTCTTGGTGTCTTCCGGCCTGAGGTTAATCTTTCCCTCGATTAAATCGACCTGAGGCCATTGCAGGCTTAGAATCTCCATCTTCCTCATACCCGTATAATAGGCCATAGTAGCAATCGGCCTCAGGTAATATGGAAGAGCCTCTTTGAGGGCCAGATATTCCCGGTGCTCAAAATACCCCTGCCTTACATTGTTTTCCCTGAGATGGGGTATATAAGGCACGTTGAGCACCTTTGGAGGGGTTGTCCTTGCGCCGAGCCGGAACATCCTTTTGAGGGCTGCCATTTCCCTGTTGATGGTTGCGTTCTTCGCTCCTTCTTTTTGCCTCTTCACGATATGGGACTGAATGAGCGTTGTTGTTATTTCCGCAACCCGCATTCCCTTGAATGTCTTTTCAAGGTGTTTGAAGTTCCTCCCTATCCGATCGAGCGATTTTTTGCCGTTGACCTGATAATCAAGGATGACCTCTTGGCTTAATTCCTCAAACGTTGTTTCCTTTGCCTCGACTTCAAAGAATTTTCCCTCTACCACTTGAGTCTTTACCTTGCAGAGTATTTCCTCTGCCAACTTCTTGGATGCTGTCTCGCATGAACGGCGTATCTGTCTGCCGTTGTGTGCAATGCTCATCCACCATACCTGGCCTCTTTTATACAGTCCCATCCGGAACCTCCTTCCTGAGGCCTTGATTCAGGCTGGTTTCCCGTTTGGAAGGATTATACCGTTTTCCCGTTACACCCTCAACGGCCTTTTTGATGATGTTATTGATATCCAAACCGCTTGATTTTCTAACGTTTTTCGTAACGTTACGGGCCGTTGCCCTCGACTGCCCGACCCATGCCCTGACCTCTTCCATATCGAAACGCACAAGACCGCCCACCTTGTACGATGGAATTGAGCCATTACGCACCCATGAGTAAAGTGTCGGCTCCTTAACGTTCAGGAACGTTGATATCTCTTTTATCGTTACAAGTTCCATTGCCATAACGTTGGGCCAACGTTGCCGTTGCCCCGTGTCCTTTCCATAACATACGTTACGGGAACTCCCCTTCATAACGTTACGTAACGTATGGGCTGCTTTTTGCCAATTACAATTTTGAGCAAAATCTGTAATTGCATTACATACGTATATATACGTTTACGGGAAAGAATTCCCGGACACCGATAAGGGTAATTTTTGTCTGAACGTTAGGGAAACGTTTGAGGGCTAAAACCTGTAGAGGGGTTTTATATGCCTATGTATGAATTTCTCAAAGGCATAAGGATGGGCTGGCGGGATAATGCCGCAGGACTCAAGGAACCTGTAAAGCTCGATGTTATTGAGTTTGTAAAGCCCCATGAGCCAGAAAAAACTTAGGACAAAATAAGTCTTGCCATGCTGTCCGATTCTTTTAAGGGGGCTGTCTGATATGGCCTTGCCGAGGTCTTTAAAAAAGCGACTATCTCCTGTAAGCTGGGCCTTGATTATCCTCTCCTTTGCTTTATCATGGAAGAGAAAGCCTTTATCAAACGTTACGGCCTTGAATAATGATTTATCATCTCCCTCGCTGAACTTTGCAATCAGTTCATGTACTGTCTTTTGGTGTGCGATATAGGGAAACATGAAAAAGAGCACGCCAACAAACGTCATTAAGACGTCTGGCTTTTTGAACTCGCCTTCCAGCTCGCTCTCTTGAAGAGGCTTTGATTTCTCAAGCTCTGAGAGAAGATACCGGAGCAAAAGGGAAAAGACAGTTGAGCAGAAATTCCTTGTCTGCCTGTCAAACAGATTGTCCAGGTCAGGCTTGAAAGCTGAATTTCGGGAAAGGGTCTCAAGCTCCCTGTGGTAATAATCTCTACTTTCCTTTTCGGGCAGACTTGAGACCATATCCAAACAGAGTTTGATGAGCTTGTCAGGGGCATCAAAAGAATCAACAGCCCCTAAGAAATTGACAAGGACTCCTTTATCAAGACCGAGTTTTTCTACAACCCCACCAAAATCCTCTTTGAATTCTCCCTTGTAGAAATCCTGCCATTGGCTTTCAGTAATCCCTTTTACTAAATCCTCTGGCAGGGATAGAAACCCCTCTGTAGGGTGCCTCTCAAGCTGGCCTATGAAATCGAGGAAATAAATGACGAGCTTATCAAAGCAGGGGTCTACCTTATCTTTCCAACTGGTCTTTATGTATGTACGCATCGAGAATTTCTTTCGTAAAATTAGTTAGCTTTCAAGCCGCTTTGCTTTTATCTTTCATATTTACAGATATTCTTGACAATTCTATATATAGCGATATAGAATGCCAATAAACTACCATATATTGTGGAGGAATTCGATGGGAAAAAATCAGCATGTTGTAAGGAAAGGTGATGCTTGGGGCATACGGGGGGAAGGGAATACAAGACTAACGTCATTGCATCCTACCCAGAAAGAAGCGATTGAGGTTGGAAGAGGAATAGCAATCAATCAGGAAAGTGAACTTGTGATTCATGGCAGAGATGGAAAAATCCGTGACAAAGATAGCTTCGGAAATGACCCCTGCCCTCCTAAAGATAACAAACACTAATTGATTTTTTAAAAGAAATGGGCTTTGCATTTAATCTCTGAGGAAATGTTTACCTTACAATGTGGTTGAACTTTAATGCCTATTTAGGTAAAACATGAGAAACTACGAGGTAAACATGAACGGATTGACTTCTCTGGAGATTTGCGCCGGTGCTGGCGGGCAGGCCCTTGGTTTGGAATCAGCGGGTTTTAAGCACCAAGCACTTATTGAAATCGATAAGCATGCGTGCGCCACTTTAAAACTGAATAGGCCGGAATGGAACGTTATTGAAGGCGATTTGAAGCAATTCAATGCTGCAAACTACAAAGGTATTGACTTGTTAGCTGGCGGTGTCCCTTGCCCTCCATTTTCAAAAGCAGGAAAGCAGTTAGGTGCCGATGATGAAAGAAATTTGTTTCCTGAGGCAATACGCTTAGTAGACGAATGCAGGCCACGTGCTGTAATGCTCGAAAATGTCCGGGGTATGCTAGACGCTGTTTTTGAGGATTACCGCAAGCATATTCATAACCAATTAAATAAACTTGGATATAAAACAGGCTGGCATTTATTTAATGCTTCTGATTTTGGTGTTTCACAGTTGCGTCCAAGAGTTGTCTTTGTTGCCATAAAGAAAAATCTATCAGAGCATTTTTCATTTCCGGCTCCTTCTATAGCCATGCCTCCCACGGTTGGTGAATTACTTATTGATTTGATGTCTGAAAAGGGCTGGCGTGGTGCTAATCAATGGCGAGAAAGAGCGAATGAGATTGCCCCAACCGTAGTTGGCGGCTCTTTGAAACACGGCGGACCTGATTTAGGTCCTACCAGAGCTAAACGTGCATGGGCCTCTCTTGGGGTTGATGGGCATGGTATTGCTGATGCCCCCCCTGAACGTAATTTTGTCGGGATGCCACGGCTCACAGTAAGAATGGTAGCCCGTTTGCAAGGCTTTCCTGATGATTGGCAATTTTCCGGTCGTAAAACTCCGGCATATCGGCAGATAGGAAATGCATTCCCTCCACCTGTAGCTCAAGCGGTTGGGACTGCCATATATAGAGCATTAAGCACAGCTGATAAAATCGTAAGTATTGGAAGAAAACAAGTAAATGGCTAAAATAAAAAATGGTGGAGCAAGAACTAAACTCCGGGAATTTTTTAAGGCTAATGTAGGCAAAGTTTTGGAAGGCAACGTTCTGCGTGAAGTCGCAGGAGGCATAAGTGAGTGGGCACGCCGAATTAGGGAGCTGCGGGATGAGGAAGGAATGAACATTGTTTCCCATAAGGACAGGAGCGATTTTAAATCAAGTCAATATATGTTGGTTGATTTGAAGCCTCGTCCTGCGTTCGAACGAGATATTTCCAAGGAAACAAGGGCATATGTTCTTGATAGAAATGGTTTTACCTGCCAAATGTGCGGAATCGCAGCCGGAGATATGCATCCTTTTGATGGACGTAAAACACGATTACATATAGGTCACATTATAGATAAATCTATGGGAGGGACAGATGACCCTTCGAATTTAAGGGCAATCTGTTCAGTATGTAATGAAGGCGCAGCAAATATTACTCTTGAGCGCCCAGCTGCTGCAAAATTACTTGCGCAGATTAGGCGTGCTCCTGGCTCTGAACAAATAAAAGTTTTGGAATGGCTGGTAAACAAGTTTCCCAAACAGGCTTCCGAGATGCTTACTAAGCATATTAGTAAAAAGTAGTTCCGATGGATAGAAGTGAAAACATGCGGCGGATACGCAGTAAGGATACAAACCCTGAACTGTTTATCCGCCGACTTATTTTTAAAATGGGATATAGATATAGACTGCATGGGAAGAACCTTTCTGGCAAACCAGACATGGTTTTTGCTAGTAGAAAGAAAGTCATTTTTATTCACGGATGTTTTTGGCATCAACATAACAACTGCGCAGATTCACACATCCCCAAAACGAATAGAGAGTATTGGGTTGCCAAGTTAGAAAAAAATAAATCCCGTGATAAGAAAAATTTAGATGAGCTTGATAAAAATGGCTGGAACTCTTTAGTTCTGTGGGAGTGTCAAATAAATAACTCGCTAGAGTTATTAAGCGAAGTAAGAAATTTTTTGCAATAGACTACTGTTTGTTGGAGTTTGTAGAATGCAGATAAAACAAATTCAAATTAAAAATTTCAGAGGAATAGAAGACTCTGTACTCAAATTTGATGGCTATAACGTTTTAATCGGTAGGAATGGTGCGGGAAAATCAAGTTTTCTTAAGGCACTAGAATTCTTTTATACACCATCATTCAAAGTTGGGTTAAATGACTTTTTTCATCAAGATATAAGTAGGCCTATTGAAGTTTCTATTACGTTTGATTTTTTGTCTGCCGAAGCCAGTGCAGAATTTAGTTCATATATTCAGAATGGCCTGCTTATAGTAACAAAGAAAGCTGTCTGGAATGATGCTTCCGGTAACGAGACTTATCATGGCTCAAGAATGCAGTGCCCCGATTTCGAAGATATTAGACAGCTATCTGGACGTGAAAAAATAAATAAGTATAAGGAATTAATTAAATCAGAGCAATATAAAGAGTTGAACACGGCAAATTCACAGGCTGAAGTAGATTTACAATTAGCAGAATGGGAAAAAGGGCATGCTGGTAATTGCAAATTAATGATAGATGATGGAAAGTTTTTCGGATTTAAGGGCGTCGGTACAGGTAAATTAGATAAATATTCAGATTTAGTATTTATTCCAGCCGTTCGTGATGCAAGTGAAGACGCTTCCGAATCGGCGAATAGTGCTTTAAAGAAATTATTAGATGTTGCTGTTAGAAGGGCAATGCATACAACAAGCTTGGTCTCAAAATTTAAGGAAGAAATCATAACGCAATATAAGGCACTCTTAGATAACGATGCGTTTTGTTTAGATGGAATTGGGATGCATATGAATAGTGCGCTAAAAAGGTATGCTCCTAGAGCCGGATTAAATCTCTCATGGCAGCAAATTCCTGACCCTCGCATCTCAGAGCCCTCTGCAATTGCAAAACTGATAGAAGATGGCATGGAAGGTGATATCGCTTTTAAGGGTCATGGCCTACAAAGAGCATATGTTATGTCAATTTTACATTTTTTAGCAGAAATTCAATCAGGTATAATCGAACTTAAAGAAGAGAAAACTTCTTCTTTAAAGCCTGGCCTGGTATTAGCGATTGAAGAGCCTGAGTTGTATCAACATCCCTCACAGGCAAGATTTTTGGCAAACACGCTTGTTGAAATGACGAAACCCTATGAGAGCAAACCACCAGTACAAATATGTTGTACCAGCCATTCACCCTATTTTGTCGATGTTCAAACTTTTAATAAGATAAAAGTTGTTAGAAAGGCAATTCTAGAACAAGCCGTAGAGAACAAAGAAAAGCCGAAACTAAAAACGGTACTAACGGCTACGACTCTTGATGCAGTTGCAGAAAAATTGACATTAGCTCATCAACCCCTGGAACCATATTCTGGTAGTGCATTGAAGGCTAGACTGATAACTTTGTTGAATCCTTATATAAATGAAGCTTTCTTTTCTGATTTTGTAATAATTGTTGAAGGTGAAGAGGATAGAGCGATTTTATTAGGAGCCCTATCTTTTTTTGAGGAAGCTAGATTGCTGGAAGAGAAAGGGGTTTCAATCGTACCTGTTAACGGTAAAACTAATATAGATAAATTAAAAGCTATTTTAGACCTGTTCTCGATTCCCAACTATGTTATGTTTGATAGAGATGGTGAGAATAGAAAAAACGACCAAGGAAATATGAAAACAAATATTGCTATTCAAAAATTGATAGGTGTAGATGACCCGCAACCAAGTCCAGCACAAATTATAGCAAAGGATTATGCTATTTTTGAGCCTGATTTTAGAAGAGCTATAAGAAAGGAGGTTGGAGAATCCTTGTGGGATAATTATAGAAATGAAATTGGAGAAGAACTGGGATATGATAATCCTTCAAAGGCTGACAAAAACCCGATAGCAATAAAATTACTTTTTGAAAAGCTAAGGGCAAATAAAAAGGATATACCAGTCAGTTTAAAAAATTGTCTTGCATTTATAATTGCAAAAGTTCAAGAAATAAATTTATAACTTAGAGAGGTGACTATGAATTTGATGGATACCATTTCTTTTGCCGGAAAAAATTTGAAAACAATAATGATTACAGCTCGTGAGAAAGATGGAACGAGTGAAGCTAGAGAAGCAGAGCCGTACAGTTACAGATTTGAAGCAGGCAATAAATATTTTTATTGTTATGATATATCAAAAATGGGAACACGAAAATTTAGAGTTGAAAACATAATAGATGTATCAGTTACAAATAATTCATTTTCGCCGAGGTGGCCAGTGGAGGTATAAAAAATATTAGTCGAATAAAAGCTAAATCCTAAAACAATTTTGAGAAAATAAAAGTGGTGGATAGGTTAAATCATCCTGTATGGAGCGTCTATGATGAATATAGGACAGCTCGCCTAAATATTAGATATCTTGAAAAACAACTCAAGAGTCTTCAAAGAAAAAATTTTTGGATAGAATTTCTTTTAGCCATTTCTGCCTCATCTAGCGTAGCAGGCCTATGGCTTTGGGAAAATGCAATCGGCGGTTATGCTTGGAAAATAATTGGGTTAATTGCAGCTTTTCTTGCCATATTAAAACCGATTGTAAAATTAACTGAAAAAATACAGCACAAAAGTGAAGTGTTATCAACCTATAGAGGACTAGAACATGAACTACATAAGATTAAAATCTTAATTACTCAGTACAATAAATATGATGATAGCTTAAAAAAGCAGTTTTTAGCAGCACTTGATTTAAAAGGAGAATTAATAGAGAAGTATACGGAAGAAAATATTGACCAAAAGCTTAGGAACGAGTGCGAAAAAATAGTATATACCGAGCTACCACCAAATTCCTTTTTTATACCGGAGGATTGATATGTCAAACGATAAGAAGCCTTCTACACCGCAACCTGCTCCTAAACGTGAATCACCTGTTCCATCAAGGCCGGAAAGGCCTCAGCCGGTTCAACAACCTGATAAGAGAATCGGGCCTGATTCAATTCCTAAACACTTAGAGCCTAGTAAGCCTTGGCCGAAAGAATGACAAACACATATTTAACGTAGAAATTAATTTCACTAAAGGAATATAAGAAGTTGAATCCCGAATTCGCAAACAGAAAATTCGGAATTTAATTTGCCTTTGGGGATGAGTAGGGATTAGAGATTGTAATTTTTTGATTTTTTAATTCTGATTGGAACTTCCGAAAATGATGGGCCATTATGAAGAGAAATGATTTCATCAATAATATATATTCAACACCAATTAGAGAGCATGCTTCAATTATGAATGCGTTAGTCACATGCTTGAAGCCAAAAGAGGCATGCGATATGCTTGATTTTTCATTCAATCAGAATATTTACCTCAGAAATATAATCATTAGGAAAATAAGAAGCGATATAAAAAAAGAATTTTCTTCATATCATGCGAAATTAATAAATTATTTGATATTAGGTTTTAATGATAATAAATCGAAAAAAAGAAGCTGTGCGTATTGCCTCAGTCAATTATACCCTGATACACCCGCCAAATTACAAAAAGAAATTTTATCTCTCTTTTTGAATCATGACAGTATTGTACTTCGCAGATATGCTTATAAACTATTTGATATAACCAAAAATGATTTAGCGATTCTTGAAAAAGCATGGGAAAGCAAGCAGGATTTCGAAAATGCGAAAATTTTGATTAAAAATTCATGTGTACCTTTTTTGAAAAAACATCTTTTGGAATTAGAAGACATCTTTCTAGAAACACCTTGGTTTTTAGGAAAGCTTTATTTAAATATAGCATCTAAGGAAAAAACACTTTTAAAGCGTCTTGAAAAATTAGATTGGATAACTTTTGCTTATGTCTCTACTAAGCTGGGAGTCCCATTAAACAAAAAACGTGCAAGGGTCATGTTTGAAGAATATAAAGAGCACCCAAATATTGGTTTATTCATTTGGTGTTTGGGCCAAAATGGGTATTGGAATCTAATAACCGAAGTCGCAAATTCCTACTCATCTGAAAAAATATGAATATCCGATATTTTTGCGATTGCCATGAAGAGTTACAAGCAATTAAGAAAATTTTTTAAATAATCGAGAGCTATTAAAATGCCCTTTAAAAATAAAAAAAATCTCTTAGACCTAATCAGAGCTATTTGTACGAGGGTTAAAGAGAGGGACGGATATCTTAATAAGACCAAACTCATTAAATATCTTTATTTGATAGATATAGAATATTATCGAGTTCACAAAGAGACATTTACAGGTTTTCACTGGATTTTCAAAGAATTCGGGCCATGGGCTTATGAATATATTGAGTTGTTTGACTCGATAAAGACTTCACCAGAATTTAAAGTGAAAGAAGGAGACCGTCCTGACCTTGATACGGTCTTCATTGAAGTGACAAATGAAAACAAGGCTGATTTAGACACTATAATTAAAGATTTTGATTTTGAAAGAAAGGCTCGGCAAATAATTGATAGATGGGCAGATGAAAATCTCGCTCCTATGCTAAATTATGTGTATTTTAATACAGAGCCAATGGTTGATGCCGAGCGTTATAGTCTGCTTGATTTTACGAAAATTCATAATCTGGAATTCGTACCAAAATTTAGACTTAGCAAAAGTTCTATAACCTCGACCCAAATACAAAAAGTGAGAGAAAAAATTAGGGTGAAGTCGGAAGAGCAAAGAAGGACCTTAGAACACGATATTTCTTATACGCCGCCCAAATACGATGATGTGTACTTTGAAGGCATAAAACTTCTTGATGAAGAAGAATTATAATTATGCCTGAAAAATATCTTGATGAAATAATCTCTCCTTTCTATTCTAAGGTTGACAGTGCATCAGGAAACACCTTTTTTAGAGGCAGAATATATTGGACCCACTGTTTCTATACTCATGAAAATCTAGAATTCTGGCGTCCTAAAGACTATGAGGATGAAACAAAAACATCTGCAAAATATTTCTGTATAGATAGCGCAGGCTCAGATGCATTTAGGCGAAGGGCTCCGCTTCACACGCCTCGATTAGAAATTAATGAGGAATTTGTAGTAGCAAGAGCAAAAAAGAGACCTGTAATTTTGATAACTCCTACACCGGAAAGAATTAATATTAGAGCACTTAGGGGCGGTAGAATACATAAAAACGTTTGTCTTGTCGCTCCTCTTTATAGTGTTGAGGGTGTTGATGGAAAAGCTAAATTCCCTGAAGATTTTGTCAACAGAATAAGAAACATGGAATATCCCCATTTATTCTTTATACCTGAGGATTCAGGTGGGCAAATCAGGCATAGTATTTGTAGGTTGGATTCTATGCAGGCCATTTTTGCACCTCATTTAGAATCTACAGATTTATGTCTTTCAGCTGAGGTCATTGACATTCTTTGTGGTCAAATAGAATTCTTTATGACAAATAGCTATGGAGGCGATTATCAGGTATATCGCGAAAGTTTGATTGCAGAATTGTAGCTAGATTATTTTTATTAGGACAAAAGCTCACAATTGGACTGTGCTAAAATTGTGATAGAAATCCTCAAAATGGGCATAAATCCGCATATGCACCATAATCCTCACAGACCCGCTAACCTCTCGATTTTCAAGTCAAAACGGGAAACCAGACCGTAAATCAAGGCGTTAGAGAATCTGTGTAGTTTTAACTTAAAATCCCGAGGTGGCAACACCGTGCCGGTTCGACCCCGGCCTCGGGCACCAGATAATTCACATCCTGTTATTCTCAGCCCTGCTCATATCCTCAGGTATCTGAAATCGCTCTCGTCAGAGCCCGCGAAGGCTATGATGAAGAAGACGAGGGCGACGTACCAGATGATCATCAGGATATCGGCCGCGGTCTTTGGAACGTATGCCCTTAGCAGTCCGTACATTTTTTACACCCAGAAAAAGAGTATCTTCGAGAGCACCTGAAGCCCGCTTTGGAGGTCAGGCTCCTTGGTTATGGCAAAGCCGAGTATGACGAAGTTTATCGTGAGGAGGTACGACGCGCCTTCCGTGACGAGCCTTCCCCCGGGGAAGGACAGCCCCGGCATGTTCGCCTTCGCCTTCTGGAAGCCCTGCCAGACGGCTATGCCGGCGCCGTGGTATATGCCCCACGCGAGATAGCGTATCGACAGCTCGTGCCAGATGCCCAGGATGAGCATCGAGGAGAGCA
>Ga0209323_10002974_pt1 | contig 11290 bp, 8 predicted proteins | sample Rifsed19ft2_FD_184014 | JGI IMG/M metagenome (GOLD analysis project Ga0209323, IMG submission 184014) | Soil microbial communities from Rifle, Colorado, USA - sediment 19ft 2 (version 2) | ecosystem: Environmental > Terrestrial > Deep subsurface > Rock core/Sediment | place: Rifle, Colorado...
CGCCGCACTCGACGCGGCTGGCTACGACCCCGTTCTGGTGGAGACGGTGGGAGCCGGGCAGAGCGAGGTCGAGATCGCTCGCCTGGCCGAGACGACCGTGGTGGTCGAGGTCCCGGAGATGGGCGACGAGGTGCAGGCGATCAAGGCGGGGCTGCTCGAAGTGGCCGACCTGATCGTCGTGAACAAGGGCGACCGTCCCGGCGCCGAGCTCGCCAACAGGCAGCTGCGCGCCATGCTTTCGAGCGCGGGCGGACGGATCACCCGCCAGCCACCGGCCATCCTGACCACGACGGCCGTCAGCGGCGAGGGGGTGGAGGCCCTGGCCGATGCCATCGATGCGCACCGCGCCACCGCTCGCGCGCCCGAGCAGGCGACGCAACGCGCACGGAACCAGCTGCGCCGCGCTGCGGCCGAGATCGGGGTTCGCGCCGCCGCCGCCCATCCGGACTGGGACGAGCTTGTCGAAGCCGTCGCCGAGCGCCGTCTCGACCCGGTCAGCGCCGCGGAGCGGCTCCTCGGCGACTGATCGCCTCGCACCCATCACCACCAGCAGCTTCGCCACCTGGATACTTCTCTGACCCGGAGCACAACGCGGCGGCAGCGCCTCTCAGGGGCCGTTGTTTCTCGCGTGGAGAGCGTTGAGCCCTCCTCACACCGCATCCTGGGTACTTCTGGGCTGTAAGCCTCCAGGGCTGAGAATCAGCCCTGGCGCGTGACGATTGCCCCCGCCGCTCCCGCCGCCGCTCCCGCGAATCATCCCTTCGCTGCTAGGCTAGCCACCATGAGCATCGAGCGCGTCTTCGTCATCGGAGCCGGCCTGATGGGCCACGGCATCGCGCAGGTGAGTGCCGCCGCCAGCAAGTCGGTCACCCTCAGTGACCGCACCGCGGAGCTGGCCGAAAAGGGCAAGGCCCGCATCGCCGGAAACCTGGCTCGCCAGGTGGAGAAGGGGAAGCTCGAGCAGGGAGCCGCGGAGGCCATCCTCGCGCGGATTGCCACCGCGGTGGGAGCGGATGCCGCCGCCGGACACGAGATCGTGATCGAGGCGGTCTTCGAGGACGAGGCGATCAAGCGCGAAACCTGGGGTCGCCTCACCGCCGTCGCGGATGCGGGCGCCATCTTCGCCAGCAACACCAGCAGCATCAGCATCACCAGCCTCGCCACGGCGACCGACCGACCGGCGAGGTTCATCGGCCTGCACTTCTTCTCGCCGGTGCCGGTGATGCGCCTGATCGAGATCATCCGCGGCCTGGAGACCGACGACGAGACCGCCGCCGCCGCGGTCGCCTTTGCCGGTGAGCTGGGCAAGGCGGTGATCGAGTCACGCGACATGCCCGGCTTCCTGGTGAACCGGATGCTCGGCCCGTTCATCAACGAGGCGATCTTCGCGCTGATGGAGGGCACCGGCACCGCGGACGACATCGACACCGGGGCGAAGCTCGGGCTCAACCATCCGATGGGGCCGCTGGAGCTCTCCGACTTCATCGGCAACGACGTGATGCTCAACGTGATGGACGTCCTGTACCGCGGCTTCGGCGACCCCAAGTTCCGCACCGCCCCGCTCCTGCGCCAGATGGTCGCCGCGGGGCACCTCGGCCGAAAGACGGGGCGCGGCTTCTACCACTACGACGAGAAGGGCAACCGGATCGCGGGATGACGAGCGTCGCCACCGCCCGGCCTGACCCGTTCGCCCTCACCGAGGAGGAGCGCGCCGTCCGCGACACCGCCCGCGAATTCGCGCAGCGGGAGCTGGCTCCGACCGTGGCGCAGCGCGATGAGGACGAGCGCTACGACCGCGCACTCTTCGACCGGATGGGCGATCTCGGCTTGACCGCCATCCCGTACCCGGAGCAGTACGGCGGCGCCGGGATGACCTACTTCGCGTGGGTGCTGGCGCTCGAGGAGATCGCGGCGGCCGACATGGGGATGGCCGTCAGCCTATCGGTCCATCTCCTTTCGCAGTTGTGCATCCACCTGGCCGGGACCGATGAGCAGAAGGCGCGCCTTCTGCCGCCGATGGCCGCGGGCACCCACCTGGGCGCCTTCGCACTCACCGAGCCGCAGGCCGGATCCGATGCTGCCGCACTCTCCCTGCGCGCCGAGCCGACCGATGACGGCTACCTGCTGACCGGCACCAAGGTCTGGATCACCAACGCCGGCGAGGCCGATCGCTTCATCGTCTTTGCCACCGTCGACCGGAAGCGCGGCCGCGAGGGGATCACCGCCTTCGCCGTCTCCCGCGATACGCCCGGCTTCGCGATCGGCACGCACGAGCGGAAGATGGGAATCCGCGACTCATCGTCTGCCGAGCTGGTCTTCGACGGTGCACTCGTCTCAAGCGCCGATCGGCTCGGTGCGGAGGGGGACGGGCTTCGTATCGCGCTCGAGTCGCTCGCCTCGGGACGGATCAGCATCGCGTCGGCCTGCACGGGCCTGGCGCGGGCCGCGCTCGAGCACGCGGCGAGCTATGCGGCCCAGCGCACGCAGTTCGGGAAGCCGATCGCCGAGCAGCAGATGATCGCCGCCCTGCTCGCCGATGCCGTGGTCGGAGTCGAGGCGTCGCGCCTGCTCACCTGGCGTGCCGCGCGCCTCCGCGATGCGGGCGCTGCGTCCGACGCGATCGCCGCCGCGAGCAGTGCGGCAAAGATGTACGCCTCCGATACCGCCATGCGCGTCACGACTGATGCTGTTCAGGTCTACGGCGGTGCGGGATACTCACGCGACAACCCGGTGGAGCGCTTCATGCGCGATGCCAAAGGAGCGCAGATCTACGAGGGAACCAACCAGGTCCAGCGACTCATCATTGCGCAGCACTTGATCGAGGAGATCCGCCGATGACCACCACCACGTCATCCAGCGACGCGCCCGCGGGTGACACCCCCGCGGCGGCCGCACCGCGCCTGATGGAGGCGACCGGCGAGCCGATCAGCCTCCCCGACGAGCTGCGCGCCGACAACCTGGTGGCGCTCGTCCACAAGAGCGTCGAGCGCTACCCGGACAAGGAGGCGCTTCGCTGGAAGCTGCCGAAGGCGCGTCGCCAGACCGGAGGCCTGCCGCAGGAGGAGGAGGAGGTCGTCTGGAGTTCGACCACCTATCGCCAGACCTGGGACTGGATCACCCAGGTGGCGATGGGGCTCAAGCACATCGGCATCCGCGATGGCGATCGCGTCTGCATCATGAGCCGCACGCGCCCCGCTTGGCTCGCGGCCGACCTCGGTGCGATGTCGCTCGGCGCGGTGACCTGCCCCATCTACCCATCGGTGGAGCCGAACCAGGCCGCCTTCGTCATCAACAACGTCGGAGCGAGGCTCGTCTTTGTCGAGAACCTGCAGCAGGCCGCCAAGATCGAACAGGTGCGCGGAGAATGCCCGACCCTGGAGCACGTGGTCGTCATCGAGGACCGCGGCCGCCTGCCCACCGGCGCCATCAGCTTCGACGACATCTTCGACCTGGCCACCGTGGACCCGGGAGAGATCCGCGAGTGGGCCGAGGCCTGGAAGGGATTCGGTCGCGACAAGCTCGCGACCATCGTTCACACGGCGGGGACCACTGCCAATCCAAAGGGCGTGGTCCTGACGCATGGCAACATCCTGCACAACTACGAGGCCGGCATCCAGGCGGTCGACTTCACCGAGCACGACACCTTCCTCTCCTTCCTGCCGCTGTCGCACATGATCGAGCGCGCGGCCGGGCAGATCGTCCCGCTCGGTCGTGGTTGCACGATCGCCTACGCGGAGCCGGCCATCGAGCGCCTGGCGGCCAACATGGTCGAGGTCCGACCGACCGTCATGGTGGCCGTGCCGCGTCTGTACGAGCGCCTCTACGCCCGCGTCATCTCAACCGTGGAGGCGGCGCCACCGCTGCGGCAGAAGATCTTCTACTGGGCCCAGCGCCTGGGCGCCCGCCATTACCAGAACCACGTTGACGGCCAGCAGGACGGGATCTGGCTGAAGGTCCAGATGAAGCTGGCCGATCGGCTCGTCTTCCACAAGATCCGCGCCCGCACCGGTGGTCGGGTGCGCTACTTCGTCTCGGGCGGGGCGCCGCTCTCCCGTGAGGTGGGGGAGTTCTTCTACGCCATGGGGATGCTCATCCTGGAGGGCTACGGCCTGACCGAGACGGCACCGCTCCTGTCGATCAACCGCCCCGGCGACTTCAAGTTCGGCACCGTCGGCAAGCCGGTGGCCGAGACGCAGATCCGGATCGACCCGTCCAACGGCGAGGTCCTGGCGCGTGGGCCGCAGGTGATGGTCGGCTACCACAACCAGCCCGAGGAGACGGCCAAGGTGATCGACGCCGATGGCTGGTTCCACACCGGCGACATCGGCGAGCTCGATCCGGACGGTCGGATCCTGATCACCGATCGACTGAAGAACATCATCGTGCTCGGCAATGGCAAGAACGTGGCGCCGGCACCGATGGAGATCGCGATGCTCACCAGCAAGTACATCGCGCAGGTCGTCGTGCTCGGCGACAACCAGCCCTACACCGGCGCGCTGATCGCCCCCGATTTCGAGCAGCTGGCGACGTGGGCTGCCGCGAACGAGATCGCCGAGATGCCGCCGGAGCAGCTGGTGACGGAGAAGGCGATCCAGAAACTGATCGAGGGTGAGGTCAAGGCCCGGCTGGAGGGCTTCGCGATCTTCGAGCGCCCGCGCCGGGTGGCTCTCCTGCCGCGCCTCCTCTCGGAGGAGGAAGGCGAGCTCACACCGAAGCTGTCGGTGAAGACGCGGGTCGTCGTCAAGCGATGGAGCGACAAGGTCGCCGAGCTCTTCGGGGAGGAAGAGAAGGAGTAGGACGGCGGGTACTCCGGCAAGCCGGAGTACCATCTCGCCCATGAGCGACGCCTTCATCCTGTCCGCCGCCCGGACCCCCATCGGCAAGTTCGGCGGCGGTCTCTCGACCGTTCCTGCCACTGACCTGGGCGCCACCGCCATCCGGGCCGCGGTCGAGCGCGCCGGGATCGCGCCGGAGCGGGTGGATGAGGTGTTCATGGGCCAGGTCATCCAGGCCGGGGCCGGTCAGGCACCCGCACGCCAGGCCGCACTCAGGGCCGGGCTGCCCAACGGCGTGAGTGCCACCACCATCAACAAGGTCTGCGGGAGCGGCCTGAAGGCGGTGATGCTCGGCGCGGCGGCGATCCGCGCGGGCGACGCGCGGGTGATCGTGGCCGGCGGGATGGAGAACATGAACCTCGGGCCGTACCTGCTCCCGGGGGCGCGCGCCGGCTATCGGCTTGGCAACGCGGACGTTGTCGACAGCACCGTCCACGATGGCCTGTGGTGTGCCATCTGCGATGTGCACATGGGAGCGCACGCGGAGCGCGTGGCGGCCAAGCACGACGTGACCCGCGAGGCCCAGGACGCCTTCGCCGTGCGCTCCCACCAGCGCGCGCTGGCGGCCATCGCCGAGGGACGCTTCCGCGACGAGATCATCCCGGTCGAGGTGCCCGGCAAGAAGGGTCCGACCGTCGTGGACACCGATGAGAATCCCCGCGCTGACACCTCGCTGGAGGCGCTCGCCCGCCTGAAGCCCGCCTTCCAGCCCGATGGCGGCACGGTCACCGCCGGTAACGCACCCGGCATCACCGATGGCGCCGCCGCGCTGGTGCTCGCCTCTTCCGAGGCCGTGCAGCGCGACGCAGTCACCCCGATGGCCCGGATCACGGGCTACGCCCAAGCCGACGTTGCCCCCGAATGGCTCTTCGAAGCGCCGATCGATGGCGTCCGCCGCCTCCTCGACAAGCTCAACATGCGTCTCGACGAGTTCGACCTGATCGAGATCAACGAGGCCTTCGCCGCGCAGGTGCTTGCCGACGGCAACGCGCTCGGATTTGACTGGGACAAGGTCAACGTCAACGGCGGCGCCATCGCCCTCGGCCACCCGATCGGTGCGTCAGGGGCGCGCGTACTGACCACGCTCCTGTACGAGCTGCGCCGGCGCGGGGGGCGCCGCGGCCTGGCGACCCTGTGTCTCGGCGGCGGGGGAGCGGTCGCCCTTGCGGTGGAGATGGTCTAGGCGCCGGAGACCTTCGGCCCGCCATGGCGTGACCTTCAGCCCCTGACGAGGGCGCGACGCCTGCCCCTATAATCCGGCGACCCGCGCACCGGCCCGCTCCCGCGCGCGACATTCGCGGAGGCGCCGAGAAGCGCCCGTACTGGAGGCTCCAGAACGAACCCCATGGCAAGTTCGAATCCTGTCGCGGAGGCACCGAACATCTGGGCGGTCGCCCAGACCCAGTTCGACAGCGCCGCTGATCAGCTCGACCTCGATCCGGGCCTGCGCAAGGTCCTTCGCGTGCCCCAGCGTGAGCTGACCGTCAACTTCCCGGTCACCATGGATGACGGCCACGTGGAGGTCTTCACCGGCTATCGCATCCAGCACAACGTCAGCCGTGGCCCCGCCAAGGGCGGCATCCGCTACCACCAGGACGTGACCCGCGACGAAGTGGCCGCGCTGGCGATGTGGATGACCTGGAAGTGCGCCGTGGTGAACATCCCCTACGGCGGTGGCAAGGGAGGCGTGATCGTCGACCCCAAGAAGCTCTCGATGCGTGAGCTGGAAGGGTTGACCCGCCGCTTCACCACCGAGATCAGCCCGCTGATCGGTCCGGATCGCGACATCCCGGCACCAGACGTCAATACCAACGCCCAGGTGATGGCCTGGATGATGGACACCTTCTCGATGCACCGCGGCTACACCATTCCTGGCGTGGTCACCGGCAAGCCGATCGCCATCGGCGGTTCGCTCGGCCGCAACGAAGCCACGGCGCGGGGCGCGGTCTTCACCCTGCAGCAGGCCAGCCGTGTGCTGGGTCTGCCGCTCCCCGGCGCCAGGGTCGTGATCCAGGGCTACGGCAACGCCGGATCGGTCGCGGCCGACCTGCTCGCCGCCGAGGGTGCGCTGATCATCGCCGTGAGCGACTCGAGCGGCGGGATCTACAACCCGGCCGGCCTGGACCCAGCGCGCGTTGGAGCTTGGAAGCGTGAGCATGCGACGGTCGTCGGCTTCCCCGGCGCCGATGCGGTGAGCAACACCGAGATCCTCGAGCTCGACTGCGACATCCTCGTCCCGGCGGCCCTCGAGAACCAGATCACCGAGCAGAACGCTCCACGTATCACGGCCAAGATCGTTGCCGAGGCGGCCAATGGGCCGACCACGCCCGAGGCTGACCAGATCCTGTTCGACCGCGGCGTGTTCGTCATTCCCGACATCCTGTGCAATGCGGGCGGTGTGACGGTGAGCTACTTCGAGTGGGTCCAGGACATGCAGTCGTTCTTCTGGACCGAGCAGCGCATCAACGAGAGCCTGCACGAGATCATGGACCGGGCCTTCGAGAGCGTCCACTCCATGAGCAAGCTCCACGGCGTCCACATGCGCACCGCGGCGTACATGGTGGGCGTCGCCCGCGTGGCCGAAGCGACCACCCTGCGGGGTCTCTACCCATAAGGAGGGCGTTCGCCATGCTCGACCACGAGGAGCGTTTTCTCTTCCGCGAGGAGATTCTCAACCTGGCCACCGCCCTCGCCGACCCGGGCGCACTGGACAGCGTGGAGGATCTGCTGGCCGAGGTCACGACCTCGCCGCACTTCGACTCCGACGTCTTCATCCTGGAGCGGTCCCTGCAGGTCATGCTCGGCGGCCGCGCCGGCTCGACGCTGGTCGGGCTGTTGACCGTCACACGGGAGGTCTTCGACGAGGTCGGCGAGATGGGGCTGCCGGCCGACGTCCACGAGCGGCTGGTCGGCATGCGCGCCCGCTTCGGTCTCGCCATCGACAACGCCCTCAATTTCCTCAACAACCCCGACGGCATCCAGGGCCACAACTTCGGCACGCAGATGACCCATGGCGAGGGCGGGGTCACCCTCCAGGGCCGGCTGACCCTGGTCCGCTACAACAACGAGCCCCAGTTCTTCATCGCCGACGCGGACGTGCTGCTCAGCGTGGCCGCCGACATGATGGAGCGCCTGGGCGAGCACCTCGAGCCGGAGATGATCGAGTCCGAGCTGCTCACCCGGCTGCGTGAAGGGGTCGATCTCATCGAACGACGGGCCAAGCCCCGGGCGTGAGCCCCGTTCCGCGCCTCTTCCTGGCGGCCACCGGACAGAACCGCGGAAAGACCACCGCGTCGCTCGGCCTGATCGCCGCGATGGCCGCTCGCGGGCGGCGCATCGGATTCGTCAAACCGGTCGGCCAGCGCTACCTGCTGGTGGATGGCACGCGCGCGGACGAGGACGCCGTGCTGATGAAGGCCGTCTTCGGCCTGGCCGATGCGCTCAACGACATGAGCCCGGTCACCCTGCCTCGCCACTTCACGACCGACTTCGTGATGGGGCGCATCCACGGGGACCTGGCTCGCGAGATGACCGATGCGGTCGCCCGGGTCGCCGCCGGGAAGGACCTGCTGGTGATCGAGGGGACCGGTCACGCCGGGGTCGGGGCGGTCGTCGGACTCTCGAATGCGCGCGTCGCGGCGCTCCTCGATGCGCCGGTCGTGATCGTCAGCGAGGGAGGCGTCGGACGTCCCATCGACGAGATCGTGCTGAACCGGGCGCTCTTCGAACGTCACGGCGTCCGGGTTCTCGGGGCGGTGGTCAACAAGGTGGACATCGAGTCGCACCCGGACCTGCCGGAGATCCTCCAGCAGGGACTCGCGCAGCACGGCCTCGACCTGCTCGGCTGCATCCCGTACAGCCAGATGCTGGCAAATCCGTCACTGGAGCTGATCGTGACCCACCTCGAGGGAGAGCTGCTCGCCGGCGAGGCGGCGGCCGAGCGGACGATCGGGCGGGTAGCGATCGGGGCGATGCACGCCGATCACGCGGGCGCCCTGCTACGGGATCGGACGCTGGTGATCACTCCGGGCGATCGCGCGGACCTGATCGAGGCCTGCCTGGCCGCCAACCGGGTGGGCGCCGGCGCGGTTGTCACCGGGATGGTGCTGACCGGCGGGTTCCGCCCCAGCCCCGCGGTACTTGCCCAGCTGCGTGCTGCCGACCTGTTCGCGTACCTGGTGACCACCGATACCTATCGCACTGCACAGGCGGTCGACGAGATTCTGGTCAAGACCCACCCGACCGATATCGACAAGATCGCGACCATCAAGCAGCTGGTCGGCCGCTCGCTCGACGCCGATGCGCTGCTCGGACTCCTCGAAGGCGACAAGGCGACTCCCTGACGCGTCGCCATCCTGGGCAAGCGGCTGGGGGTCGATCTGCCCGACCTGGCGGCGGTGATGCCGTCGCACCCGACGCTGGGTGATGTCGACTCTCCGGAGGCGCTGGAGCACTAGCAGGCGCTGAAGCGCGCCCACAAGGCGGAGCTGCGTGCGCGGGGCGAGACGTTCGGCGGTCGCTGAAAAGGGAAGGAGGCCGGACGTGGGCACTCGCCGGCCTCCTCGTGCGCCGCGGTGGCCGGTCTCCCGGCGCCCGCGGTGACTGCGGTCATCTTACGAACCCGACCCCCGACGTCACTAGTACTTTCTGGCCCGCATTGCGCCTGCTCCGCGTCATGCGACGTCCCAGGCGAGCGGCATGTTGTCGGTGAGCCGAGTGTGCCCCACCCATACCGCCACCAGGGCCAGCGCCGGGCCGGTCACGCGGCGCAGCTCCGCGAGCGTGCCAGCATCGGCCAGGCTGACGTAGTCGATGCGCGCCATCGGCTCGGCGGCGATCGTATCGGTCATGCGCGCGCGCAGCACCTCGGCCGATCGTTCGCCCGCGTCATAGGCATCGCGGGCCGCCGAAATGGCCGCATGCAGGCAGGTGGCCGCGTGTCGCTCCTCGATCGAGAGCTGGGCATTGGCGCTCGACACCGCCAGGCCATCGGCTTCACGCACCGTGGGGCAGACCACCAGATCGATGTTCATGAACAGGTCGTTGATCATGCGGCGCAGGATCACGATCTGCTGGGCGTGCCGCTGCCCCAGGTAGAGGCGCGCCGGGCCGACCAGGTGGAGCAGCTTCAGCAGGACCGTGGTGAGCCCATCAAGGTGCCCCGGGCGGGAGGCTCCCTCGAGCTGGCGGGTGAGCCCCTCGACGATCACGCGGGTGGCGTCGGCGTCGGGAAACAGCGTCGCTCGATCCGGCAGGAACACGATGTCGGCCTCGCCGTGCTCCAGCAGGGCCAGGTCGCGCCGCTCGTCTCGGGGGGCTTGCCCGCCCTCGTCCAGGGCCGAGAACTCGCCGGGCTTGATGAAGCAGCTGACCACCACGCAGCCGTCTTCGGCGCGGGCGCGGCGGACAAGCGACAGCTGGCCGTCATGCAGGGCCCCCATGGTCGGGATGAAGCCGACCGAGTCGCCGGCAACGCGCCGGTCGAGGATCGCGGCGCGCAGGTCGGCAATGGTCCGAACGGTCTCCACGGTCAGCGCCGGCGTGCGCGGGTCGATCGCCTCGACCCGGCCGGCGGCCGGGCGGCGCGGTAGCGGTCGACGATCAGATCCCACAGACGCTCGGCAACCTGCCGCTTGGGGAGCATCGGCCAGTCGGTAAGCGGACCCTCGGCACCAAAGACGGTGACCTTGTTGTCGTCCGAGCCGATGGCGTCGAACGGCCCGCCGACCCGATTGCCCACGATCAAGTCGAGCCCCTTGTCGCGCAACTTCGAGAGTGCATTGGCCTCGAGGTCGTCGGTCTCCGCCGCAAAACCGATGAGGAACGGGCGCACCCCATCGGCCATCTCGCCGACCTCGGCCACGATGTCCGGGTTCGGCACCAGGTCGATCTGCAGCCCGGCGCCGTCCCGCTTGATCTTGCTGCTGCTGGCACGCTTGGGGGCGAAGTCGGCCACCGCCGCAGCCATCACCAGGATGTCGGCCGAGGGTGCCGCGCGCAGCACCGCGGTGCGCATGGCCGCCGCGGTGCTGGCGTCGACGCTGGTCACCCCACGGGGAGCGGGGACGCTCATCGAGCCGGTGATCAGGGTGACCGTGGCGCCGCGGTCGCGAGCCGCCTCGGCGATGGCGACCCCCATCTTGCCGCTGCTCCGGTTGCCGAGGAAGCGCACCGGGTCGATCGGCTCTCGAGTCCCCCCGGCGCTCACCACGACGTGCAGTCCCTCGAGCTCGCCGGCGTGCGAGAAGAGGCTCTCGACCGCGCCGACGATGGTGTCCGGGTCGGCGAGCCGCCCGACCCCGGTGAGGCCGCTGGCCAGCGTGCCGACCTCGGGCTCCACGATGATGTGTCCGAAGCTGCGCAGCGTCTCGACGTTGCGCAGCGTGGCAGGGTGCGTCCACATCCCCGCATCCATGGCCGGCGCCACGATGACCGGCGCTCGGCTCGCCAGGGCC
>Ga0209323_10002982_pt1 | contig 11271 bp, 10 predicted proteins | sample Rifsed19ft2_FD_184014 | JGI IMG/M metagenome (GOLD analysis project Ga0209323, IMG submission 184014) | Soil microbial communities from Rifle, Colorado, USA - sediment 19ft 2 (version 2) | ecosystem: Environmental > Terrestrial > Deep subsurface > Rock core/Sediment | place: Rifle, Colorado...
CTTTTAATCTTATCAATCCTAATCTCGAAGTTGTTTCCAATGAAACAGAATCGACAATTTTGGTTTGATAACTTACCATTGAAAATTTAAGTCTTACAAAGCTTTCATTTATGTTTTCCGCAATAAAATTTCCATCCGCATCAGTTGAAGTTCCTGTAATGGTTCTATTATCGACTCTCGATAAGAACAGAATATTGACATCAGCTAAACCTTTACCTGAGGCAGAATCTACAACAACCCCTGTAAGTTTAAAATCCTTCTGAGTATCTTGTGCGTTAGTCGGATTGCAGATAATATTTATCAATAAAACAGGTACGAACTTCAGGATGAGTTTAAGAAGATTGAAAGATGTTTTTTGCATACTCCCCGCTCCTCGTAAAAATTTATTTAAAATTCAAAAATAATCTACTTTAATAACCAGTCTTTCTCAAGCAGGAAATGATAAGCGGTCTATTACTGTAGCAATCTAATTCAAAAATTTTAGCTTGAGGTTTTAACTGAAGAATTCGAGGCTGCTAAGCTTGCACCGATTTGTCGGTGGGTCCATCCTTGACAACCTTGAATTGCAACCTCAAAATTTTATTAAGACAGACCGTAGAGCCATTTACCAAAAGCTACGACCTCAGGGAACTTACTTTCGGGAACGAAGACCCAACCATTCTGAATATGTAAAAAGAACCAACCCGGGTTATCATAATCTCGGTCCGAAAATCCTTTTCCATCAGTACGTTTGGCAGCCCAGACGCGAACCTCTACAAACCACAGCTCTTCAAAGAGTTCCCGTCCAGCATGTACAATCTGTACCTTGTTTACACTTGAATAGTATTGTGCAACTAACTCTTGTGCGCCCTTTTCTGGTGTTACATAAACCTCTTGACCTCTAAGAGCTTGCAATTGTTTCGTGGAGTATACCCAAGTTGCGATAAAAAAAGCGCTAACTATTAAGGTGATAGTAGCAGCAAAGATTATCAAGAATTTTCTTCTCATACTCATTGATAATTCTTATATGTGAAAGTTTGCCCCGACTAGTCGATGGGACGATTCCTTGACAGCAGTTTCTGTCATGGTGTGCCCATGACAGCTGAAAATTTCTTAAATTTGAATAAACTTTAGATTTATGCAATTTAAAAGGCAAAGAAATTTATATTCTTAATAATATAAAATGAAATTACTTGCAAGTAGACTATTATTACCTCTTAGTATGCTATTCTTTCACTGTAATGCGAATGAACCAGTATTTAAAAAAACTACTATTATAACCTATCTAGGAAACGGGAACGTTATTGTAGAATCAATCTTTAAGACTGTGCCTAATATACCAATTCGCATAATGACTGATGGAATAATGGCCCCTAATTATATGGAAGTGTTAAAAGCCAGTATCAACAAAGAATCAATCGATACATCAAAATTTGAATTTAATTACAAAAAAACAGAGAAAGGAAATTTTCGATATGTATCATTAAAAAATGCTTACTATAAGAATACATCTGATTCAATTTACATTTGTTATAAAACTAATATTCTTACACCGTATCAGCAGAGTCTTATTGAAGGAAATTATCTATTTGAAATTAAAATGGCTGAATCAATACCCCAGGCAATGCCAGAGGTGGATGTTAATTCAGTTTTAATTACAAAATCACAAACAGAATTGTACATTCCAAGAGTATTATTTTTCAATAATTATAAATTACTGGAATCAGATGATAAAGGTAATCTAAAATATTCAAGAAATTATTTATGTACCTCTTTTGGGGAACTTCTTTTCTTATTGTATCCAAAAATTGTATTTCAACTGAATAACCTCAGAAGCATTGGACAGTATGATCATTGGCTTGACTTAAGAGATCTAAAATTAGTCGAAGAAGGTCATCGGGTGAATATAAAACAAATTGATTCTTCTAAAGGTCTAATATTTTCCCTACCATTTAAAGAAAAGATTGCTCATCCAGATATTTTACTAGCATTTGGCGATAAAAATATTTCTCCATACCCAGTAGATTCAATAGAATTTGATTCAATTTTACACTCTGTAAAGATATCCTCCAACGAAGCTTATTATTTTGTTGGTCCAACATTAGACTTATATAGTAACAAAATAAATTATTTATTAAATATAATTTTATCGATTCCGCCAAATGAATTAGGAACACTGGAAATCAGATATAAGTATAATTCAAGTAATATTCTGAAAAAGTTAACATATTTTCAATACGAAATACATGTTGAACCACAATATCTACCAACAATTAAAGCACTTGATAAATTAGAAATATCAATTACGGACAATTTCACGTTTCAGAAAGATGAATCCTATAAAATGTACTCGTATTCGCTTGGTGAACATTCTATTATTTTTAACAATGTAAATAGACCAGAAATATTCAGCAATCCGTTGATTTTACCTATAGTTAAAGATGGTTTGCCCTTCTATAAATTTATTAAGATTGTTAATATTTCAATTTTTATTGCATCCATTCTTTTTTTAGTAATTATTAATTACAAGATTGTTAATATTAATTTGAAAAAACTACCTACCATTTTGTTCCAAATTCTTTTATTCATTATCAACTTATTTCTTGTTGGATTTTCAAAAGAGGAAAATATAATTGAGTTATTCATTTATGTAATGGGCTATTTACCCATGATTTCAGTATTCATAATCTTACTTTATATTTTCAATCCTTATAAGAAAAAATCAATCTCAATACGGATAAAAAATGTAAAACAAAACTGAGAAGCAAAATAGAATCCACATTCCCACGGTAACAGTTTTTATTCTTCCCGCAATTAACATTGTAAGCTGATAAATAACAAATCCGGCAGTCATTCCAAAAGAATTTAAGAGATTTCCAGAATATTAATTGGCTTAGAGTGACTCTTTATTTATTGCTGTACCCCTCATCCAATTTGGTATAGAAACATTTAGATGTTTCAGAATTGTCGGTGCTAAATCAATTATATGTTTATCATCAATAAAAGAGTCGGCTTTGAATCCTTCTCCTTTTGCAATTAAAAATCCTTCCGGGCGATGGTTGCCGCTTCTGCCATCAGGATTTTTACCAGGCATTGGCCATTCCAATTCTCCAAATTTAGATGACACTATTTTTTTATAGTTTGCTGCCGGTTTAAATTTCCATTTTACTAATAAGTCCGGCAGGTTATCGAATCCATTTCCTTTATTGAATAACTGATCTTTCCTAATTATGCTGTCCACAATTGTTTCCATAGTATCTGCATCTTTAAAAGTTTTTAATCCTTCAATCAATTTATTACATAGTTGATTATATTCATCTCCCTCTTCAACGATACCTTCCTTTTCTCTTCCTTTCAGATTAATTCTAATATATCCTTGAAGATCTGCCAGCAAATTAAAGACTTTTGTTTTATTCCAGTCTATTCCAGCCATTCGCCAGTAAGCGGTTATTTTATCCTGAATAGGAAGAGGCAAAAGCTTTTTTAAATTTGATCTCCATTCCAACGGAATTTTTTTTCTTAATTTTTTTACGATGTTTTCTTTTTTTTGTCTACTTACCGTTTCATTTATAATATTTGAAATCATTTTAGGTAAAAAATATTCGGCAAGAGATGTATTAGCCCCCATCCCATGCAGAGAAAAGATCATAACTGTAACATCATCCTTCACTGATTCTAATATTTTACCGACAGCATTATCACAAGATTGATAAATATCTCTTAACCAGTCTTGAAAAATAAGTCTTTGCTCATCATTGATAGAATCCCTTACATTTGTTGCATCCCACAATTTATGTCCGCCTCTATGAGTTGATGAAAAGCAACATATAAACAAGTCCCACTCTTCGGAATTAATTAAGCTAGCTACAAGTTCGGTTTCTTTCTGGTTTGCAACGATTAATTCCTCTTTTATATTGAAGAGATCAGTCATCGTTTGCAGTCCACCCATTTCAATGCTAATGGGCGCCTTACCAAAATTTTTTTTTACCCATTCTATTTTCTCTTTAGGATAAGAAGAAGTTGGATAAATCCCATCATGAGAAGCCCAGCCGGAAATTTCTATCCCGTTGAAAGGGACAGGTGGAAAAGTTAATGGAACATCCACAGCAATTGTTCTATATTCATTATCAGGGTGCCGCCAGAATGGAACTGCATTGATCCATTCGGGACCCGGACGTTCATATTCCATCTTATCACTTTTCCATTGAACATAATGATACAGTCCATGTTCCCCGGGAAGAGTACCTGTATAAAATGTAGGCCAAGGTGAACCAGCAAGCCATTCGGCAGATGATGATAATTTCCCAAACGCGCCTTTAGAACGTAGTGAAGCCAAATTTATTAAATATCCTTCTTTCATCCACTTTTCAATCAAGCTAGTTTCTGCAGCATCTAAAGCTATGATAACTACCTTTTTATTTGACTGTCTGGAATTAATTGATTTCATTTAAAGAGATTTCCTTCCCGTTGTTAATAATTGATTTTCGAGCGGCTTCAACTGCTTTTATTGCAGCAATTCCATCTTCAATTCCCGGGTCAGCAGTTCTAGAGGATCTAATAAAATCGAAAAACTTTATTAACTGAATTTCATAAGATCTATTAATCGGGAAAGGTTTTCTCATCAGTTTGGTTTTTATTCTGTCATTTATATCCAGAAAATTTCTTATTAAACCCGATTCGGGATATGTTCTAATCGATTTAAATGTTACGGAAAATTTCCCAGCCTTACCCGATATATTAATCGTTCTGATTGTTTGATTACAATGAGCAAGACAACAATGAATGTACAAATCCTTAGCTATTTTTATTTTTAATTTGAATCCCTTTGCTTCTGAAGGATTAGCTGATATTGATATAATTTCTCTATTAAAAAGATACCTAATCAAATCAAAAACATGAGGACCTAAATCATCCAGCGGATCACTAGTAAATGAAACAGGATTCCATTTGCTGTATTCACTAGTAAAAATTATTTCTGCAAAATCAACTTCATTATTTCCGGAAAGTTTTTCTTTTAACTTGGTAATTGGAAGCCAATATCTATAATTAAAACCCATCATGAGGGAAGCTTTTGAAGAGGATTCGATTTCCTTTAATTTATTGATGCCATCCATCGATAAGGCTAAAGGTTTTTCAACTAAAACATATTTATTTTTCTTTACAAATTCCGAAGCTAAACTAATATGTGCATCGGGCGGACTAGTTATAATTCCTGCATCGACCTGATTAATTAGATTTTCATTCATTGAGCTGTAGGAAATACATCCTTTAAAATTTTTACAAACTAAATCTCTTCTTTTTTCAATGGGATCTACTGCGGCTACAACCTTAATGTAGCGGAATTTATTTATAACCGGTAAATAAATTCTTTCCACTGCTCTGCCGCATCCGATAAGGGCAATCCTTATTGTATTGGATTCTTCTATGTCTTCCTCAAGAAAAATTTTCATTCCGTTTCTTTCAGGGAATTTTCTAAAGGAATATTTGTGCTTTGAAAATTTATTTCAGAAAGATATTTTTGATTTCCCTTGCGAAATCCGTCTATCCATGCAGATATTCCTAATATCAGAAAAGGGGAATAGAAAATAACTCTCAACAGACCAACGGGATTCCATTGCAAAGTACGAATTGTAATATAGAGTAATCTTCTTGATCCAAGTAAAACCGGATAAAAATAATTTCTCCGGAATTTACTTTCTTTTGGTAAAATCTTGTGGTTAAAATATCCTCTATAGAATCCGAAACTCCAATGATGTTTTTTAAAGTCTGAATAATTTTTTCTTCCGCTGTGTCTTACGATCATTTTTTTATTAAAATAAATTTTACCTTTTTTTAATGCAGACTCGCTGAATTTTGTATCCTCACCTATCTTAATATTTTCTGGGAACTCTCCCGCTTTATAAAATAAATCCTTGGTCATGCCAAGACTGCAACCTGTAAAATGGTCTACATTTCTTGAAGAACGGTGCTTTTGAAAATCTATAAAAAGAAATAGATTATCAACCGTAGCAATTGGATGAAATGGGTGTAAATTTATTACCGGACCTATAACAATATCATTTCCCTTTTTTAATGAAAAATAAATTTCTGATAACCAATCCTCTTCGGGAATACTATCGGCATCGATAAATGCTAAAAATTTTGAAGTAGAATAAGTCACTCCCAAATTTCTCGCCTTGCCAGGGTACATTAAATAAGAAGATGTGACCAGCGCCGCATTATCTATAGAATTAATTAAATATCCCACTCCCGGATCATTTCCGCTTTCTACTACAATTATTTCAAATTTAAAATTAAAATTTTGATGCTTTAATCCTGCTATGCATTTTGTGAGATCTTGTACTTTTCCATGGAAAGGTATTATAACAGAAATTTCCGGAGATCGAATTTTCGAACGGACTTTTATATTTCCGGCTGAATTCATTCTGTTTTAAATTTAAATAGACTAAAAAAACCGCGCACCTGGGAAAAAACTATTCCGAAGTCTCCTTTTAATATTTCTTTAACTGCAATAATTAAAATTTTAAAAGGTAATATTAAACCAATAACAAGAAGTTGAAAAAAATTTGCGTGTTTCCGGAATAAATAGAAGTAATTTTTTACTTTTGAATATTCATACTCATCAATTGCTTTTCCTCTTCCTATCTTGCCGCCTTTATGAAATATAACTGCTTTAGGATTGTAAAATATTTTATAACCTGATTTTCTAACCCTTATTGAAAAATCAATATCTTCCCACCCATAAGGATTAAAATTTTCGTCAAAATTTCCAATTTTATCTATTACACTTTTACCTACTAAAAATAAGCCTCCGCAAGACATACGAAACATGGGTATTTCGAACTGCCCCTCATCTTTTTCTCCTCCGCCAATATCATAAATTTTTCCCGTAAAAAAGTTAACCGAGATTCCCCCTGCATACTTTATTATTCCCGGCGCATTCTTTACATAACATTTGGGTGATACAATACCGATATTTTCTTTCGAACAAAAGGAGTTGGCCATTTCAGACAATGCATTCTCTTTAATTGTTATATCGTTATCCAGAAAAAAAAGAAATTTATAGTCGAAATTTTCGGTAGCATATTTAATTCCCAAGTTTCGTCCGCCTGATGCTCCCAGATTTTTTTTGCTCTCAATCAAATGAACATTAGGATACTTGGTTTTAATCTCTTCTGCTGATCCATCACTTGAGCCATTATCTACAACAATAACTTCAAACTCATTGTAATCCAGATTGAAAATACTATCGAGACATTCAAGAATATCCTTTTTCTTATTATAATTTAGTACAATGATTGCTACGACATCATTCTTGTTCATTCCAACTTAATTTTCCCAAAATTTAACTGAATTTAATTATAAATATAAAATTAGTCATTCATCGTCAATTTTTTTGCTGGACCCCGTTACCTTTTTCTTATTAGAAAATGTAAAATTTTTAAATTCAAATAGACCACCGAACATAGACGATAAAATATTACGAACTAAAAATATAAACGATAATGCCATTGAATCATTTGGCATAACTCCGTACTGACCTAATAAAAAAACCAATGTTCCTTCTCTTATCCCCAAACCGGCAAAAGATAAAGGGAGCAAGATTGCAATCGCCATAGCCGAACGAACCCAGCCGATTACCCAGATGCTTACATCGATATTTAGAGATTTTGCAAAACAATAAAAAGAAAGTACGCCAATTCCATGATATAAAAACAACAATCCTAAAATTTCAAAGTGATCCTTCAATCGTAAATTTTGGAACTGATGCATTGCTTCTATGAATTTTCCAATTTTCTGTTTTATAATATTTGGTAGAGGAAGGGTTAAAAAGATTTTTGTAATAAAAATTAATACTGAATTATTTAGCAAGAGGAAATAAAGCAAAATCATAACTAAAAATATTATTCCTAATGCCAAAGAAAGTTTCTGATTTGAAGTAGCATTAAGAGCCGGGAAAGAGAAAAATATTCCTATAATCACAATAATTAATATTTCGAGAAAACGATTGAAGACGACAACTGCTGCTGCAGAAGATTTATTACCATGCTTTGAAAACTTGTACCATTTAACAGCTCCACCCGAAAGTGTACCAGGAAGAAATAGTGCGTAAAAGCTGGTGGCAAGATGTATCTTTAAAATCTCAACTACAGATAAAGTCATTCCTTGTATCTTTGTAAGGTATTGTGTTTCGAGTGCAGAAAGGTAACTTATCGGAGTGGCTAATATGATTCCAATTAATACCCAAGTAATATCAGCTGATTTAATGGACGATAAAATGGCTGAAATGGGAATGACTGTAAGAAGATAAGTTAGGAGTATTCCCGATACTATAATTTTTAACGCAAGCAGAATATGTTTTTTCATCTTATCTTAAATTTATTATTGATAAGCGCAAATAAAAAACCAGCTGCTTTTGCTTTTTCTCCAATCCAAAATAGAATAAAATATCGGAATTTAGAAAAGCTTTTGTAATCAAAAGGTCCAAGAATTCTTTGCCAGAAAGTAAAAAACCATTTTTTTATTGGATGCCTTCTTGCAGAATCATCCCATAAAAGACCGGGACCTAATCCAATATTTTTATAAGAATTCCTTAAAATATATAATCTGCTGATCCCTGTCCCGCGATGCAATTGAAATCTTATAAATTCTGTTGGATTCAATTTTTTTAGATGTCTCACATTATTAATCACATAGACTAACTTAAAACCATGAGTGCGCATTCTTAATGCAAGTTCAACATCTTGGGTTATTTTAATATTAGGATTAAAGACAAATGCATCACGTCTTTTGCATTCTTCCAAACTTACCTTTCTGTACATACAATTGCCGCCTAATCCAAAGAAACCGTTTGGATTAATTATAACTTCTTCTGGATAATTTCTTCGTTGCCTAATTTCATCGAGAAATTGATCTTCCTCCGAATAATTGCTGCTGACTCCATCAGCTTTGTATTTATTTATTTCATTGATGAAAATCTCTAACCAATTTTTTTCGGGAACATTATCATCGTCTAAAAAAGCAATCAAATCACCTTTTGATTTTTCAATTCCTTCATTTCGCATAATGCTTGGACCGAGATGATTCTTATCCTCCATAACAATAATTTCGTTCGGCTTCCTTGTTTGTTCGTTCAAAGCTTCAAGTACGATAGATAAAGAATTTCTATTTATTGTGGGTATTATTACAGAGATAAAATGATTATCTATTTTGGGATTCATAAAACTTTATAATGAATAAATTTTTTCAAGCTCTGCATGTGTTAAAGGTGGAGCTGAAATCGAACCTAAATTTTCTCGCAAATGTTTTCTATTATTAAAACCCGCCAGTATGACTGAAACTTCTTTTAACTGCAGCAAAAATTGAAATGCACTTTGAACCATTGACCTATTTTCATTCGCTAGAAATTTAAATTTTTCAGCTTTTCTTTTTCTTTCATCAAAAATTTCCAAATCGTATGCCCATCTTTCAGCTTTTGTGGTCGAAATTTGATCAGTCAACAATCCTTTTGCGAGAGGAAGCCGTGCAATCACTCCGACATTATTTTTGAAAGCCAATGGAAGCACTTTTGTAATTGGTTCTTGATCCAACAAATTCAATTCGATTTGAATAGCTGAGACTCCACTAAGCTTCAGACTAATTTCGGCTTGCTCAACTGAATCACATGAAACACCATAAAATCTAATTTTACCCTGCGATTTCAGTAATTCACATGGTTCATAAAAGGCCCCGGATTCTAAAATTTGGTTTGTTGGATGGTGAAGTAATAGCAGGTTGATATAATCTGTTTGCAGTCGCTTAAGACTTCCTTCAACCGTTTTAATAATGGACTCTTTTGAAAAATCATTTCGTCTTTGTGAACGGTACAAGTTCGGCAAATTCTTCTTTAGAGGTGACAAAATTGTTTTTATAGGATTCAGAAAAGGTTTTACTGATTTCGCAATTTTCCCAACTGTAGTAAAAGTTATTCCGGTTTTACTTGCAATAATTATTTTATCTCTATTATTTTTTAATGCTTTTGCGATCAGTTTTTCACTGCCTCCATTAGAATAATTTGGTGCAGTGTCAAAAAAATTAATGCCGGATTCGAAAGCTTCACATAGTGTCTTCAGTGATTCATCATCATTCTTGTAATGAAGACTTTTTCCTATTCCTGAGCATCCCATTCCAATTGCCGATACTTTTAAATTAGTATTACCTAAAATTTTATAAATCATCTAGTTTCTCCACCGAATGAATTTTTTCCAACTCTTCCACCGACAATTGGGGAGAGTTTAATGTATCAATATTTTCCTTCAACTGTTTACGATTTACTGCTCGGGGAATAGCAGTCGAAATTCCTCTGAGACTTAAAACATATCGAAGTGCGGCTTGTGCTAAAGTCCTGTTGGATTTCACAAGAAATTGATACTTCATTGCTCTTTCTTTTTTCATTTCGAATTCTTTTTTGTTATGAGCATATGTCTCAGCCATGATATCACTTAGTTCGTCTGTCAAATGCCCATGAGCTCGCGGATTTCGCGCTATGATTCCAACATCCTTTTTAATTGCAATATTTAATATTTTCGTCACATGTTTTTTTTCAAGCAGATTAACCATTATTTGGACAGAAGAGATACCCGAATAATTAAAACAAATAAATGCATCTTCATTTTCTGAAGTGGAAATACCAAAATATCTAATTTTACCCTGTTGTCTAAGCTTTTCTAGTGTTTCAATAAAATCGCCTTTATCTAAAATAAACTTAGAGGGTTTGTGAAGCTGAAAAAGATCAATGTAATCAGTTTTTAGTCTTCTTAAACTTTTTTCAACAGCTTGGGTTAAATAATTTTCAGAGAAGTCAGATCTTTTTTGTTTTGCACGCATTAAATGAAAAGGAATCTTCATTGGCTGTAAAAATTTGCTTACGGGTCTCAGGAGCGGGCGAAGCTTAAGTAAAGCAGATCCAGAAGTTGTGTACAATGTTCCGGTTTTAGTTCCAATTATGATTTTATCTCTTTTACCTTTAAATGCTTTTCCGATTAGCTTCTCACTTTCACCTTGACTGTAATGATCGGAAGTATCAAAAAAATTTACTCCAAAATTAAAAGCATCAAGAAGAGTTTTTACCGATTCATCATTATTTTTATAGTAAAGTCCGCCGCCAATTGATTGGCATCCGAATCCAATTTCGGAAACCATTAGATCTGTACTGCCTAGTCTTCTGTAATTCATTTATCAGATGTTATTGAACCTCTTTCAGCACCCTCTCGCTTAATAATGAGAGCGATAAGGGCTGAAGTTTTATAAATT
>Ga0209323_10002984_pt1 | contig 11270 bp, 7 predicted proteins | sample Rifsed19ft2_FD_184014 | JGI IMG/M metagenome (GOLD analysis project Ga0209323, IMG submission 184014) | Soil microbial communities from Rifle, Colorado, USA - sediment 19ft 2 (version 2) | ecosystem: Environmental > Terrestrial > Deep subsurface > Rock core/Sediment | place: Rifle, Colorado...
GGGTTAGTGGCGTTTCCGGAGCCAAGTTCGTGACTGTTTGCGTGCTGATGGCTGTTGAATCATAGTATAGCGTGACATCGAAGGTTTCAGCTTGTTCGCCGAAGTTCGCTACTGCAACTGTTATTGGCACAACTGTGTCATTCACGATGCTTTTTGCAGAGTTTACTTGGATCACGGCTACGTCTCTTTCCCCTGCTCGAACCACCCCATTAGTGACCGTGTGAGGTATGGGGAACGTGTTCGGAGGAGGTGAGTCGTCGAGTAAATTAGTATTTTCGCCAGCAACGCCTAAATCCAATCCGGTAGCTCCCAAGCCTTTGACTTTGAAGTCTATAGTTTCTAGTACGGTTGTGCCATCGAAACCTGGAATCATTCCTAAGAAAGTTGCAAATGTGTGTATTAAGCCGTGAGTGCCATTGTAGTTGTCTGTGAAGGAATTCTCAATTATCAGAACGCCAGGACTATCATCTGGCCAAATTGGTCCCGATGTTCTTTCTGTGGCGTTTAGCACTGCAGATCTGTAGTAGAGTTCGACTTTCCAAGCGTAAAGGTGTTCCACGTTTTCCACGATCACGTTGACGCTGAAGGTGTCTCCCTCCATAAGGCCTGTTATCAATGGCGGATCAATGTAGACCCTCGCTGTTTGGGCTTTGACACTGAAAGGAATTGAGCCTAACATTAAGAATAGGGCAATTATGAGCGTTAATGATTTTCGATTCATCATTTCTCCACCTATAATATCATCTTGAATTATGTGTTGCCTGTTTATAATACGCTTGTTCTCATTTACTTGTTCGTACAGTATTAACTCTCGCCTTACGTTTCAGTAAACAAACAAAAAAATGGAGGAGATTTGTTTTTGGATTGTAGCTTCTGACGCCTATGGAACTCTTCGGCAGTAATTCTTGGCAACCACGACAACATCATAGATGTCTATGACACCGTCTGGAGTGCCAGGAGTAACGTCACCGGTGAAGTCCCAAGGAGCGTAGCTTGAACCATATGCTTTGGCGATGTTTGCCAGATCAACCTCGTCTACGTGTCCGCTGTAGTCAAGGTCACCAGGTATCGGAGCGAACGTGTACCAGATCGAAGTGTTGTTCACATATGGACCGTCAATGTCATACACGTAAGGACAAATCTGTCCACTCTGTGGGCATATGCATAGTCCATCTATTGAGCCGTCCTTCGATATTTCATTGGTGCAGTTTTCGACTGTCCACACATGGGTAGTTACGTTGTTGAGTGTGTACACTGGGAAGTCTGGAGCCGGCCATGGGTTCACCGTCTTGAATGTGATTCCCACTACGCGGCCAGAGCCGTTCATTGAATCCTTCACGCAGGGCCTTACTATCTTCAGGTACACATAGTCTGCGCCCTTCACAAGTTCGAACACTTCATATGGTGATGGGTACAGGTCTTGGTAAATCACTATGTCTTGTAGCGTGGTGCTTTGCTGGTCTGGATCGAATTTGACCCAGAGTTCTATGCTCTTGATTCTGACAGCGTTGCCAATTTGGACTGTCAATGTGAATGTGTCACCGACTTTGCTCTTTGTTATGTTCCCTTGAGCAAGTTCTGCAAAGCATATTGTTGGCTCCAAGGGGACAAGCGCCACGTATCCATCTTCACATTCGTGCGGGGTGATTGGAGCACTGCATTGATTTACGAGCTCACACTCTATATCGAAAACGAAAACTGCTACACCTTGATCGTAGCAGATGTCGTTGTCAATGTGGAACGTGAGAGTTGCAACCTTTGCTGACCCGTTGAAAGGCAAGCTATCATAGGCAGCAACAGCCTGCTCGTAAGGCATGGTTTTGGTGTAGTTTGCAAACGGCTTGACGATGATCTCTGAGCCTGGGAATATTTCAGTTGTAAGAACTGTGTAGCTCTTCAAACTGAAGAAATATGTATTCCAGGTTAGGTTAAATGAATAACCAAAGAGATTCACTACGTCAAGTATCCAAACGTCAACAGTGAAGTCTGTGCAGTATTTTACTCCTGTGAAGTTGTACCAGCCTCTGTTTTCGTTCCAAGTCCATGTATCGTTTATTTTGACAGCACATTCTGGTATCGTTGGGGGTGGCGGTGGTGGAGGTGTATAAGCCATTACGGGTAGAGCTGACATCAGAAGCACTAGAGCTATCGCAAATACAAATAACTTCTTCATTTCTCCTTTCTCCTTTCTTTCTGCAATACTATAAAGCACAACTTTCCCTATTTAAACTCTACGGAATTATCTTCTATACCGAAACGCAACAACAAAACAGCAACAAACATGATTAACCCATAGTAAAATAAACACAAACTTAATCTTCGCCCCATCAATTCTATAACATATTCTTGAAAACCAAAAAACATTATCGCCGTTCACAGCGCAAGAAAACTGGAATTGTCACACCCGTTTTGCTAGTTGTTGCCTTGGCAATTTTCGCGGTTCTCTTTATGCGGACATCACAACAAACCCCTCCACTGGAGAACAAAGCCGCTATTATCGACCAACTCGCATCTGAACAGCCTGACCCAGACTTTTACCTCGCCGTTCAAGAAATTCTCGTCCAACATGAAATCTCAACATACTACTATGGATACGGCGCCATCGACGTAGACTTTTACAAGAACCTCCCGCAAATGGGTTGCAAACTGCTAATATTCAGAGTTCATGCTGCCCTAAACGATAAGGTGAACGACCTGGCTCTCTTCACCGACGAACAGTGGAGCGACGAAAAAGCTTCATCCACCTATCTTAGCGACGTATGGAATGATCGAATCGTACCTGTAGCGCGCACGCTCGAACCAGATGCACAAAAATACTTCGGAGTAACCTCAAAATTCATCAAAGAAAGCATGAACGGAAGATTCGACAACGTCATGATAATAATGATGGGATGCGACACATTATCAACAAACAAAATGGCTGAAACCTTCGTAAAAGAAAAAGGTGCAAAGTTCTACACAGGCTGGACTGGACTCGTAGGCGCCCAACACACAGACAAAGCAACCAAAGACCTCATAGAAGCATTACTTGAAGGAAAAAACGTTGAAGCCGCCATCAACGAAGCAATGAATAAAAATGGTGCAGACCCAAACTTCGACAGCACACTTTCATGGTACCCAATAGAAGCTGGAAGCACAAAACTAACAAATTCGCACTCCGAAAACAAAATCGTAACAGCAGACTACAGCCAAAATAAAGAAGAATAAAGCAAAGTTTTCAAGCTTGCATGCCGAACTGCAGTGCAGCCAAAGAAATATCAACAATGTCTATGGAGCCATCTTCGTCCAAATCGCATTTTCCATAGTAACCCGATGACCCCTTAGCACATCCGAACGACTTCGCCAAAAGAGTCAAATCCTCAATATCCACTTCGCCGTCAACGTTTACATCAGCAATCAGGGAAGGGGTGTCTGGGTCAGGATTTTGAACGCCTTGTCCTGCAGACTCTATAATCACATAACCGTCCACAGCAATGTTTGGGATCGGAATCGAACTGCACGTGCTCAACTTGACCGCATCCGACCGGATTGGAAACTCTGAAGACAAGTTTATCCTCGCTTCACCCACAGCAGTAGCGTTAAAAGTTATCGTTGCAAGAACCCCGCTACCATCTGCAAAACCTTCGCCGAAAATCGCAACGGCAAGCCACACTCGCCCAAATATGCTGCTGTAAGTATCGTTGATTTCGCCTTTAGGCGAAAAAGTATGGTTAATGTTTGAGAGAAAATTGCCTTGCTCAACAGACAAACAGTCTAGATTCGCGGTATTGTACAAAACCGCAAAGTCGAATGCTTGAAGCTTTGAAACGTTAGAGATTTCCACGGTCACCTGAAACGTTTTCCCGACAGGCACAGTGATTCTAGCGGGATTAATAAAAACAGTAGCCAAAGGAGTCTCAGCATGAACAACGATGACCAGTGAAGAGACAATTATTAGGAACAGAATAGCAGACACGAATTTTCTCTGCACAACTACCCCTCCCCTTGTTAGAGTAACGGAACTTGGCATGTATTTAAGTTTTGAGTAACTATTCTAACTGGTTATTCTATTAACATGACTCAGATTGTGCCATGATAAGAAGCTTTAACAGCGTTTGTCAAAGTTCAAGGCAGCCAGCGTGATGTCAATAATATCTATGAAATTATCAAGGTTCATATCATAAAGAATGCTGTAATCTGGCTGACCAATATGCGAATCAAAGGTTATTGCGATCGCGGCAATGTCTAATATGTTGACTTCGCCGTCACCGTTAACATCGCCCATCATTTTGATCTTGACTAGACCATCAGTATAGACATTGTTAACCATAATCGCCTCGCCAGAAACTGCACCTGCATCTGCTTTCAACCTGTAACGGTTACATGGAACAAAACTTGACGTATTCCACTTAAACGATACTAATACGGTTTGTCCCACAGGTAAGTTGTTCACGCTTCGCACATCCACAGCTAGAACGCCACTGTAAAGTGTCACATTGAAACTTTCAACAAAGTTGCCATAGTTTCGCACGGTTGCAGTAACATTAACAATCCATCCAACATAAGCATCAACAAGCGACGAAGACACGTTCAAAACGCCTATATCATGTATTCTAATCGCCGCCACAATCGGATAAGGATCGCTATTAGCGGCATCTATAATGTGGGGCGTGTCTCCTATGCCATCACTACCAGTCACGTTTTGGTATGGTCCACTAAAATTGTCTACTCCTGTGTAATTGCTCCAAAAGTTTCCACCAGATGGATATCCATCGCTCCAAACATTACCCCCAACATTGAAAACGCTAGCCTGAACTGTATTGTTAATGAAAACGTTATGAAAGATTCTGTTGCCTGTTGACTCAGAAATGTATAACCCCTGACTTTTACTACGGACTATTTGATTCCCAGAAACTTCGTTGTTATTTGCACTAACAAGCCGAATTCCGGTGTTGCTTTCGGTTGAGTTATTCTCTTTAACAACAGAGTTGTTTGATTCAAGTAGTCGCACTCCGTTATCATTGCCGAAAATTACATTCCCTTGTATGACGCAAGAGTTGCAAGAACGCAAAAAGATTCCATCCCACATGTTATAGCTAACATTGCTACGTTCAATAACGCTGAAATCTGAACTAGAAAGCCAAATGCCATATTGACCATTCTCAGCCACTACGCTATCGCTGATTCTAGTATTATATGAATCATCAACAACTATACCCTCTTTTGTATTGCCTCGTACAACGTTATTGCCAAGCAAACAACTGTTAGAACCTGTAATGTGAATCCCTTCATTGACACTGTCAACAACAACATTGCCAGTTATGATGGACGCATTGGATGTTAACAACCGAAGCCCAACGTCATTTCCTGAAACAACATTATTCTTCAATGTTGAATTTCTAGAGGAGGAAACTAACATGCCCTCGTTTCCACTATTCGCTATCGTATTGCCGTCTATAGTGCAAAACGGTGAGTCAAACAGGCGAACACCATAATCTGCACTCAGCGAAACCGTATTGTCCTCAACAATATTCATGCCCGATAGCGAAAGATAAACGCCATCATAGGTACTGCCTGAAATATCATTGTTAATCGTCGTGCAATTAGCAGATCCATAGATTCGAACTCCATACGCGTTACCAGATATAACATTGCTCGCCACAGTGTTGTTTATGCAGTTACCTAGGTAAATCCCTGCAAGCGTATTCGAAGTCACATTGCTTCCAAGAGTATTCAAAGTCACATTGTTTCCATTCAGAATACTGCCAACGCTGAAGGCCATAGAGATGCCGGTGCGTCCATTTTCGACAACCGTATTGCTGTCTAACAGCAAATTGTCAGAATACTCTGTAACAACGCCGTCCAATTCGTTGTGTATGACAAGATTAGTTCGTATTTGCGCATTGTTTGAATAATAAAGCGAAATCCCTGCAGTGTTGTTATACATAATATTCCCGTCTAGGGTACAGTTTGGCGAGTATGCGACAAGCAAACCCTGACCATTACCATGAAGTTCCATATCATTAACATTAATATTGCTTGAATTGATGATTGCCAAATATCCAACGCTAGGATAAGATGCCGAATTTATCGCAAGGCTCGACTTATTAACAAGGTATTGAACGTCTCTTCCTTCAATCTTATTCGAAGTGTCAATATTCAAAATAAAATCTCCAAGTGCTAATCCAATGACACTAAGACCGTAAGTATTGCCAACAAGAGTGTTGCTCTTCAGTATGTTGCCGCCAGAACTTAGAAAGCTTATGCCTAACTTGTTATTGGCTACGTTATTTCCGGTCAACGTGCAATTTCCGGATCGTTCAATATGAATGGCTTCACTGCCGCTGGACGAGATGCTATTCGTAGAAAGGACATTGCTGTTGGAGTACTGTAGCAAAATGCCAATCCTGCCACAACTGCCCACTGTATTCTCTCTCAAAGTATTATCGCTTGAATATCTCAAATCAAAGCCATTATTGACGCTACTCGACAAAGAGTTAAACCGTAATGTTGCCGACTTTGAATAGTTCAAACGCACATCTGTATCTAGACTGTTCATCAAAACATTATTCTCTATGTTGGCACCATTCGAATATTGAAGATGAATCCCAACAGAATTGCTGAAGAAGGTATTTGAGCCTACATAGGCGCCTGTTGAGTTTAGAAGGTACATCCCAAAGTAATTATTGCGAAAATCGTTTCCTGTGATGTTAACAAAGGCTGCTTGGTTAATATATATGCCAGCGCTAGGTGCAGCGGAACCACTGTTTTGTATTGTGAAGTTGGTGATGGAAACGTTGCTTGAAGACACGAAAACGACAGACCCTGCGCCACCCCCGTCAATGCTAGTTGTGCTCTTGTTTTGACCAATGAGGGAAATTGACTTATTCACCACAACATTTCCAGTATAGGTTCCGTTAAGAACAAACACTGTATCCCCATCAGCTGCGTTGTTTATCGCCTCCTGGATCGTTCCGAAATCTGTTGGAACAGTAATTGTTACTGCGCCAGCCACGATATTCCACCTTAACGCAAAAACAGGAGTCAGCAACAAAGCCACAAGGACAATGCAAACTAGCCTCTTAAGCATGACACATCACTACTAACTATCGTAGCCACTTATCTTTATTAATTTCGGAAAAGTAAAGCAAGCCACTCCTTAGACCCACCTGAGCACTGACCCCCTTAAACTGATACTATTTACCGAAGTCCAACGCCACCAACGTGATATCGATTATGTTAATTTCGTTGTTACCATCCAAATCGCATCTAGCATCCCAGCGCGGATGCCCAGGAGTAGTTCCCCAGCTTAGGGCTACGAGCGTTATGTCGATTATGTCGACACTGCCATCGCCGTTGATGTCGGCACGCAACTTTTGAGGAGCCAATTCAAAACCTGCGGAAGCTATAGTATTCAGACCACTGTAGCTCGCACTTACATATACCGTGTAGTCACCCATTTCGGCATCTTCAGGCATTTTCAAGCTAACACGATAGTTCCCATTCAAGTCTGTCTGCGCAACTCGCACAGATATGGAACTGTTTTCTGGGTTTCGAATTTCCACAGCGGCATAAGCTTGCTTGGCAGCAACTCCGTTCAGAGTTACACTTCCTTCAATTCCAATGTTCGCACCAACCGTGAACGATGTCCCATTAACGCTCACTGTCACCACAAGAGCAGAGGGCGACTCAAGCTGGAAAGCAGTAGTATTAGAAACTGGCGACCCCTCATAACTACACAATGCGTAAACAGTGTATATGCCTGACAGTGATTGTGTTGAGAGACTAAAGTTGAAACTGAAATATCCTGAAGTGGCTGTCTCGACAGTTCTGGCAATTATTGAGTTACCAGTGGGATCATGAACTTCAGCGGAAACAAGCTTGCTTGGAATCGCCGTTTCGTTTACAGTCAATCTCCCATAGACTATGATTATCTCGTCAGCCTGATAAGACGCTCTGTCAGTCTGCATAGAAAGCTTAACTGTTGAAGCTGCAAAACAGTCTGACCTTAAAGCTAACGCGAAAACCAGAAAAATAAGAACTGCAAATTTGAGCTTCAAACACGATCATCCTCTATTAATCGTGAAGCTAGCGGACACTTCGGGGCAGTAGGGAACTCCTCCTAGATGCGGCCAATTGCTGAAGACATTTGCATAGACAGAGGCTGTGCCAACATGCACCACCTGTGGCATCGGCAAGGCTAAGATGAAGAAGGAAATCCCGTTAACTATTGGACCCTTGATGCACACAAGCCCGATCGTGGTTTGGTCAGCGTCAAACACATTGACGGTTACAAGCACTTCTTCTTTCTCTATGTTGACAGCGTTGATTTTGACCTTGAAGTATGCCATGCCGCCGACCTTGAAGGTGGACGCAGGATCGCCAACCTGATTACATGGAACAACCTCCAAGATTGTTATTGACTTAACGGGCATAGCAAGAATCGTGACAGCGCCATCCACAAACGTGTTATCTGCCAAGTTCACTTCCTCTGTGACGGCGCTAGCAACAGCTTTTACTTGGTAGCTCACATCCACAGGAAAGCCTGTTGTGTTCCATACAAAGAGCAAATCTCTGTTGGCTCCAGCTAAAAGACTGTTCACTGTTTGATAAGCAATGAAAACGTCTCCATAATACGCTGTTACATTAAACGTTTCGGTGAAGTTGCCGCTGTTTCTAACAGAAACGAATATGTCAACTGTTTGAGAAGCGTAGACTTCTGAAGCGGAAACGGTGATGCTTCTCACTGCCACATCGTGAATTGCAGCCAATATTCTGACAGCACCATCAACAAGAACATTATCATCCAAGTCTGTCTCACCTGAAAGTGCTGGAACCTCAGCCTTGATAACGTAGCTTTCTCCAGGATTTGTGCCAGACGTGTTCCACGTGAAAGTCACCGTTTTGTTAGCGCCTTTCGCTAGGCTTGTTACTGTTTGAGTGGATACGATAGTTTCATTGCGGTACACAGAGATGTCAAAAGTTTCTGTTTTGTTTCCTTCATTCGCCACCGTAACGTTGATGTTGACTAATTGTCCCGCTATGGCTTCTGTCATGGTTGTGGTAACATTTTTAACGGCAACATCTCTCTCAACCGGCACTACAGTAACGTAACCATCATAAGCTGCATGCGGAATAGGCTGACCGTTTGGATTGGCAAGTTTTGTATCTTCAAGCTCCAAATATGAAAAGCCAAACTCCTTGGTTCTAAAAGTAACTGTGGCGATAACGCCACTGCCGCTTACGCCAGACACATCTCCTAGAAGAGCACATGCCACTGTAATTCGACCATGTGTTTCATTATATTCGTTGTCTATAGTTCTGATAAACAAAGTTTCGCCTCCACTCTTGAGAAATTGTCCTTCCGCGACAGATGCGACATTTACAATTGAAGACTCGTAGTACAGTTTTATATCCCAGCCATAGACATCGTATGCTAAGAGAGTTATGCTAATGACAAACATGTCATCAGGACCTCCAACTGTAAGAGCATACGGCTTTAACATAAAATACTGGTCGGGCGCCAACACTTGGAAAACAGAAAACGAAGAGCACATGACTAGGAGAATCAGCGAAGCGCAGAGTGCAATCTTTCCTCTGCTTTTCAGAACAGAGTTCTTAGCGCGGATTTGAACCGATTTGTTTTGGAAATGGTCGCTCTTCAAATTTTATCACGGTCCTGTTATTCCAAAGGTCACGTGCGCCTCTGGGCAATAGGGAACTCCTCCAGCGTAAGGCCAGTCTGTAAGTGCGTTTACGTAAACTACAGCGTTTCCAACGATGGATGCTTGGGGTATAGGTGAGCCTAGTATGTAAGTGGTATTTCCCGGCGCGATTTGTCCCTTAAAAGAGATCATTCCTATGGTTGCAAGAGTTTGGTCGTAGACGTTTGCCGTTAGGAGCAGGGTTTCAGGGTCTATGGAGTTGCTGTTTATGCTTACTTTGAAGTAAGCCATGGTTCCTCTGGAAAAAGAAGTTCTAGGATCGCCGACTTGGTTGCATGGGGTGACTGAAACAATGGTTATGGAAAGCATTGATCTCGGCAAGACTGTCACGTTCCCGTCTGTGAGCGTGTTGTCTTCGAAACTTGTTTCTCCGGAAACAACGTTGGCTGTAGCCTTTATGGTGTAGCTTCTGTTTGCAGCTAAGCCAGCAGTGGACCAAGTGAGGGTCACAGATTGGGATCCGCCTGAGAGAAGATCGCTAACTGTTCTTGTTGCAAAGGCGGTGTCGTTATAGTATGCGGTGACAATGAACGTTTCTGTGTAGTCTCCTTTGTTGGTAACTGTTACGCTTACGTCTACTGGTTGTCCTTGGTAAACTTGCGTTCGCGATGGCTTCACCGTCTTAACTGCAACGTCATGAATCCCCTGTATTATTTCGATAGTGTCAGCTGTCAAAATGTTGTTGCCAAGGTCTATTTCGTCTTCTACGGCGGTTGCTTCTGCTCTTACTACGTACATGTTGCCAACTGCAGCCCCTGTAGTGTTCCACACCAATGATAAGGTAGCATAAGCTCCGATCACTAAGCCTGTCACAGACTGGATTGCGACAGCCGTTTCGTTAGCATATGCAACGACATCGAATGATTCTGCTTTCTTACCCAAATTTGATACTGCCACCGTGATTGTGACAAGCTGTCCTTCCGCAACGCTGAGCGGTGAAGCTGTTGCACTTGTGACTGCAATGTCACGGTAGATTTGGACCACGTCGACGGCGCCGCTCCAAGCCATGTGGGGCAACCGATTGCCGTTGACATCGCCAAGTATCGTGTCGCTGAGTTGGAGCAAAGAGCTTCCTAACGATTTGGTCTTGAAAGTTATAGTGGCTAAGACGCCTGAACCGTCTACTGCTGGAACATTGCCCATCAGTGCGCACATAGCTGAAATCATTCCTGCAGTAGTGCTTATGTTGGCGTTGAAAAATGTCTCGCCGCTAGTTTTTAGAAATGAGCCTTCTGTTATGCCTGTTCCGTTCAGGATGCTTGTATCATAATAGAGTTTGAATTCCCAACCGCTTAGTCCAATCACTTCTGTTACAGTGATGTTTATTGCAAACGTTTCGTCAGCTCCCCAAACTGTGGACGCTTGAGGGTCTACACGGACTGCTGTATATAGGCTGGAAATGCTGGTGGAGGAAAAAAGCGAAAACAACAAACCTTGAACTAATAAGAATGCTAGGAAATACGCTTTATTTTTTTTGGAGCGAAGAAAAAAAGGGAGCGAAAAGGTCATGGATCTGTTCTCCCATAGTTTCGCGCAACCAAGATTATGTCTAAGATGTTGATTTCA
>Ga0209323_10002987_pt1 | contig 11266 bp, 21 predicted proteins | sample Rifsed19ft2_FD_184014 | JGI IMG/M metagenome (GOLD analysis project Ga0209323, IMG submission 184014) | Soil microbial communities from Rifle, Colorado, USA - sediment 19ft 2 (version 2) | ecosystem: Environmental > Terrestrial > Deep subsurface > Rock core/Sediment | place: Rifle, Colorado...
CCTTTACAATTCTCTTGCCTGGAATACCATGAACTACCTCTTCATTAATTGATATACAGACACTATTCGGAAAAGGCTTTTTACCAACCTTCCCCATATAACCCTTAAAAGCAGGAGTAGCCTTCTCATCTATTATAATCTCTTCCGCTATCCTGTCTATATAATCAGTAGCGATGCCAGGTTTTATAATCTCCTCTATTTTCAAAAAAACTTTAGCTACAATCTTACCAGCTTCACGCATTATTCTGATTTCATCTGCTGATTTGCATATTATCATAGAACTTTTAATATCCTTTTAGTTATTTCTTCCTCTTCCCCTGAACCATCAATATTTACCAGCAGTCCCTTACCAGCATAAAAATCAGTCAATGATTTGGTTTCTGATTCATATACTTCCAGCCTGTGCTTTATGACTTCTTTATTATCATCTTTTCTCTTTATCAAATCACCTTCACATTTTGGACACTTTTCAGAATTTATATGGTTATTATTAACACTGAATATACTTTTACAAACACTGCAGGTTCTTCTCTTGCTGAGCCTGTCAATAATCTCATTTTTATTAACAATAATATTTATTACTTTATCCAGTTTGATCCCCAGCTGATCCAGCATATCTGAGAACATTCTTGCCTGTTTTAAATTTCTTGGAAAACCATCCATTAAAAATCCATTTTTTAATTTACCACTGCTTATTTTATTCTTTATTATTTCTATTATTATTCCGTCCGGAACTAATTTTCCGCTCTCAACAAATTTGGCTGCTTTTTTTCCTAACTCAGACCCTCCTTTTATTTCATGTCTCAAAATATCTCCTGTCGAAACATGGGGCATATTAAATTTATTGGAAATTACTCTTGCCTGTGTCCCCTTTCCTGCACCAGGAGCTCCCAGTAGAATTATCCTCATTTCAAAAATCCTTCGTAATCCCTCATAGTAAGATGGGATTCAAGTTGCCTCATAGTATCTAATGCAACACCTACTGAAATAAGTATAGACGTTCCGCCAAATTTAAAAGGTATTCCCAAATAATCAATCAATATTTCTGGAAGAAGTGCAATTATTGCTAAAAATATAGCACCCGGTAATGTTATCCTGTTTAAAATATTGGTCAGGTAGTCTGCAGTATTTTTTCCAGGTCGCAGTCCGGGTATAAACCCTCCATATCTTCTTAAATTATCTGCAGTATCCAGAGGATTAAAGGTAATAGCAGTATAAAAGTAAGCAAATATAATAATAAATACAGTATAAGTAATGGCATAAATTGGATTAATTCTTCCCTCTATTGTTGGATTTAGCGCATTGGCAATTGACTGAATCCACCGGTTAGGTATAAATTGTGCAATTGTTGCAGGGAAAAGTACAATAGATACTGCCAGTATTATGGGCATTACTCCGGATTGATTAACTTTAAGTGGTATATAAGTACTCTGTCCGCCAAAAACTTTTCTTCCTACAATTCTTTTTGCATACTGTACCGGTATTTTCCTCTCACCTTGCTGGATAAGTATTACAGCCATAACTACAGCAATAAATAAAATTACAAAAATAGCCAGAAGGAAATAATTTGTACCCCGTAATCTAAATAAACTTATTAACTGACCTGGTATTCTGGAAATTATACTGGCAAATATTAAAAGGGAAATTCCATTTCCTATTCCATGAATATTTATCAATTCACCCAGCCACATTATTAATGTAGTTCCTGCAGTAAGTGTGGCTATAATTAATGTAACATGCATAAAATCAAAATCAGGTATGGCACCAAAATTTCTAAAGAAAAAAACCATTGCTATAGACTGCATAAGGGCCAATCCAACCGTCATATATCTTGCTATCTGATTTATTCTTCTCCTGCCTGTTTCTCCTTCCTTTGCCATCTGTTCCAATCTGGGAATTACTACCTGAAGAAGCTGCATTACAATAGTTGCAGTAATATAAGGCATAATACCAAGAGAAAACACAGCGAATTTCCCCAGCGCTCCTCCCGAAAATAAATCCATCATACCCATTATTCCGGTCTCAACTTGTTCCAGGATTTTAGCTGCGTCTACCCCCGGTATTGTAATGTTGGCACCAAATCTATAGAGAGCCAGAATACCAATAGTAAACAATATCTTATTTCTGACTTCTCTGATTCTAAAAGCATTTATAATAGCCCGGAACATTAAACTACCTCCGCTTTTCCGCCGGCTTTTTCAATTTTAGCTGCAGCATTCTTGCTAAAATGATTAGCTCTTATGGTTAATTTTTTTGTAAGTTCACCAGTACCCAATATTCTTACAGGATTTGACTTTTTTATAATAAAACCATTCTTTTCTAAAAAATCATAATCGATAACGCTGTTTTCTTTAAACTTTTCCAACTGTCCTACGTTAATTAAATTATTTATTTTCTTCCTTGTATTTTTAAAACCTTTAAGATGCGGCAATCTCCTCTGCAGGGGCATCTGTCCACCCTCGAAACCCAATCTGGTTTTACCACCTGATCGGGAAAGCTGTCCTTTGGTGCCCCTACCACTGGTAGTTCCGTGTCCGGAACCGTTCCCTCTGCCTACTCTTTTTCTTTTCTTTTTAGACTTGGGAGAACCTAAATCACAAAGCTTCACCATTTTCTCCTTCCGATATTATCCGAATCCCTTATATTAATTAGCTTCCGGCTCTATTTTATGCGAACTCGTAATCTGATCCGCCGTTTTAAGCATCTTCAGGCCACTAATAGTTGCGTTAACTATATTTAAAGCATTAGCGCTTCCCAGTGATTTTGTAAGAATATTCTTTACACCGGCCAATTCCATTATTATTCTTACCGGGCCACCGGCAATTACTCCTTTACCATGAGAGGCCGGCTTCATAAAAACGTGACCGGCTCCAAACCGGCCATCGATTTGGTAGGGTATTGTTCCATCATTTAAAGGTACCCTGAACATATTTTTCTTTGCATTATTAATACCTTTCTGGATTGCAGTAGAAACCTCCTTGGCTTTACCAAAGCCAACTCCTACCATACCATTCATATTGCCTACCGCTACCAGGGCACTAAAACTAAATCTTCTACCGCCCTTAACCACTTTAGCCACTCTATTTATTTTTATAACCTTTTCAGTTAACTCTGAATCTTTGGAAAGATCAGCCACTAGATATCCTCCTTAAAAATAGGGTTAAAATTTCAGTCCACCTTTTCTTGCACCTTCAGCCAGAGCTTTTACTCTGCCATGATATTTATAACCACTTCTATCAAAAACTATTACATTTATATTTTTCTTTTTTGCCATTTTAGCCAGGGCTTCTCCGGTTTTAAAGCTTATATCTATTTTTCCTTTACCTTCATTTTTATTTTCAATATCCTTGCTTGATATGCTCATTAATGTTCTGCCAATGCTGTCATCTACCATCTGTCCGTAAATATATTTATTGCTGCGATAAACAGCAAGTCTCACGCGACTGGTGCTTCTTTTGATTTTAGATCTACTCCTTGCCTTTCTTCTCAGACTTTTATCTCTTTTTTCAATTTTACTCTTCATAAAATCTCCTGTAAGAATTTAAGTACCGCTGGTAATAGCTGCTTTGCCCACTTTTCTTCTTATAACTTCATCTTCGTATTTTATACCTTTGCCTTTATAAGGTTCCGGTTCTCTTATACCTCTGATCTTAGCAGCCATTTCTCCTACCACCTGCTTATCCACTCCTTTAACTACGATCGTAGTGTTATCAGGTACATCAAAGGATATCCCTTCAAGAGGATTTACAATTACCGGATTTGAATATCCTGCTAATATTTCCAGATTATTCTCTTTTTTACCTGCTCTGTAACCTACTCCAACTATTTTTAATGTTTTGCTAAAACCACTGCTTACACCAATAACCATATTATTTATCAGGCTTCTATAAAGACCAAACTTAGCTCTATTCTCATTACTGCTCGAAGCTGGAACAACTATTAACCTACCGCCTTCCATGCTTAATTTGACAGCGGCACTATCAAACTTCTGAGAAAGCTCTCCTAATTTACCTTTTACGCTGATATTATCTTTATCTATTTTAATCTCTACATCCACCGGTATATTAATAGGTTTCTTTCCTATTCTGGACACTTTAAACTCACCTTTCTAATCACTCTCTTTCTACCATATAGAGCATATTACTTCTCCGCCAACCCTCTGTTTTTTAGCTCCCACGCCTGTAAGTACACCTTTTGGTGTGGATATTATAACTGTTCCCAAACCACCAAGAACCCGGGGTATTTCGTCCTTCCGTGCATAAACTCTGAGTCCCGGTTTGCTTATTCTTTTAAGACCGGCAATAGTACTTTTTTTATCTTTATTATATTTCAGATATATCTTAATTATGCCACCAATATTTTCATCTTTACGGATTTCATAACTTCTTATATACCCCTCTTCCTCCAATATTCTGGCTATTTCTGTTTTTAGCTTCGAATAAGGTATGCTGACACTATCCATCCTGGCAATACAGCCATTTCTTATTCTGGTTAACATATCTGAAATGGGATCGGTAATCGCTGACATAAATCCTCCTTTTACCAACTGGACTTGGTCAGTCCAGGAACTTTTCCTTCATGAGCCAATTCCCTAAGACAAATCCTGCACAATCCAAATTTCCTAAAATAACCTCTTGGCCTGCCACATCTAAAACATCTGTTATATTTTCTTGTTTTATATTTAGGTTCTCTTCTTTGTTTTTCTACAAGCGCTTTCTTTGCCAATAAATATCTCCTTTACTTGATAAACTTCTTTATTTTTTAAATGGAAATCCAAACTCCTCCAGTAGAAATAACGCTTCATCATCGCTTTCCGTACTGGTGGTAATAGTAATATTCATACCTTTTACACTTAAAATACTGTCATACTCAACTTCTGGAAAAATCAATTGTTCTTTTATTCCTATAGTATAATTTCCAGAACCGTCAAAACTTTTTTTAGATAAACCTCTGAAATCCCTGATTCTTGGGATTGCTATACTAAGCAGCCTATCCAGAAACTCGTACATTCTATTTCCCCTTAATGTAACCATACATCCTATCGGGTTTCCCTGTCTGAGTTTAAACCCGGCAATTGATTTTCGGGCCTTGGTTATGACAGGTTTCTGGCCTGTAATCACAGCTAAATCCCGGCTGGCGGATTCTAATTCTTTTATATTTTGAGTTGCAGAACCTATACCCATATTTAAAGTGATTTTATTTATTCCGGGTACTTCCATCACATTATTAAACTTACGCTCCTTTAGCATTTTAGGAATAAGTTCTTTTTTATATTTTTCTTTTAACCTCGGCTCCATCAATATCACCTCAAGTATTTATTCTTCAAATCTGCTGTTTACACTTCTTACATATTCTGACTTTTACACCGGAATCCCCGACTTCAAAGCCTACTCCCGCCAGTTTGCCACAATTGGGACAAACCAGTTTGACATTTGAAATTTTAATAGGTCCTTCTTTTTTAATTATCCCGCCAGGTTTGCTTTGATCCTTCTGTCTTACATGCTTATTTACTATATGAATACCCTCAACATATAATCTATTTTTAACGGATTCTATTCTAAGCACCTTTCCTGTTTTTCCTTTATCTTTTCCTTTTATTATCTCAACCTTATCATTTTTTTTTATTTTCAACACTTTAAATGCTCCCGTTACTAATAATTAAATTACCTCCGGTGAGAGGGAAATTATCTTCATGAAATTTTTGTCTCTAAGCTCTCTCGCTACCGGCCCGAATATTCTTGTCCCCCGCGGATTATTCTGGGCATCAATAATAACTGCTGCATTGTCATCAAATCTTATGTAGGAACCATCTGGCCTTCTGAATGCCTTTTTAGATCTTACCAGTACAGCTTTTACTACATCGCTTTTTTTTACCACTCCTCCCGGATTTGCATCCTTTACTGCAGCAATGAAAACATCACCAATGCGTGCATACCTTTTTCTTGTCCCTCCCAGAACTCTAATGCACCCAATTACTCTTGCACCGGTATTATCGGCTACTTTTACTCTACTACCAGACTGAATCATTTCTAAATCCTTCTTTACTCCGCTTTCCTGATTACTTCTACCAGTCTCCACCTTTTAGTTTTGCTAATAGGCCTTGTTTCAGAAACTTTTACTACATCGCCCAGTTTGCAACTACCTTCAGGATCATGTACCTTGAATTTTTTTATTTTCTTTAAAATCTTTTTATATAAAGGGTGTTTATAATGAGATTCTACAGCTACAACCACTGTTTTATCCATTTTGTCGCTCACTACTGTTCCCACTCTTATTTTTACTTTCCCTCTTTCCAAAAAAGCCCCCTCATTTATTTTTATTGACTTTATTAGTTTCTTCATTAGTCTTCATATCAAGTTCTTTCTCTTTAAGTAAAGTTTTTATTCTGGCAATATCCTTCCTTAAATTGCGTATCTTTACCGGATTATCCAATTGCCCGGTAGCTTTTTGAAACTTCAGATTAAAAAGACTCTTTTTTATATCCGCAAGTTTTGTTTCCAATTCCTCTTTGGTTTGTTCTTTTATTTCACTTACTTTCATTTCTCACTCAATTATTTATAGTTCTTCGTAAACGAATTTTGATTTTATAGATAATTTATTAGAAGCTAACCTAATTGCCTCTTTTGCAACCTCCATGCTGACACCTGAAATTTCAAATAATATTTTTCCTGGCTTAACTACAACCACCCAATTTTCCGGTACTCCTTTTCCTCCACCCATACGTGTTTCAGCCGGTTTCTTAGTCACCGGTTTATGAGGAAAAATATTTATCCACACTTTTCCTCCTCTTTTTATATACCTGGTAAGAGCTACTCTCGCTGCTTCAACCTGTCTGCTGCTCAGCCAGCCGGATTCCAGTGCCTGCAATCCATATTCTCCAAACGAAAGTTTGGTGCCGCCCTTAGCTCTACCTTTCATTCTACCTCTTTGCACTTTTCTATATTTTACCCGCTTGGGCATCAACATCGCTGCCATAAATATCTCCTAACCTTCAAACTTTTTCTTCTTGTTTATTCTCTTTTCCAAGTTTTTTTTCTTTCTTTATCTCTTCTTTATCCGGTATGATATCTCCCATGTATATCCAGACTTTAACTCCAATCTTACCAAAAGTTGTCTTTGCTTCTGCAAATCCATAATCGATATCTGCTCTAAGAGTATGCAATGGGACTCTTCCTTCCCTATACCATTCAGTCCTGGCCATCTCTGCTCCACCCAATCTTCCCGCACACTGGACTTTTATACCCTTTGCTCCTGCCTTCATACATAATGAAACAGCTTTTTTCATGGCTTTTCTAAAGCTGACTCTTCCCATTAATTGTGAGGCAATACTCTCTGCCACTAATTTTGCAACCAGTTCAGGCTTTTTAATTTCTATTATATTCAACTGTATGATGCTGCCCGTTTTTTTCTCTATCAAATCCCTGATATCATTAATGGTTACCCCTCTTCTTCCTATAACTATCCCCGGCTTGGAAGTATGCATATCTACTTTTACTTCTTCTTCTGTTCTTTCAATCTCGATTTTTGAAACTCCGGCATTCCCCAGCTGATCCTCGATTATATTCCTTATAATAATATCTTCCTTAAGAAGCCTGGCATAATCTTTTGAAGCAAACCATTTTGATTGCCACCCTTTATTAATTCCTATTCTAAGTCCATTGGGATTTACTTTCTGACCCATATCCTAAGCCTCCTCCTCTTTACCGTTAGATACAAAAACTGACAGATGCGCAGTCCTTTTTCTGATCCTGGTAGCTCTGCCCCTTGCTCTTGGCTTGAATCTTTTTAAAGTTGGCCCCTCATTTACCAATATTCTTGAAATAAACAAATCCTCCTCTTTCATTTTGTGGTTTTCGGTAGCATTAGTCACGGCACTTTGTATAGCTTTCTTTACCACAATCGCGGCTGTCTTGGGTGTTAAAGATAATATATCTACAGCATCTTCTATAGATTTTGACTTTATCATATCAACAACATATCTTATTTTTCTTGGCGACATTCTTATATACTTCTCAACGGCTTTGGCTTCCAAAATTCCGACCCCCTTAAGTAAACTGCTATATTATCTTTATTTTTTAACAGTAGCAACTTTTTCACTTTTCCCTTTATAAACATGCGGCCTTATAGATCTTGTTGGCGCAAATTCTCCCAACTTATGCCCAACCATAGATTCCGAAATAAAAATAGGAATATGTCTTCTTCCGTCATGTACAGCTATAGTATGTCCGACCATTTCCGGAAAAATTGTTGAACTTCTGGACCAGGTTTTTATAATTTTCTTTTCCCCTGATTCATTTAATCTATTTATTCTCTTTAATAACTTTTCCTCAACAAAAGGCCCTTTTTTTAAAGACCTTGACATTCTGATCCTCCTCTAAATGTAAAAATTAATCTGTTACTTATTCCTTCTTCTGATTATATATTTATCGGTATTACTATTCTTTTTTCTGGTCCTATAACCCAGTGTAGGCTTACCCCACGGGGTAACCGGATTTCTTCCGGAACTTTTATTCTTTCCTTCTCCTCCGCCGTGAGGATGGTCAACGGGATTCATTGCCGTTCCTCTGACCCCGGGTCTTACCCCCATCCATCTTTTTCTTCCTGCTTTCCCCAGTCGAATTATTTCATGGGTTGTATTTCCAATCTGGCCGATGCAGGCTCTGCAATTCAACCCAATTAGTCTTACCTCGCTAGAGGGAAGCTTTATATTGGCATATTTCCCTTCTTTTGCTAAAAGCTGAGCATATCCTCCTGCCGATCTAACCAATTCTGCTCCTTTACCTTCTTTGAGCTCTATATTATGAATTATCGTTCCAACCGGTATGTTCTTTAAAGGAAGAGCATTACCGACTTTGATATCGGCCTTTTCCCCTGATATTAAAATATCTCCAATTTTTAACTTAAGAGGAGCGATTATATAGCTTTTTTCGCCATCCCTGTAACTCAGGAGAGCAATCCTGGCATTTCTATTAGGATCATATTCAATTGCTTCTACTCTGGCTGGAATATTATCTTTTAATCTTTTAAAATCTATAATTCTATATAATCTTTTATGTCCTCCACCACTATGTCTCCTGGTAATTCTGCCGTTATTATTTCTCCCTGCATCTCTCTTTAAAGGTCTGGTCAGGGATTTTTCCGGTCTCTTTTTGGTTAAAACCGAAAAATCGGAAACCGTTGCAAACCTTCTCCCGGGAGTGGTGGGTTTATATTTTTTAATAGCCAACTTTACAACCTCCAAATTAAATCAGACTGATTCAAAAAAATCAATTTTATCTTTTTTACCCAGTGTAACCACAGCTCTTTTCTTACGGGAGCTGGTACCCAAAGATCTTCCGAGCCTTTTTGGCTTGGATTTAATATTTAGAGTACTTATTTTTAAAACCTTAACCTTAAATATTTCTTCTATTGCTCTTTTTATCTCACTTTTTTTTGCTCTAATATCAACAAAAAAAGAGTATCTTTTATTCTGAACCGCGGCATAACTTTTTTCTGATACAACCGGAGAAAGTATTATATCTCTAGGATCTTCCATTGCCCAACCTCTTAATAAAATCATTCAACGAGTTTTTGGTGAAAACTACATAATCCGCCACAAGAATAATATAAGCATTCAGACCTTTCGCGCTTTCAACCATAACATTGCCTATATTCCTGAAGGATTTTACTTCATTAATATTTAGACTATCAAAAACCATAAGTACTTTCCCCTTGTCCAGATTAAGTTTCTTTAGTATTTTTGCTGCCTTGCTGGTCTCCGGGTTTTTAAAACTTAATTCATCCAGAACTACAATTTTTTTATTTTTTAACTTCTCCGATAATGCCATTAACTTTGACTTCTTTATTACCTTTTTATTTAATTTAAAAGCATAATCCCTTGGCGTAGGCCCGAAAACCACTCCACCGCCCCTCCAAATCGGAGAACGATTGGACCCGGCCCGGGCATTTCCAGTACCTTTTTGTCTCCAGGGTTTCTTCCCTCCACCTCTTACTTCGCTTCTATCTTTGGTCTTATGTGTTCCGGATCTCATAGAAGCAAGATACCTTCTTACCTCCTGATACAGGATTTCAGAATTCATTTTTTGACCAGCTATTTCGCTGGGTATATTTATTTTTTCCAATTCTTTTCCGTCTGAATCAACTACATTCAAGCTAACCATTTCATTCTCCCTAAAAGCTGCAATTTACTGAACTTTCTTTATAAAAACCAAACTGCCCCTGGCACCCGGAACGCTTCCCTTAACTAAAATTAAATTCTCGTCTTCAATAATATCAACTATTTCTGATCCTGGAACAGTAACTCTACCGCCTCCCATTCTCCCTGGCATCTTCTTACCTTTTGCTATCCTTGAAGGAGTAGCACACATTCCTACCGAACCCGGTATCCTATGAGAGTGGGAGCCATGGCTCATTCTTCCCCTATGAAAGCCATGTCTTTTTATTACTCCGGCAAATCCTTTACCTTTACTCTTTCCGGTTATTTTTACTCTATCTCCTACTTTAAAAACTTTAAGGTCCAGATTATCTCCGGGTTTATACTCCCGGTCAAATTTATCAACTCTAATTTCCTTCAAGTACCTCTTCAAATCAACCTTATTCTTAACAAATTCACCCTGGTGCGGTTTAATCGCTTTCTTATCTTTAATTTTACCAAAACCTACTTTTAGAGCATTATATCCATCTTTTTCATTATCTTTAACCTGAACCACCACACATGGTTCGGCTTCGATAGCCGTAACATACAATGCATTACCATTTTCTTTAAATATCTGGATACACCCAATCTTTTTTCCATATATCGCATTTACCATTTTTATATCACTTCCTGGAAAGTACCTTATATTAAGACTTTATCTCTATACCAACTCCTGCAGGCAAACTGAGTCTCATCAGTAAATCTACTGTTTTAGGAGTAGGATCAATAATATCTATAAGTCTTTTATGAGTCCTTATCTCAAAATGCTCCCTCGAATCTTTATTCACATGGGGAGATCTTATAACACAATATACATTTTTTTTATTTGGTAATGGAATTGGGCCAGAAACTTTAGCACCGGAACTTTCAACAGTCTCCACTATTTTTTTTGCCGAACGATCAATAACTTCATGATCATAAGCTTTTAATTTAATTCTGATCTTCTGACTTAATTTACCTGCTGCCATCACTATTCCTCCCTGTTTCTAATTACCTTTCTTCTCTTCTCTTACTCCATTATCTTGCTAACACTGCCTGCACCTATGGTTCTTCCACCTTCACGGATAGCAA
>Ga0209323_10002990_pt1 | contig 11253 bp, 8 predicted proteins | sample Rifsed19ft2_FD_184014 | JGI IMG/M metagenome (GOLD analysis project Ga0209323, IMG submission 184014) | Soil microbial communities from Rifle, Colorado, USA - sediment 19ft 2 (version 2) | ecosystem: Environmental > Terrestrial > Deep subsurface > Rock core/Sediment | place: Rifle, Colorado...
CGTGGGAGATCGATCACCTTCCCGAAGAACGCGTTTGACCTGGGGCACACCGCCACGGGGACGCCCGCGTCGCGCACGCGCTCGAGGTCCGCGTCGGTCGCCTCCGTGAGGTGGACGAGGAGGCTCGGCTTCAGGTCGAGCACCTCGTCGATGTCCTCGCGCACCCGTTCGCTCGCATGCATCGCGAATGCCTTTCCCGCGGCGCGCGCGTCCCGTGCGAGTTTGGCGGCGTCGCCCGCATCCCAGTCGAGGAGCGAGCTGATCGCGATTCCGTCCGCCGCGTGCAGGAGCGCGCGCACCTCGTTCGCCTCGTACTCCATGACGGACGGCCGTCCGAAGACGAGAGGACGCAGAGGGAGCCCTAGGGCTGCGATGTAGATCTGCCGAAGCCCGCGGACGCCCATCTCGCGGAAGTCCCAGAACGACGTCGTCCCCGTGTGGACCATGTCCTCGAGGTAGGCGCGGGTGGCATCGATCACGTCCTCGTCCTTGGCGGCGGCGAGGACGCGGTGCTTGAGCCCGTGAGGCGGCGCGACGATCTCGTCGAGCGTGCCCTTGAGGTCCTCCTGGACGACCGCGTCGCCCGCGTGCGTGTGTGCATTCGTGAAGGCGGGCAGGATGAGACCGGTCGCGATCGCCTCGCGCGACCTCTGGCGGCGGACCGAGACCACGACGCCCTCTTCCACGGTCACGGACCCCTCGCGGAAGCGGCCGTCCTCGTACAGCCAGCCGGACACGCGATACACGCCTGCGCATCGAGGGGCGCCCCTTGAACGTTGGGATTTCGGGCATGCCTCCGATACCGCCAAGTCGCCGCTCGACCATGGACACGGACTTGTGGACCGCAGCCGTACGCAACGACCGGCAGATTTTCTCCGGGAGGCGGTGATCGCCGCCGCCCGGGTCCAAATGCTGGCGCGGTACTACGCAACGCATTCCGCAGACCGTAGGCGACGCGGTAAGGTTATTACGCCCCCGAAGGTTCGGACGCCCGCGCCACCGTAGCTCAGCGGTAGAGCGGCGGTTTCGTAAACCGCAGGCCGGGGGTTCGACACCCTCCGGTGGCTTCCCGGCTCATTCAGCGGCGGGCTCCCAACTCCTTCCGGGACGAAGGCCCCCCTCTCACGTCGCACCGCGAGAGAGTGCCGCACGACGTGTCCATGCTGTCTCCGCCTTCGCGAACACGACATGGAGGCCCGCGGCCAACGCGAAGGAAGGGAGGGTCGCCCCCACGGGCGGGAACCACGGGATGAGCTGGAGGTACACCGAGAAGTACAGGATGGCCCCGCACGCCCAGCTCAACACGGAGGACCATCGCACGCGCGGGGCGGCGTCGACGAACTCCTCTTGGCGGTAGGACCCTCGACGAAGGAGGAGCGCATCCGTGATCACGACACCGAGGAGAGGAACGAACATGCCGCCAATCGCGATCAGGAACAGCTCGTAATGGCCGCCGAGGCCCTGGCCAAGCCACAGTAGGGAGAGGGCGCCCGCGGTCGCGATGACCGTAGCGGCGACGAGGAACCAGAACTGGCGGCGTTTCGGAGCGAGGTTCTGCATCGAGACGGCGGTGGAGTACACGTTCGCGAAGGCGTTGTCGGTCTCGTCGATGAGGATGAAGAACACGGGGAGGAATCCGAGGCCCAGGAGCCCGATCGCCCCGAGGAAGTCCAGACCCCACATGAGCCCGAGGACGGCGAGCGCCGCCCCGAGAACGTAGAAGGCGGTGTTCGCCGCCGCGTAGCCGACGGTCGTCCCGATCGCGGAGTCCCGCGCACGCCGGGCGAACCGGTTGTAGTCCGCAACCAACGGCCACCAAGAGATCGGCATGACGATGACGAGGTCGAGGGCGAGAAGGTACGACCATGGCGGCGCGAAGGCAGAGGACACCGGCCGCGCACCGAGGTCCACGCCCCGCACCGCCAACCCGATCGCGATGAGGGCGGTCGAGAGGTAGACGAGCCAGATCGCGAACCTCTTCAGCCACTGGCGGACGACCGCCAGGGGGCCCCCGAGCGCGAGCGCGAGCACCACGCCGCCGAACACCGGGACGAAGACGGCGACCACGAACGGGTCGACGCCCCCCGTGAGGATGACGGAGGAGGCGATGCCCATGACGAGCAGCTCGAACGCGGCCCAGCCGAGGAGCTGGAACACGTTGAGGGCCGTCGGCGCGTACGAGCCGATGCGACCGAGAACCGGGCGCAAGCTGACCATCGTGGGCACGCCCGCACGACTCCCGTGGTGCGCCGCGCCCGCGAGCATGAGGCTGCCGACGACGGACCCGGCGATGGAGATCCAGATGCTTTCCCAGAGCGTGAGCCCGAAGCCGACGAAGACCGGACCGGTCTCCGTGTCGATTCGGAAGCCGATGAGAAGCGTGCCCGCGGCCAGGACGAGGAGACCGACCCCCAGGCTGGACCACAGGACGAAGAGGTCGATCGCGCGAAGCTGGCGCGCCGCGGGCGGCACGGGATCCACACCCCACTCCGGCGGACGGCGGAACCGGGACGCTCGGGCCATCCCGCGACGAATCGGGGGGGCGCACATAAACCCGTGTCCGTCCCGGGAGCGGACGGCCTAAGACGGGGCGAACTTTGCCTTCGACCGCTTCAGGGCATCGAGAAGCGGAAGTGGCTTGCCCGCGAGGTAGTTGATGAGCGCCCCGCCCCCGGTGCTCACGTGATCGAACTGACGCTCAAGGCCGAGCGCCTCCGCGACCGCGACCGTGTGACCGCCGCCGATCACGGTGAACGCGTCGCTCTCCGCGACCGCCAGAAACAGCTCCCGGGTGCCGACCGCGAACGGCTCCAGCTCGAAGACGCCGGCGGGGCCGTTCATGATGATCGTCTTCGCCTGTGCGATGAGAGCAGCGAAATGTCCGATCGTCCCGAGGCCGATGTCCTGCACGGGATGCGCCGCCGGGAGCTCGCGGACGGGGGCTTCGACGCGCTTCCCGTCCACGTTCAACGCGACGTCCGTGGGGACCTCGATCCGGTCTCCGAGCTTCCCGAGCGCGACTCTCGCCGCCGCCACCTGCTCCCCGTACCCCTCGATTTCCTTCTCAAGGACTGCGCGGGTCGGCTTGCCGATGTCCACCCCCTGCGCCTCGAGGAACAGGAGACCGACGGCGCCCGTCGTCAGGACGCGATCCACGATCTCCCGCTCGAGCATGTGGCGGGTCACCGCCAGGGAGTCGTCCGCCTTGATGCCGCCAAAGATCGCGATCTTCGGCCGCTCCTCAGAATTCAGCGCGCGCGTCAGCATCGTGAGCTCCCGCTCCACGACCCGCCCCGCGACGGTCGGGAGAGCCTCGCAGAACCCGACGATGCTCGGCTGCGCGCGGTGCGCGGCCGCGAACGCGTCGAGCACGAAGTACTCCGCGAGGGGCGCGAGGCGGCTCACGAGGTGGCTCTTCGCCATCTTCTCGATCGACTTCTCGGAGAACGCGTCCTCCTCCGCGTAGAACCGCGTGTTCTCGAGGACGATCACCTCTCCCGGGTGGAGGCCCTTGATCGCGTCCTGGGCGGTCTTCCCGATGAGGCTGTCCACGTACCGCACGGGCCGCCCGAGGAGCGCCCCCATCCGCTCCGCGTGGCTCTCCAGGGGCACGCAATCGTCCTTCCCCGCGCGACCCTGGTGCGCCAGCACGGCGACCTTCGCCTCCCGCAGGTCCCGCAGCGTGGCGAGGTGCTCCCGGATCCGCGCGTCGCTGAGGATGCGGCCCGTCTTCGGGTCCAGGGGCGAGTTGATGTCGACCCGGACGAGCACCGTCTTCCCGGCGAGGTCGACGTCGTCCAACGTCAGGAACTCGCCCACGATCCGCGGGAACGAGGGGTCGCGTTATAGAGCTTTTGACACTTTCACACCACCGACCGGATCTGCTTATGGTCCGGACGGCCCTGCACCTCCCGTGCTGGAGTCGGAACTCCTCCCGCCGATCGAGCGCCACTTCGCTGCGCAGGGACTCCGCACGGTCCCGGAGGTCACGGTCGCGGGCCATCGGGCGGATCTCGTGGCCGTGTCGGAGGGGTCGTTCGTGGCGGTGGAGCTGAAGGTCCACGAATGGCGGCAGGCCCTCCGGCAGGCGATCGCGTACCAGGTGTGGGCCCCGCTCGCATACGTCGCGCTTCCGTTCTCGCGTGCGCTACACGTGAGCCGCCACCGGCATCGGTTCGAGGCGGAGGGCATAGGTCTCCTGGCCGTGCTCGGGGACGAGGTCCGGACGTTCCTCCCGGCTATGCCCTCCGCGCGGCTGTTCCCCGCGCTCTCCGACCTCGTTCGCCGCCAGCTCGGACCTCCCGCCCTCCCGTTGGACGCGTTCTCCTAGATTGACCCGAGAACGTTATTATGGGAATCCCCTATGTGGCGAGTCAGGGACCGACCCTGCCCTCCGAAATCGTTTTGCCTGAAGGGAAACTCGTCCGGACGGCGTCCGGCGGGACGGACGCGCTCAAGAAGGCGCTCGTCGACCTCAAGCGGTACTCCTTCTCCGGATACATCAAGACGATCTTGCAGGGCCCAGGCGGCGGCTCGATCGGATACGTCGTCGTCTCGGAGGGGACGCCGGACCTCGCCCTCCACGCGACGGAGAAGGGGAGCCGCGAGGGCAAGGCCGCGCTGAAGGCCGTGTGGGAGGACTCGTACGCCCCGAAGTGCACGATCGAGATCCACGCGAAGGTCGACATCGAGAAGATCCGCGCGTCGTTCCCGAATGCAGGCCTCGAGCGGGTGGCGCGCGCGGCGCCCCCCGCACCGAAGGTCACGAAGCCGACCCCACGGACCGTACCCCCGGAGACCCAGGCCAAGGTCCGGGCCTGGCGAGATGCCGGGTACGACGTGGAGACCCTGGAGGCGGTCCTCCGGGCGGGAGGCGAGGCAGCCGCGGCCGCGCTGGGGGAGTTCGAGACCGCCATCGCCCGTATGGAACCCCTCCTCCGAGACCTGGACGGGATCACTGAGCCCGCCCTCCACGACCGCGTCGCGGCGTTGCGCGAGGGAGCGCGGGACCCCCTGAACGCGAACCGCGTCGCGGCGGAGGTCGCGAGCCTGCAGGAGGAGGCGGAGCGGCTCTCCCGTGCGGCCCAGGGCCCTCGGACGGAGGAGGACCGCGAGCGGGAACTCCAGGACCGCGCGCGACGGGTGTTCGACATGATCGTGAGACACCGCGCGGCGGAGGGGAAGCCCGCGGACATCTCCGAGGTCCAGGTCGCGCGGGCCCTCGAGGGGAAGCCGACGACGCGCGACGAGCGGACGAACCTGATCCGACAGTACACGTTCGACACGTACGTCGTCGGCCCCAGCAACCGGTTCGCCCACGCCGCGAGCGTGGCGGTCGCGAGGTCGCCGCACAGCGCGTACAACCCGCTCTTCGTCACGTCCGGATCGGGCCTGGGCAAGACGCACCTCATGAACGCGATCGGGAACGCGATCCTCTCCGGGAGCGGTGAGGCGAGGGTCCTATACGTCACGGCCGAGGGATTCAGCAACGAATTCAAGGAGGCCCAGGCCGCCGGGCGGCTCCAGGAGTTCCGGGAGAAGTTCCGGACCCTGGATGTCGCCCTCCTCGACGACGCGCACTTCCTCTCCGGGAAAGGCGACGTGCAGGAGGAGCTGTTCCACACGTTCAACGACCTGTACAACGCGAACAAGCAGATCGTGCTGACGAGCGACCGTCCGCCCAAGGAGATCCCCGACCTGGAGGACCGCCTCGTGTCGCGCTTCGAGTCCGGCCTCATCGCGGACATCCAGCCGCCGGAGTACGAGACGCGGGTCGCGATCCTCCGCCGGAAGGCGCAGGACGCGGGGACCCCGGTCGACGACGAGGTGATCGCATACATCGGGCAGCGCGTCGAGGACAACATCCGGGAGCTGGGCGGCGCGCTCAACCGGGTCGTGGCCTTCTCGCAGCTCATGGGTCAGCCGGTGAGCCTGGACCTCGCGAAGGAGGTGCTCAAGGAGCTTCGCGAGGGGGAGGCCATCCGCGCCGGCGCGAGGCTCGAGGAGGCGGGCCGGGGGATCCAGCCGGGTCACGCGTACCTCATCGAGGAGGACCGGCCGGACCATGCCTTCGCCCTCCTGCGGAGGGCACTTGGGACCGAGGCCCGGGGCCTGATCGTGACCCGCCAGAACCCCAAGCGCGTGCGCGAGAAGCACGACGTCGCGGCGTATCGGATCCTGTGGCTCACGGAGCGGGAGAGCACGGCGGTGGAGACGATCCCGCCGTCCCTGGAACGAATCATTCACGTGATCGAGGAGTTCATGAAGGAGGGCGAGCGCGGGGCGGTCATGATCGACGGCGTGGAGTACCTCGTGAGCAGCAGCAGCTTCGACGCCGTCCTTAAGTTCCTGCGCCGGCTGATCGACCACACGTCGGAGAGCCAGTTCGTCCTCCTCGTCTCCGCGAGCACGAAGACGCTGAAGGAACAGGAGATCAAGAACCTCGAGCGGGAGATGGAGGTGCTCGCCCTTTAGGCGGGCCCCATCTCCTGGCGGAACATCCGGACGAAGCGGACCGCGTCCGCGTACTCCTCGCGCTTCATGTGAATCGACGCCTGTTTCAGGTGCCCGACGGGCTTCGTCAGGTCCCCGCCCTTCACCTTCAAGTCCAGGAGCTCCGTGCGCGCTCGCTTCATCTCCCTCGTGAGGGCATCCGGAAGGGCCTTCATGAGCGCCTGGCGGGCCTGGACCGCGCATCCCGCAGCCTCGTCGTAATTCTTGGCGCCGATCGCCGCCTCGCCCCGGTTCAGGGAGACGTCGACCTCGCGGAGCGAGAGCCCGATGCCCTTCGCGTTCGCGGCGAGCTCCCGCACGGCCGTCAGCTCCGTCTGGACCTTCGCGGCGCCGCCCGCGCGGGCCTCGAACTCCTCTCGCGCGTCCTGAACCCGTTCCCCTACCGCGACGAAGTCCTTCGCGACAAGCGCGTCGATCGCCTCCGTGCACAGCTGGACGATCGCGCCGACCTCCACCCCGGACGCGCGCGCCCGCTCCGCGTCCCCGAGCACGCCCTCGATGCGCTTCGCGAGCTGGGAGGTGAATTCGCGTTCGAGCTGGAAGCGGGCGGAGCGGATCAGGGCGATCGCCCTCTGGACATCCCTCTTCTTGCCATGCGCGATCGCTTCGCTGATCAAATCCCTCTCCGCCCCGATCTCGACGCCGACCTTCCGGGCGGTGAGCAGGAGGGGCTTGACGTCGTTCACGAGCCGCGGAAGCTCCTTGTACATCGCTGCCCGGTCGAGCCTCGGCTCCTCGGGAGGGACGCCGCGGGACTCAACGAGGCCCGAGAGGCGCTCCATCAGCGCCGGACGCTCGACCCGCGCGGGATGGGCTGGGCGGCTCGCCTCCCGGATCGTCAGATCTGCAACGGCTCCGGGGCCGGAGGTTCGTTGCGCCTGCGGCGTCGCGACCGCGGCGGGAGGCTTCTCCGCGACGTCCGCATCTTCCGCGAACGCGACCCCGCAATTCGGGCACGTCTTCGCCTCCACATCGACGACCGCGCCGCAGAGGGGGCATTCGAACTGCTCGACCGCCTCGTCCGCGAAGTGCGCCCCGCATCCGGGGCAGACCTTGGCGGTGGCCGCGACGCGCGACCCGCAGTTCGGGCATTCGAACTCCGCCCCCGTCGGCACCTGCGTGCCCGCGAGGATGTCGTCCTCTGAGGGTCCCTTCGTTGCGATCGTCTTGATCTCTTCGAAGATGTCCGGGCGGACGTTCTTGCCCGCCACGATCGACTCGAGGATGTCGTCGATCGACTTCCCGTCCCCCGCGCGCGAGCGCGTCTCCGGGATTCCCTCGGCCCCGACGTCGAACAGGGAGAGGTCCGTCTTGCACTCCGCGCACCGTCGCGCGTCTGCGTCGATCACGGAGTCGCAGACTGGACAGACCTTTGTCTCCCCGCTCACCAACGGCATAACACCTTCTGGCTGCCAGCTCGCGGAATTCATTGAAGGATGCCCTCATTAAAAACCTATCGCCACGGATGATACACGCCGATACCCCGCGCCCCTTTTTCGGCCCCCTGTGGATAATGGCAGCGATACTGTTAAGTGGGTCGCGATTCTGACTCGTCCTCCGGGCTCGGTGGGGCTCGTGGTCTTCCGGAATTCCGTCGAAGGACTCGACAAGGTCTTCAAGACGGACATTGACCCGCCAAAGGTCCTGCTCGTCACGGGCCCGCCGGGGTCCATGAAGACGTCGTTCTGCTACGCGCTCATGTCGGAGTACCTCAAGCGGACCGGGGAGTTCGCGCTGTACACCACCCTCGAGGAGACCGTCCAGTCCCACCTCCGGAACATGGAGTCGCTCGGAATCGACCTGTCCATGAACATGCAGATCTCGGACTTCACCGACCTGCGGGATATCGACCAGATGGTCGGCGTGACGGAGCAGACGAACTACTTGGAGTTCATCGAGAAGATGCTCGCGCACTTCAAGTCGAAGCACGGAACGCAGTTCAAGCTGTTCGCCCTCGACTCCCTCGGCGCCCTGTACTCGCTCATGGAGGACATCTCCGCCATGCGGAAGCGGATGTTTTACTTCTTCAAGATGCTCCGGGACTACAGCCTGATTTCGCTCATCGTCATGGAGCGCGAGATGGGAGGCCAGAGCCAGCTTCTCGGCAACGAAGGGTTCCTCGTCGACGGGATCATCCACCTCGGCCTCGACCGGAGCCGCGGGAAGCTCACGCGGTTCCTGCAGGTCGAGAAGATGCGCGCGTGCGAACACAGCGTCGAGAAGCATGCCCTCGAGATACGGAAGGGCACGATTGCGGTCCTCGGGCCCATCTTCGACACGGGAGCGTGACGGAAACGACCCCGGGCTACCGCGAAAGGCTAATAATGGGGTGGCCATACGTGCGCAAATCCCTGATTCCAGGGGGGTAGTTCGATGGGCGGCTTGGACGTAGACGACATCATTGGACAGCTGCAGTCGAAGGCCTCCACCCTCAAGGCGAAGGAGTCGGAGCTGAAGGGGAAGGAGGCCCAGCTGGAGGAGGATCGGAAGGCCCTCGATGCCGAGCGTGCCCAGATGGAGACCGAACACGCGGCGCAGCGCGAGGCGATCCAGGAGGAGCGTGATTCCCTCGAAGGGCGGGAGAAGGGGATGCGCGCCCTCGAGAAGGAGCTCAAGGCCTCGGAGCGCGAACTCCAGGCGCGAGGCGAGACCCTGGACGGTCGGGAGAAACAGGTCCGGGAACGGGAGCAACAGTTCGAGGCCGCCCGGAGGGAGGTCGCGCAGGCCCAGGATGGGCTGAAGGCGCGCGAGGCAGAGCTCGCCGCCCGCCAGGACCAAGCTGTCGCCAAGCAGGAAGCGATCGCCGTCCGGGAGGAGGAGATTCACAGCGCGATGGAGGAGACTGCCGCGCGTAGGGCGGAGATCGTGAGTCGCGGGGAGGAGGCCATCCGGCTCCTGGAGCAACAGAAGGCGACCCTCGAGGAGCAGATCTCCAAGGGTCAGGAGCTCATCGAGCGGGAGAAGAGGCTCCATGCTGACGAGGATTCCCTCGCGACGACGAAGGCGAGGATCATCGCGGACCAGAAGAAGCTCGTCGCGAAGGAGAAGGAGCTCCTCGGGAAGGAGCAGGCCCTCGTGGGCCAGATGAGGACCGCGGCCGCGCCGCCGGCGGTTACGCCCGTCCCGACGGTCGCGACGCCCGCATCCGTGCCCGCGGCCAGGGCCCGGACCGAGGAGCCGGAAATCCGCGCGGCCCCGGCGGCCACCGAGATCCCCTGCCCGGCGTGCGGGACAATGGTCAGCTCGGACGCGGTGATGTGCTACGCGTGCGGGCACAGCCTCAAGGAGGAGGCCGCTGCGCCTGAGGCATCCGAAATCCCGTGCCCCGCGTGCGGGACGATGATCAGCTCGGACGCGATCATGTGCTACGCGTGCGGGCACAAGCTGCAGGAGGAGGCCTCCGCGCCGGAGGTGTCCGAGGTCCCCTGTCCCGCGTGCGGGACGATGATCAGCTCGGACGCGATCATGTGCTACGCGTGCGGGCATCGCATGGGCGGGGACACGGAGAAGAAGACGGTCCCCGTCAAGAAGGTCATGAAGAAGAAGGTCGTCTGACCCACGCCCGGCGAGGTTGGCCGCCCGACCCGATGAGACTCACTTGAGCTGCGTGAGCTTGTGCCCGTGCGGATAGTCGATCGCCCCGACGGGGCACACCTTCACGCACATGCCGCACTGCGTGCAGTCCTCGTTGAACGTCAGGTACACTTCGTTGAGGAAGATCGCGTTCGTCGGACACGTGCCCACGCAGGCTCCGCAGTGCATGCACAGCATGTCGTCGATTGCCATGATGCCGTTGTCGCGGACGGACGGCCGCACGGAGACCGCTTCAAGCATGGCGCTTCCGCCACTCCTCGATCGGAACGGCGAACTTCTTCTCGACTTCCTCACGGAAGTTCGGTCCCGTGTTGTACGCGCAGAACGGGATCACCTTGCCGTCGGGTGTCGCGTAGTGGATCACGCACCGCTTCACGCGCTCGATGTCGTAGTTGTAGTTGTCCTGGAAGTGCATGCCCCCGACGTACATCGTGGACCAGCTGAACTCGCTCACGCCGGACTTGTCGCCCTTCGTGAACATCGCGTTCAGGATCTTCAGGAACTTCCCGAGGCCCATGCCCTCCGGCGCGTTCTCCTCCTTGAAGTGCTTGCGGAGCAGGTTCAGCGCCTTGAGCTTGCTCGTGAACTTGATCTTCTTGTCCTTCGTCTCCTGGGCCAGCTTCCACATGTCCTCCATGAGGCCCTCGACGTCGACGAACCGGGTGATTGGGATCGGATCCTTGCCAGGCTCGAGGAACAGGTACGAGGCGAGGCCGCACGCAGGGTGGCTCGTGAACGCGGGCTTCGCGGTGCCCGTGAGGGCGGACACGAGCTCGCTGATCGGCGCCACGAAGGGCACGGGGTACCAGTCGTCGCGGCCGAGGTACCCGGTCTGCTGCTCGAGGTCGTACGCGAGGTCTGCCAGGGTGTACCGCAGCTTCCGGCGGTCCTCGTCCGGGATCCGCCCCGTCAGCGAAACCGGCTGGTAGTTCACGCCCTTGATCACGTCGCTGTTCTTGATCGCGAAGTTCAGGATCTCGCCGGCCTGGTCGTCGTTGAAGGAGTTCACCATCGTCGGAACGAGGACGATGGACGGGCGCTTCCCCGGCGGCATCTGCCGGACCTTCTCGATGACCCGCAGCTTGACGTCCATGAGCGGGCGCCCCCGGGCCTTGATGTAATTCTCCTCCTTCAGCCCGTCGAACT
>Ga0209323_10002993_pt1 | contig 11250 bp, 13 predicted proteins | sample Rifsed19ft2_FD_184014 | JGI IMG/M metagenome (GOLD analysis project Ga0209323, IMG submission 184014) | Soil microbial communities from Rifle, Colorado, USA - sediment 19ft 2 (version 2) | ecosystem: Environmental > Terrestrial > Deep subsurface > Rock core/Sediment | place: Rifle, Colorado...
AGAGACGAGATGTACAGGGATTTCAACATGGGTATCGGCATGGTGATGATACTGCCGGACGAACAGGCTGACGATGCTTTCAGAGAGTTGGAGAAGCTCGGCGAAGAACCATACATTATAGGCGAGATAACCGAAGGCAATAGAACCGTGGTGTATGAAAAAGGATAGAAATCAGCGGGACATGAATGTCCCGCCTATCGGTAGTACCTTTGCCGATAGACGGGGTTTTCTAACCCCGTCGTAGCTTAACATAGAGATTTTCGGATGACGCAACATAAACTCAGAATCGGCGTCCTCGCCTCCGGCAGAGGCTCCAATCTCCAGGCAATCATAGATGCATCAGAGCAAGGTAAACTCGATGCTGAAGTGGTACTGGTTATCAGCGATGTCTCTGATGCCTATGCCCTCGAACGCGCAAGAAAGCACGGTATCCCGGGATTCCACATCAACCCGAAGGACTTCAAAAATAAAAAAGAATACGAAGAGGCAATAGTAAATAAATTAAGAGAACATGATGTCAGGCTTGTGGTATTGGCTGGATACATGAGGCTCGTGACAAATGTCCTGATCTCCGCATTTGAAGGAAATATAATTAACATACATCCGGCACTGCTTCCATCATTTAAAGGTTTACATGCGCAGAAACAAGCGTTAGAATACGGGGTGAGATACTCAGGTTGTTCAGTCCATTTCGTTACAATAGATGTTGATGGAGGACCTGTGATCTTACAGGCCGTAGTGCCTGTCTTTGATAATGATACTGAAGAGACATTATCAGCACGAATCCTTGAGAAGGAGCATATAATTTATCCTGAAGCGATCCAACTCATTGCAGAAGGAAGATTAAAGAGAGAAGGAAAGCGGGTATTCATAATTCAATAGGAGGTGCATTATGGAAGACAGGAGAAGAAACAGACGTATCAGAATGGTTTCGCATCTCGAAGTACAAGTCAAGGGCAACGGGACACACATCAACGCCTTCTCCACAAACCTGAGCCGGAATGGTGTCGGATTCTGCACAGGCAAAGAAATAATAGCCAATCAGGAAGTTGAAATCAAAATGTACTTTGAGAATCCATCCAAACAGAAGGTTATGGAGAACATTCCCTGCAGGATACAGTGGGTAAAACAGATAAGCCGCATATACGAGGCCGGCGCCCAGTTCCTTTCCGCTGACCTTAAAGATTACCCTGTCCTGTCACAGCATATTCCTCATCTGGAACCGTAAACTTATCTGTTTGGGCAAGATAGACGGTTTATCGGGGGGTTAGCTCAGTTGGGAGAGCGTGGCGTTCGCAATGCCAAGGTCGCCGGTTCGATCCCGGTACCCTCCACCAAAGCCACTCACATTTGCTTTGGTGATGATTGACTATATCATTTAAATAGCATAATATTGATATATGGAGGGGGGTAAATCATGCCGGTAATTAAACCTATATCAGACCTTAGAAACAAAGCAAACGAAATTTCAGAGATTGCACATCATTCTGATGAACCTATCTTTATTACAAAAAACGGTGAGGGCGATCTTGTTGTTATGTCTATGGCCTATTACAGCAAGTTACAGTTGAAACTGGATTTATTCAGTAAGCTTGCTGTTGCCCAATCTCAGAAGGCCGCAGGCGATAGAGGAAGAACGTTATCCAGTGTCATGAAAGATCTGCGTAAGTTGATAAATGAAGGACGATAAATATACTATCAGGTTATTACAGGCTGCTGAAGATGATTTAAAAGAGATCATAGCTTATATTGCCCTTGATAATCCAACGGCAGCTGAATCAATGGTTAACAAAGTTGAAAAAAGTCTGTCCAATCTCTTAGAATATCCCTTAATAGGCAAAATACCTGTTGAAAAAGAGCTCGCGCGTATGGGCTATCGCTTTCTTATTGTCCAGAATTACCTTATCTTTTATACTGTGGAGGAATATAATGTTTGGGTTCATAGGATTATTCATGGAGCAAGAGATTATTTGAGCTTGCTTTGACTGATAGATGTAATTGCTATGTCCCGTCATCAAAAAAGGAAAATATTCTCCACTGATCTTGGGATAGACCTTCAGTCAGGTCGTGAGGAAGACCTCTTTAAATGGTTTCTGGCTTGTCTACTTTTTGGGAAGCCGATCCAGCAGGAGATTGCAAAAAGGGCGTACCTGGAATTTCTAAAGGCCGGGCTTGTCACACCTGAGAGGATCCTTGAGGCTGGCTGGGATGAACTTGTAAGAGTCCTGGATGAGGGGAGCTATGTCCGGTATGATTTCTCAACCGCCACAAAGCTCCTTGATGTCTGCCGGATGCTGAAAGAAAAATATGGAACCATCACTATATTGATCCATCAGTCCGGCAGCCGTAAAGAACTGGAAAAGAGATTGCTGGAATTTAAAGGGGTAGGGCCGAAAACCGCTGAGATATTTATTCGGGACTTGAATCGGGTGTTATGATTATCTTCCAAAGCCTGCCAATCTTCTTTGGCCTGCCCCCAATCTCTCTCTGGTCTTTTTAAATATATCGTAGGACAGAATAATCCTGTCATTTTCATCTATACACTTATTTTCGACAGCCAGTTTCAGTGCCGTTGTAAAAAACTCTTTCATTTCTGCCCCTGATATTTCATCTGTAAGTCTTGCAACTTTTCGTGCGAGGGTGTCCGGACTTTCCCCGTTTATTATCCGGCGGTCTCTTAATAAATGTTCCAACATCCTGAATCTTAGTTGCTCATCAAAGGGTCTGAATTCTATCAGGCTGTCGAACCGGCTCGGCCTGTCTTTCATGGCAGGTTCTATTGCCTTGATATCGTTAGTTGTAGCAATGATAAAGAGATCATTGTTTTCTATAAAACCATCCATCTGCACAAGTAATTCTCCCAGCACTTTAGTGTTATCATTATAACCTCTGATAGAGGCAAAGAGATCGAGATCTTCAAAAAATAATATTGTAGGGGACAACTCCCTTGCCATTTGAAAGATTGATGATACACTTTTGGCACCAGACACATCGGATGAAGAGACCCATATGAATGTTGATTCTATTTGTGATGCGAGAACCTTTCCCAGAAGTGTTTTACCGGTTCCGGGCTGACCAAAACATATCATGCCCCTTTTGGGAGCCAGATTGTTTATCTTGTAGATCTCGCGCAGTTCAAAATAATCCATGACGTTTCGTTTTATTTCATCTTTTACTGTTTGGTCGAGAATGATGTTGTCCCAGGAGTACTCTCCCTTTTTAATGTCAAGGAATTTGCCATCCGGTTTTATCTTCTTGCCCCTGAAGTAATTATTTCTAAGCATCCATTCATCAATTCTTATGCACAAATCTTCCATCCACGTCTTATTTTCTCTTTCACATGTAAGAAATACCTCCGGGGCGGCCGCTTCGATATGTTCGTAATAGTTGGTCTCAATCTTCACTACCAGCCTTTGATCTCCCGGCCCTGCAAACACGATAGAGCCTTCTTTAATTGCATCCTCTTTAATACCATATCCGATATCAAATGTTACATATTCAATGGGGCCCCTGGAGTCGTCTTTAATCCTTGTCCTGGTCTTAATCTCCCAGTCATGAAGAACTGAGAAGATGGCTTTTTGTATGATGAGAAGTTTATAATATGGGACCGGTTTACAGACGGTCACAAGGTCTTCAGATGTTGTATCGAAAACCTCCCTTAGAAATTGCTCCTCGCCATCCGGAGGATTATAGTCTTTGTAGGACTTTAAGACATTAAACAATATTTCTTCTCTTTTTAACATTCCCACCCCCACACAAAAAAATATAGCAAATAATACACAGGAGCATAATTAATGTCAAGTAAAATATACATGCGTGATATTGTAAATGTGGTCTATTGCGTGTAAAACAAATACCAATGAAGGGAATAGGCCGGCGGTTGAAGAATTTCAGGGAGCAGATGGGGATATCGCAGCTTGAGTTATCCCACAGGAGTGGTATTTCTCAGGCAAGTATCGCGAGAATAGAGTCAGATCTGCAGAGAAATCTTAAGGCAGAGACAATAAGGAAATTGGCGGAGAGTCTTGGGGTATCTGTATCCCGCCTCATAGAAGAGCCATCAATTATAAAAGAAGAAATAACTTCTTATGTAACTCCAAAGATGCTTCCTGTAATAAAGTGGAGTAAGTTCAAAGACCTGAAGTCGAAAAGAGGGCCCATATTAAAGGAAAACTCAGATTCCACTGAACCCTCACTCTCAAACGATCAGAATGCCTTTTTCATGATCGCATCTGCCGGTCTGATCAGCTCTCCTGTGGTTAATGAAGGAGATCTCCTTTTGATTGAACCAAACACACATTACAAAGATAGCGACCTTGTCCTAATGTTGTCACATGAGCTGACAACATTAGGGAGAATATATTGCTATCCCAGAATGACAATCCTGCTTCCATTGAGTAAAGAGTCTCCCCCGCATGTATTGAAGAAAGAGGATGTAAGAAGGCCGGGTGTTCGTATCCTCCGGGTGAGTGAGATAAGGAAAAAATATTAGGTAAATATTTACCTTGCAATTGCCCTTTTTCTGTGTTAGGATGTCTTTCAATTGATGAATCGCGAGGCGGATGTAGCTTACCTCTTTTACCATAACATCACTCCTCAAAAGCAGGGCCATCACAAACTACAGAATGAGTTTTGGGCAGGGAAACTTCTTCAGCAGTTAATCAGTATGACTGATTCAGGGTTACCCTTCTGACAGGTTCTTCAAGCAATTTGGAAAGACTAATATGGTTACCGGAAACCGTGTCCATTTGGGATATGTGAGTTTCAGGCCGGGGTATCTTTCTGTTATGGGACATTAGTCCCGGAATTTAATCAGGAGAAAAAGAATATGTCGTTTGAAAAAATGGGGCTCAGCCCCGAAATCCTCAGGGCATTACAGACTAAGAAATATGTGGATCCTACGCCCATTCAGTCTAAGGCCATCCCGGTCATTATGCAGGGAAAGGACTTGATAGGTTGCGCACAGACCGGTACCGGAAAGACTGCCGGATTCACCCTTCCCATACTTAACCGGCTTCAGCAGGGGAAGTCTCCATCGCTTAGGGCGCTGGTACTTGTCCCTACCCGTGAACTTGCGATGCAGGTACATGAGAGTGTAAAGACCTACGGCGGTAACCTGCGCTTGCGGACCGCCCTTGTATATGGTGGTGTCGGTATATATCCACAGAAAGAGGCCCTGAGACGCGGGGTGGACATACTAATCGCAACACCAGGCAGATTGATGGACCACATGCGCCAGAAAACCGTTTCATTTAAAAATCTTGAGGTCCTCGTTATAGATGAGGCAGACCGTATGCTTGACATGGGATTCATTGCCGATATACGGACAATTATTAAGAGTATCCCGCAGCAGCGCCAGACACTTCTGTTTTCTGCTACTATGCCTGCAGAGATACAGAGGCTGGCTAATGAGATCCTCAAACAGCCTGAGGTTATCGAAATAGCTCGTCAGGGAACTCCTGCATCCGGTGTCAGACAGGTTGTTTATCCTGTGGATGTAACACGCAAGTCTGACTTGTTAGTCCATCTGATTGAAAAAGAGCAGATGTCGAAGGTGCTTGTTTTCACGAGGACTAAAAATCGTGCGGAAAAGCTGGCAACACATCTTAACCGTAAAGGCAGTATTGCAGAGGCGATCCATGGCGACAAGAGCCAGAGGGAGCGTACCCAAGCCCTGCAGTCCTTCCGGAATGGTAGCGTACAGGTGCTGGTCGCCACAAATGTGGCTGCCCGCGGACTTGATGTCAAAGAAATTTCTCATGTTGTGAATTATGAAATGCCTGATGCCCCTGAGGATTATGTCCACAGGATCGGGCGGACAGCGCGTGCAGAGAAAACAGGCGATGCCATTTCTCTGGTTGCGTCATGTGAACGTGAAAGCCTTCGCAACATTGAAAGGTATATCGGAACAAAGATCCGTCAGGTCGTGATGGATGGTTTTGCAAGCAGTGATTTAGGCCAGAAGATCGCTTCCAAGGCTGAGCCGTCTTTTAAAACGCGGCCAAGACGCCCTGGCCAGGCCAGACGTTCATCGTATAGCGGATTTACAAAAGGTTAACCTTAAAGCCACTTTCGTGTTTCAATCGAAATGCAATTTCAATTCCCCCCTTACCCCCCTTTTCTAAAGGGGGGTATCTGCTTTCCCCCTTTGAAAAAGGGGGATTAAGGGGGATTTTTTCATTGTGTCCTTACTTTTTCATTACCTTTTTTACTCTTTTACTATACTGATGTAAAATAATATATGTGAGTGAAACGATAAGGAGGCATGTCCTATGAGCGGCAAGAAATCTACTGGTGGGTTAAAGGTTGGAGACAAGGCGCCTGACTTTGTGATTCCTGATTATGATGGGAAGGATGTTTCGCTCTCAGGTTTCAGGGGAAAGAAGGTTGTACTCTATTTTTATCCGAAGGATAATACTCAGGGCTGTACAAAAGAGGCATGCTCTTTTCGTGATGGTCATGCAGAGATTAAGAAGCGCGGCGCTGTTGTGCTTGGAGTGAGTATTGATTCAGTCGGCTCTCATATAAAATTCAGGGATAAATATGAACTTAATTTCCCTTTGCTCAGTGATGTAAATAAAGATGTGGTTCAGGCCTACGGTGTGTGGAAGGAGAAGTCTCTGTATGGCCGCAAGTTCATGGGTATTGAGCGAACGACCTTTATCATAGATGAAGAGGGGAGGATTGCCAGTATCTTTCCTAAGGTTAAGGTAGATGAACACCTTGAGGAGGTTCTCAAGGCGCTTTAGGGTTGATCTAAAACTGACTCTTGAACTCCTGAAACTCCTGTCTCAGTTCTTCCAACTCCTGCCGGAGCCTTGTTAATTCATCCCTGAGTTTGTTGATCTGTTCATCCCCGGCATTATCATGATGAACAGGCGATAGGGGATGAGCCGTAACTTCTTTGCCAGGATGTTCCGTTACATCAGACAAAAGATGGGTATATCGGGGCTCCTTCAGGCCATGCTGGCGTGGGAGGAGTTTTACATAGCCCATCTCTTCGAGGCTATTCAGGACCTCTTTTGCCTCTTCTATGGTGTTAAACCTGTAAAGCCGTTCTGTCCGTTCACGTATCTCACCTGCTGTCTGGTGTCCGCGCAGAAACAGGATGCAAAGAATAGCTGCCTCTTTGTTGACCAGATTGTGTGCCTTAAGGAAGTTGTGGGAGTATTTGGCGACACGGCTTAAATCACTCTGCCATACCAGTTCCTTGCCTTTAAGGCTATCAAGGGCCTTTAATACGGTTTCTTCATCATAGGAAACCACGGGTTCCCTGTTTGATTTCTGATTGCAGCCATTGACCAGGGCATTCAGGGAGAGGGGATAATAATCAGGGGTCGTCATCTCCTTTTCAAGCAGGCACCCAAGGACGCGAACCTCTTCATCAGTAAGTTTCAGGTCTATCACAACGATTCCTCCATAATCTGAGATATTACCAGATTGTGTATGTTGATGTCATTAAAATTTGAGATGGGTTCTGTCCTTGCTATTCTCTCTTTAAAGTGGTAAGAAATTATCTGTAACCACTTTCACATAAAGGAGATGGCCATGGCTAAATTACCCTCGCAGTATGTCAGCATAAAGAAGAGATTCAGTGAATATTTCAGCGCTGTTGATAATCTTGGTAAATCTACAAAGGAGATGGGGCCTCTTGATGAGATGACCTCTCAGCTTGTACAGCTTGCAGCAGCCGCTGCCATCAGGTCGGAGGGTGCCGTTCACTCACATACGCGAAGGGCGCTTGAGGCAGGGGCAAGCAGGGAAGAGATATACCATGCGCTTATCCTTTTGACGAGCACACTGGGTTTTCCTACAGTATCTGCTGCGCTGAGCTGGGCCGATGATGTTTTACCGAAACGTAAAAAGTAGATCATCATGTCAATATTAGAATTGACAAATTAAGTTGGTATAGCATATAAGGTAGTATGCCGTTAATTATGTTTATACTAACGCTTGTTGTTTATCTTCCTTTTATTGTTTTTTCATCTCTGTTTCATCCGGCATTTGCATCCCCACAGTGGGTTATTGACGGTGATGTCCTTAATATTGCCAAAAATAACGAGACGAGATTTGCTGTTACACCCCATGCGCTGGCCCCCTCTTTAATATTTCATAATGATACCCCGTATATTTCGTGGTCAGAGATAAACAGCAAGGGGATATCAATAGTTTATGTGAAGTATAAGGAGGGCAGGGAATGGGTGGAAGCAGGCGGGCCGCTGAATATTTCTCCAAACAGCAATTCCTCATTCCCAGCCATAGCTTCTTCAGGGAACCGGCTTTATGCTGCATGGACGGAGGAGGACAGTAATAAGATTAATCAGCTTTATGTTAAAGAGTGGGATGGGAGTGCGTGGAAACAGGTTGGGGGGAGTTTGAATGCAGACCCGCAATATTCAGCCTCTTCTCCTGTAATTTCTGCTGATAAATCGTTCCTGTATGCTGCATGGACAGAGCTCAACCCGAATAATATCTCACATTTATTTGTTAAGCAATGGGATGGTAATTCGTGGAGACTTATCGGAGATAAAATAAATAGAGATGCCGGAAGGCATGCACTCACACCGTCTCTTGTGACAGGTAAGAGCGGTGTCTATTTGGCCTGGTCTGAATATGACAGGAATGGCGCTGCACAGCTCTATGTCAGTCAATGGAATGGCACTGCATGGGACACAGCAGGTGATGCACTCAATGTTGACCCTGCCGGACATGCGTTATCACCATCAATGTCAATCAGCGGGGCAACTCCGTATATCGCATGGATGGAATACAGCCATGAGGCAGTGTCCCGGATTTATGTCAAGCGGTGGGATGCGAGGAAGGGATGGGTAAAACTTGGTGATGGCATCAACATGGATATGAGGAGAAATGCAACAAGCCCTTCATTAGGTATGAATGACGGTGTGCCTTATGTCGCATGGATTGAAGCAGGGGAAGCTGGTATTCCCGATGTTTATGTCAAACACTGGGATGGAAGTGCATGGTCGCGGGACGGTGAATTTGTAAATAACGCACCCCAGGTCAGCGAGTCAGTCTCAGCGCCTTCTATTGCGATAAAGGATAAGATAATTTATCTTGCGTTCGGTGAGACGGATGATAGCGCCATTTTCAGGCTTTATGTGAAACGGTTGGCAGAAGTGAAAGGAAGTACAGCACGATACGAAAAGAAGCCGGCGCCAGCTTCTACGACTGTTTCACGGAAATTCTTTACTGTAATGCCTAAAGATGTTGTGCCCCCTGCTGACATTCCTCCGCCCCTTGCATTCAAGTCCCTTCAGCGGACGCCCCTTGGTGAGGTAGACTGGATGTCAGGGATCAGGCAGGGCATCTTTAAACCATTCGATTCAACAGACCCAGAGGCAGGACCTGCACTACCCCCGTATGACCTTGATATGGTGCTCCCTGTTAAGAAAGAATTCGGGATACCTCAGGTTATTTTCCCTCACTCATCCCATACCATGTGGCTTGATTGCAGAAATTGCCACCCGGCTATTTTCGCCCCGAAACGGGGCGCAAACCCGATAACCATGCACAGTCTGCTCGAAGGCCAGTATTGCGCCAAATGCCATGGTGTTGTTGCATTCCGTCTTTATGATTGCTTCCGCTGCCATTCCAAGTAGATAATTCCCCTCTTTGAAAAAGAGGGGTTAGGGGAGATTTCGCGGTTAGTCGCGCTTCCCCTTGCCGTTCTTCTTATGCCCTTTCTCAGAATGTCCTTTGGATTTATGGCCATGATCTTTTTCAGCAACGAAATGTTTTCCTTTATATCTCGGACCATGTTCCCTGTAGACATTAAACTCCCTGTCACGGAAAGTATGAAGCTCATGTATCTTGTACTTACGTAATCCTGGTGGAAGGTATTTGTGGTGCTTTACATGTGCCCATGGTCCCCCGTATCCATTTGCCCAGTACCAATGGTCATTATGGTAGTAATAATAGCGGCCGCTGATAAAGAAAATAGAATATGGGATGCCTATAGCCACGTAGATCCCGGGTTGAGAAAGAAAAATCATTTCCGGCGGCGCCTCAACTACTACAGCCGGCGCCACAGGGATACCAATATTTATATTGACATTAACCTCTCCCATTGCCTGACTTCCTGTAATAGTTATCAGCAGTGTTAAGATGGCCATGCATGTTGTTAATCGTTTAGCTGTATGCTTCATTTATACCTCCTTGAAGAATAATTTATTTAATCGTCTATAACCTGTTTAACAGATAATGCATTCCCTTGTCAAGGTACTGCATAAGAACAGCATAAGAGAACGCTTTGATTTCCTTGACTATCAGCGCATATTTATGATAGTTTTATAGGTCTATCATGTACCATCCAACCTTCGAAGAATTCTGCAAAAAGGCGGAGCAGGGGAATCTTATCCCTGTTTATAAAGAGATACTTGCCGACCTTGAAACACCTGTTTCTGCGTTCATAAAGATAGATAAGGGTGATTACTCATTCCTTCTTGAGAGTGTCGAGGGGAGGGAGAAATGGGCCAGGTATAGTTTCCTTGGCAGTAACCCCAGGGTCATAATAAGGGCAGACCAGAGGGGGGTTACAAGGGTTAGGGATGGGGTTGTAACGACTAAATCCTGCGAAAACCCTCTCGATGCTGTAAAGGAAGAGATGTCGCACTACAAACCTGTTGTAGATGAGGGCCTGCCGAGGTTCTTTGGCGGCGCTGTGGGCTATATGACCTATGACATGGTCAGGTATTTTGAAGATGTGGATATAGAAAAGAGGGGTGAGTTCACACACCTGCCTGACCTTTTCTTTGTATTTACAGACACCATGTTGATATTTGATAATCACCTTCATACGATAAAGGTCGTTCACAATGCCCATATAAAGGATGATGATCTGAAGGGCGCTTATGAAAAGGCGATAGAAAAGATTGATGGGGTCGTAGAAGATTTATGGGGACCGCTGAAGCATAGTCACTATAAAAAGGGTGATGAGCAAATAAATCTTAAATGGTCTTCTAATGTTACAAAAGAGGAATTCATAGGGAAGGTGGAGAAGGCAAAGGAATATATAGCGGCAGGGGATATTTTCCAGGTTCAGATATCCCAGCGGTTCAGCCTTGATACCACTTCGAATCCATTTGATATTTACAGGGCGCTTCGCAGGATCAACCCGTCTCCATATATGTTTTATCTCAAGTATGGTGATCTGCATGTGGTAGGAAGTTCGCCTGAAGTACTGGTCAGGTTAGAGGGAACACGTGTTGAGACAAGGCCCATTGCCGGTAC
>Ga0209323_10002995_pt1 | contig 11245 bp, 8 predicted proteins | sample Rifsed19ft2_FD_184014 | JGI IMG/M metagenome (GOLD analysis project Ga0209323, IMG submission 184014) | Soil microbial communities from Rifle, Colorado, USA - sediment 19ft 2 (version 2) | ecosystem: Environmental > Terrestrial > Deep subsurface > Rock core/Sediment | place: Rifle, Colorado...
ATAATAGAGGAATCTTTTTGCTTTTATCTTTTTATTCCATAAAGCATTCAAGTTCTGAAGCACTTTTATAAGCGTGTTTACGGCAGAGATAACTCAAGCAAACGTAAAAGAGAACGAGAAAGAAAAAATGAATAAAAAAGCTTCGTCAGTTTTGATAGGCTTTGCCATTTTCCTGTTAATCGCAACGCTTTCTTTTTTACTGCTTAGCCAAACAAAGGCGTATGCTGAATCTCCCACTTTGCCTAAGTCAAATCAAACTGATTCTTTCACGCCTACCGTTTGGAAACCAGCGTGGGTTGACCAGGACAATAATGGAATTGCAGACAGTCTCGACCAAGAAATCGCTGACAGAATAGCGAACGGTACAGCTCAAGATTACGCAAGTGTTACTGTTATGCTGAAAGCCGCACCAACGACTCAAGATGCAGACGATTTCGTCTCATCTAGCGGGTACTTGACCACGGACCCTTGGACAAAAGCCACCTATGGATTCGGCGGCACGATAAAATACGATGCGATTGCGAATTTCACCCAGCAATGCCCAGACGTGCTATTGGTTGAGAAGGAAGCCGTCGGCGAAGCATGTGTTGCTTACGCGGCACAACAAGTGGGCGCCAGAACCTACGTGTGGAACACCTTAGGACTTCAGGGAGACTCGAACTCATCAACTGCAATAATAGACACCGGAATCGATAGTTCTCACGTAGACTTCTCGCCTGGATACGGCGACCAAGATTTTTCGAAGAAGATAGTCGGATGGAACGATCAAGTAGGCTTCACTACTTTTCCGGTTGATGATAATGGACACGGCTCGCATGTTGCTGGGCTTGCTGCGGGAGACGGTTTCTTTAGCGTGGACGCTTCAGGAAATGCTGTCACCACGTGGGGAGCAAATCTCGGATCAGTATCCAGTTCGGCCACGTATTTGATTAGCGGCATGATGGTGGACAAAACAGGTACGATAACAATCAATGTGAAATGGGCGCGCACTGGCACAGCCAGACTTTCAGCGCTCGATCTCTACTATGGCGACAAAACCCTCAACACTGAATCATGGACTCAAGTAGCTTCAGTGAGCACGCCCAGCCAGAACACTTTTTACTCGCTAACCTACAATGTGGCCTCAACTCCTTCAGATGACTATGATATGTACCAGGTACTGCTGACCTTGACAGCTGGAACGGGGGACCTCTACGTTGCATTCAATATGTCATGGCCCTTCACGCCGCCATCGGATGGCTTCTCGGCTTGGACAGGAATAGCGCCGCAATCGAAGCTGGTAGGCGTCAAGATTTTGGATTCTACAGGCTTAGGGACAACAACGGATATGCTCAACAGTATAAACTGGATAATCTCAAACAGAATGACTTATCACATAACTGTCGTCAGCATGAGCTTGGGTTACAGCTCCGAGACGTCTTTAGTGGACTTGGCTGTGTTGAACCTTGTGAACAGCGGAGTAACAGTCGTTGTTGCAGCAGGAAACAGTGGCTCGGGAGACAACTACATATATACCTGTGGTTCCGTGGACGAAGTTATCACTGTAGCAGCTATGAACCAGTTTGACAACATAGCCAGCTACAGCAGCCAAGGTGGAATCTCAAGGTACACGGGCAAAACCACGAAGCCCGACATCACCGCTCCAGGAGGCAGCTTCTACGCCGTGCCGCTATTTAGTGTAGACTCGAACTACGATGATGTAGAGGGTCAGTTTACGGAAATTCAGCCTAACGATTCCGCCCCAATGCAGGGAACCTCCATGGCCACACCGCTCATCTCTGGCTGTGCGCAAGTCGTAATTCAGGCCATGGGAGGATACGCCAATTGGAACTATACCTTCCCAACCTCAAGAAGTCTAGCCCTGCAGCCCAAGATGGTTCTTTTGATGACAGCCACTGAGACATACCCTAACCTTCGAGAAGAAGAGACTCCGTCAACATCTCCAACCCTTGAACGTGGAGAAAAAGACATCCACGAAGGCTATGGCAGAGTGAACTTGGATGCAGCCGTAGACGCCATCTTAGGGTCGTATGGAATCGGAAGTGTAGCGGCGGATACTCTGGGCAGGCCACCAACGACCACAGACATTTCAGTTCTCGGCCAAAGATTGGCATGGGCGAGAAACGTCCAGCTTGTCTCGGGTTCCACATGCAATTTCAGCCTCAGCGTCCCAGCTGGAGCGGACTACGATCTATACCTCTACAATTCGACTGGCACCACCTACGGAGAGCCCGCAATAGTAGCGAAGAGCACTAACGCAACCACCGGAGGAATTGAACAGTTCTGGGTAACTGCTCCATACACCGGAACGTACTACATAGTCGTGAAGAGGGCAACAGAAACCACGGGAAGCGGCACCTTCACAATAGCAAGCTCAGGACCAGGCCCAGTAAACGTGACACTAAACACACCTGGGCTTCCGAGCGCTCCAAACGTGGTGCATTATGTCCAGAACGGTGTCGCAAAGACAGGAAGCATCGTGACAAGCACATTCTCAGATTACGCTGACGTGGAAACAACACTGACAATCGACAACCCCGTCAATGTTTCTTCCACACAAAGGTACATAACAACAGATACAACATCCTTCACAGTACAGCCAAGCGCCACCTTCACAGTCAACTACGAGACTCAGTACTACATCACTGTCAACAGCGATCATGGCGCTCCAACGGCTTCGCAGTGGGTAAACCAAGGCGGTAACTTCGCGGCTTCAGTGACAAGTCCAACAGAGGTCACTCCAAACGATCATCAGTGGATCTGTACAGGTTATAGCATTGATGGAGGCTTATCGCAATCGGGCACCAGCTACACCTTCGCCAACGTACAAGCAGCTCACACTATAGTTTTCAACTGGAATGAGCAGTTCTATTTGACGGTTAACTCAGCTTATGGCTCGCCCAGTGGAGGCGGATGGTATGACTTGGATGCTGCAGCGAATGCGGCTCTTTCTAGTGGAACTGTTTCAGGCGGGACAGGAGTTCAGTATGTCTTTACTGGTTGGAGCGGCGACGCTTCTGGAACAGGTTTAACGAGTGACGTCATTACTATGAACAGCGCGAAGACGGCGATAGCCGACTGGAAGACTCAGTACTACTTGACCATATCCACGGATTTTGGCTCTGTCAATCCTGGCAGCGGATGGCACGATGCTGGTTCAACAGTGACCATTTCTGCTACTGCTCCTTCGGCTGGTTCTGGTGAACAGTATGTTTGGAATAGTTGGACTGGCACCGGCTCTGGCAACTACACTGGCACTGACAATCCGGCTTCAGTAATAATGAATGATGCTGTCACTGAAGTGGCTTCTTGGACTCATCAGTACTATTTGACTGTGGCTTCACCCTATGGCTCACCCACGCCGATGAGCGGCTGGTTTGACGCTGGAACATCCATACCAGCCTCAGTGAACTCGCCAGTAGCAGCATCTATTGTAACCGAGTACGTCTGCACTGGCTGGGCAGGTACCGGAAGCGTCCCTGCATATGGGACAGCGACCAGCATGTCCTTCACAATAGACCAGCCCTCAAGCATCATATGGAACTGGGAAACCGCGTATTTGGTTACGAATTTGCTAGTGATAATAATAATTCCGGTAGCTTTTGCTGGATTAGCAGTTTATCTGCTGTTGCGTAGAAGGCAAAAAGGAAAGAGTGCAGGAGGCGCACCTGAGCCTACTTTACCTCCGCCTCCGCCTCCACCCGTGTCTCAGAAACTAGCTGCACCGTTCAGCGTTATAAGATGATTTCTTTTGTTGTTCCAGCGCGAAATGATGGACCACGATTTCTCAGCGCATTGCTCGTGCCTAAGAGCGTGCTGTCAATCATATTGGTCCAAAACGGCAGATGCACGCTAAACGAACACATTTAAGCGAGGCTTGTGTCCTCGCGTCATCCGTACTTGGTAGTTACTAAGAAAACTGTACGCTACTAGGTGGGTTTTAGAGTTGCTTTCTTTACGAGTGAAATAATCGTCACAAAAATAAGGAGCACTATGCTTGAGGCGAACAAATATGTGGCATAAGTGACGATTTGGACTCTGGTAGGTAAATCTGCTATCTGCAACGATAGCCCAGCAAGGTACATCGATCCTACTAGAAAAACGATTGAAAGGCCTATGACGGCATAATCGATTCTCAAGGTCGGTCCCTAGTAGATTTGGCTTGAATCTTGTGGCTCTTAATTAATTGCTTGGAGCGCTACATGTAAAAAGCATTATGAATCTACGAAATATATTTAGAATCACAATACTGCTCAGCATTCCTTTGTGGCCGCATAAGAACGAATTTTCTGATAATTGCTGACAAAACTGTAAGCGGATTTTTTGCAGAAATTTCGAAATTTTCTTCTAAACGAAAATCTTAAATTGTTTAGCGCGCGCGTTTTCAATTCTTCCTACACTTAAGTAAGACTTGGTAAAATGTTTGCGTAGGTCAGTTCTGTATTTGAAATTCGCAAAGTTTAGAAAGTCGCCGGTTGGTAACATTCAAGAATTGACAGGAAGTGGCGAAGGGATATCATGGAAGCCTTCTATTTCAACTTCTTTGTTCTTCCTTTAGGAATTATAGTGATTGTTTTGGTCGCGTCAGTTTACTATTATGCTAATAAAGGGGAAATCGCAAGGAAAAAAACAAAGAAATTCATACAGGCCTGCATCAAAGAAAAGGCGAAGCAGCAAGAGGCCATGAACAAAGAGCTGGCAAAAATAGACAAACTCCTCGAAAACAAATCAATCGATAAAGAAACTTGCGAACGCCTGAAGAATGTGCTGATAGTGATGAATACAAAGAAACGCGAGGAAACAACGGATTTTCTCAAGCACATGGCAAACAACAAATAAATTTCTGATTTCGCGCCGGATCATTTTAGAAAATCAAAGCAACCCTTTTCTCTTCGTTCTAACTAGACTCTGAACAGTGTAAGCTGGTAGCTATCTGTTTATCTTTTTTCACTTCATCAAGCACGAATATCATAATAATTATACATGGTCTAAAACGGGTCTTTCTATTTTTGACATATTTCCCTGGTTGTAGGTTGGCTTATATTCGATTTCAAGCTACAAAACTTATTGTCCTTAGAGAAGAGGGGAGAATTCTGCTCAGAGAACTACGTGAGTTTTTTAAGGAAATACATAAAAGTGGAAAACTTCCAAGCCCGGGGACGCCTAAGGTTATAGCGAAAAAGAGGAAACAAAAGAGGCTCACAAGTGAAGAGTTTCTTAGAATTTATGAAATACTTTGGGAAGAGGGCCCTAAAGTGAAATATGTGAACCCTGATAACTGGGTAGAGCATCGCTAAAACTCTCAGTTAATCTTTTTAGCTCATAACCCACTGCAGAAGAGAAGAAGAAGGGAATGCAAACTCCGCTCTAGCGTGCACATGCATCATCAATATTATATATTGAGACGTAATATTTAATAGAACGGAGAATCCACTTAAGTAACGGAGAATTACATGCCAAAGCTGCACCTAGCAGGCCTGAAGAAAATCAGCATTCACTTCAAAAAACGCGAAAAACAACTCCCAATTCTTCCGTCTCCGCCTAAGCCAATACCAAAAGGACTCAAAGTCATCGACAAATACCCATTATACGAACCCTTCTCACACGTTGTAATAGTTCAAAATCCCAAAACAGGCGAACACAAATACATGCTCGACGAACTTCAACTCGACCCTCTTGAAAGAGGCGTTTACAACCGTATTTTAGAAATCTTGCTCGCAGAAATAGAATCGCCAAAAGAGGAGATAGCCGATCCCCGAAAGTTCTTCGCAGAAGAAGCCAAAAAAATCGTAGATAAGTACCGAATAAGCTTAGGCTGGCTTCCCGACGTTTCATGGTACAAAATTCTTTACCATGCAGAAAGAGACCTTGTCGGATTCGGCAAAATCGACCCATTAATGCGCGACCCAAACATCGAAGACATTTCATGCGACGGAGTAAACAAGCCAGTTTACATCTGGCACAGAAACTACGAGAGCCTCGAAACAAACCTCGAATTTGAAAACGATGAAGTCCTCGATAACACGGTAGTTAAACTCGTGCACATGGCTGGAAAGCACGTCAGCTCAGCCTTCCCCATAGTCGACGCCTCTCTTCCAGGCAAGCACAGGCTTTCAGTTTTATACAGACGAGAAGTCACGCCGTTCGGAACGGCTTTCACTATTAGAAAATTCAGAGAAGACCCCTACTCAATCATAGACTTAATAAACATAGGCACGTTCTCCGAAGAGATGGCAGCTTACTTTTGGGTTTGCCTAGAAAACAGATCTTCCATAATGATTCTGGGCGGAACAGCAGCAGGCAAAACAACCGCGCTGAACGCATTGGCATGCTTAATCAAGCCAGGAAGCAAAATCATCACTATCGAAGAAACTGCAGAGCTCAACCTGCCTCTTGAAAACTGGGTTTCACTTATTGCAAGGCAAAGTTACGGTTTAGGCGGAAGCAACGTAGGCGAAGTATCCCTCTTCGACCTTGTGAAGACTTCAATGCGGCACCGCCCAGACGTATTGGTCGTGGGTGAAGTAAGGGGCCAAGAAGCCTACGTTCTCTTCCAAGCATTGGCTACAGGCCACGGCGGCATGTGCACTATGCACGCTGAAAACTTGGACTCGGCAGTAAAGCGTCTAACCCAGAAACCCATGGAAATCTCACCCGCATACATTCCGTTAATGAACGTTGTCCTTTCAATACAGCGAGTTCACATCACGAAAAACAACGAGAAAAAAGCGTACAGAAGAGTCCTCACGGTAAGCGAAATTGCGGATTATGAAGACTATAGAACAGCTTTCAAATGGCACCATGCCAAAGATGAGCACATAATAGACTTAGACAAGAGCAAGGTGTTATCTTCCATATCCGAACGCGAGGGTACAACCAAAAAAGACCTGCTCGAAGAAATGGGCAGACGCAAAGATGTTCTGCACTGGATGCGAGAACGCAACATAAGAAGCTACAAGGATGTAGCCGCCATCATCGCAGAATACTATGCGAGGCCCAAGCACATTTACGAAAAAATTCTCGCAGGGGAGGAAGTAAAAACAGTTGCCACTTATAAAGACGCTTGAGGCGTGGTCCTTTCGTCTCTTCGGAGGCATAGCACCCTCCTTTCTGAAAAACGTTTTTGAATTCAAGGCCATGTTGGAACGGGCACGAATCAAGATTTACCCCGAAACCTACGTCTCATTAATGTTCTTCATCGCCACATTAACGATTCCAGTAACCATCACATCCATAGTGCTCTTGTACTTCTTCGGGTTCATGCCGATCATCTTTTTGGTTCCCTTTCCATTCTACGTGATGGTCGGTTTTCTGCTGATACCCATGTCCAGAGCCAGCGACAGAGCAGCTGGCTTAGAAAGAGAGATGCCTTTTGCAGCAGCTTACGTCAGTGTTATGGCGTCAGGAGGCATAGCGCCCTACTCGAGCTTTAAGCGGTTATCAGAAGTGGAGTTAATGCCTGCGATGCGAAGCGAAGCAAGGGACATCACAAAAGACGTGGAAATCTTTGGCATAGACCCTCTAACGGCACTAGAGGCTGCGGCAAAAAAGAACCCCCTAGACACATTCAAAGATTTTCTTTCAGGCTACGCCTCAACCGTGATCATAGGCGGGGACATAGGACACTTCCTCGAAAGAAAAGCTGAAGACATATTCAAGACGCGAGCCCTGCGCGTCAAGGCCGCTGCAGAACGTCTTGGAATGCTCTTGGAAACGTTCATCATCGTGATGGTTTTGATGTCGCTGTGCTTTTACATACTGTTCAGCGTGGAGCAGATTTACAGCACAGGCATATCATCTTTCTCAGGCATATTACTGTACACTTACTTGTTCACGCCCATGTTGTCTTTGGTGTTTATTTACTTGGCTCACAGCATGCAACCAAAGACGCCGGTTGTGGACATGCGACCGTACAAAGTGTTCGGAGTCTGCAGCGTAATCGCTATCGTCATTTTCCTGTTGCTCACGAACTTCATGGGATACATATCTGTTCCCTTCTTCAACTCGCTTCAGACGATAGTTGATTTGCCCATCGCGACAGCCATCGCCCTATTCATTGCGACGGCTCCAGCCGCGATTGTGTACGAAAAGCTGTCGAGTGAGAAAAATAGCATGGAGAGGGGCATTAGCAGTTTCTTGAGAGACTTAACTGAAGTCAGGAAGACCGGGCTGTCTCCTGAAAAATGCATTGAAAGTCTATCTAGACGTGACTATGGAGCATTCAGCAAAGAACTGCGCAAGATAAGCTCAGAGATTTCTTGGGGCGTTCCCGTGAAGAAGGTCATAATGCGATTCCTCAAGCGAACGAAAAGTTGGATGACTCAGATAGTCATGTTCCTCCTCGTCGAAACCATTGACGTAGGCGGAGGCACCATAGCCATGATTGAGTCACTGGCTAGGTTTAACAATTTGACTCAGGAAGTTGAGAAGGAAAAGAAGATGATGGTTCGCCCTTACATAATGATGCCCTATTTCGCTGCTATATTGCTTGTGGCAACAACAATTATGATGATAAGTTTCACGTCAGGCACCCTCACTATCGGTGCGCCTGACCAGGCGACTCAACCAAAAGACTTGAGCCTAATGATAACAACGTTCGTCACAGCGGCAATTTTCCACAGCTACCTCATAGGCGTAGTAGCTGGAAAAATAAGTGAAGAATCAGTTGCTGCAGGCTTCAAGCATGCAGCCATACTAGTTGTACTTGCTGTTGCAGCCGCAAAGCTGGTGCCAGCATTCGTAAAATTCGGGTAGGAGAGGAAACATACGCGGTTTAGACATCGGAGTTTAAGGAAAGATAAGCGAGCTATCAGCCCCGCGATTTCAACGGTTATAATAACAGGCACTGTTGTCGCGCTACTTCTTGTGACGATTGTGTTTGCGAATACTTTTTTGGATGCGCGGATTGCTGAAAACGAGTTTAGCTCCAATAAGCAGTTTATGCTTACGACAGGGCTTCAAGTTGATGATGTAGCGTGGACTATTGGGCGCACGCAGACAGTGCGCTACTCAAGCAGGTATGGAAACGTAAAGTTTGAGCCTTCGGTTCTGAACTATACCTTTGATGTCACTCGTAGCTCAGGTTCGCCTGTTAATTACACGATAACGACCGGCATTATCATGTATAATATGCCAACAAGCATAATCACATATGGTAACAACTATTTCGAACGCATTTTTCCGTCCAACGATTCGTTTCTGTTGAGTGGTTCGTCAGCGCCAGTGACTCATGTGTTCGCTGTGGAAAAACTGCCAATGCCTGACGGCAGCTATACGCGAGTTGTGGTTGCGCCTTCAATAAGAATGTTAAGCTCGACTGTAAGCGGGACAAGTTATTTCAAATTTTTTTTGCCATCTCTCAATGAAGGCTCAAATCCGCATCTTTCTCAGTCTCTAACGCTCACAGGAAACGACATCAATAAGTTAAAGATAGACAACGTCACGCAAGTTAGAATCACTGTTGCTTCCTCTGCTTCTCAAGGGTTCACACAAGATTTCTTCCGCTTCAATTTGACCAGTTCGCCTAGCTTGCCAGCCAACTCTGTTGTCGAACTTTACGTTGGTAAGGTGATTGTCTCGTTAGGACTGCACACGTAAACAACATGGAGGATTACAAGTGGCACACGTAACTATCGAATACGTCATCTTGGTTCCGCTCTTAATTTTGCAGATTTTCCTTTTTCCCTTTGCAGCCAGCGTGGCAATGAACAGTTGGGTGAATTCACGCCGAACGCTCGCTCTGCAAGAAACAGCAAGCCACTTGGGCAGTTCCATTCAGCAGACATATCTCTCTTTGAACTACACCACCATTCCAGCGGCTAATGTTACAAACAAGCTGGATGTTCCGCCTTTCATAGAAGGCTACGCGTACACGGCAACCGCGACGTTAAGAACAGTTACAGAGCCTGCTTCAGGTTCCAAAGTTTTGGAACTAACTCTCACGTTTAAAGGTGTTGACATCTCGGCTACTGCGACAGTTACGTTGGGGCAGAACGTTGAATGGAAAGATTCGACTTTCATTAGCAACTCAACCAGCGCATGTTTGCAAGCCGTGAAGTACAGCAACAAAACAATTCAGCTATCTTTCGGGTCATAGGAGATGAAGTAGCTTGGCGGGCGCAACCATAGACCATCTGGTTTCGGTTACCATTTTCTTAGCGGCTATGCTGCTTTTCATCAGCCTCTTTAATCAGACTATTCAGACCGCGGTGATTTACCAGCAGCACAGAGCCATAGCAACAAAATGCAGCGATTTGTTGGACACCATGCTGTTGAATCCTGGTATTCCTTTGGATGCGCCACCGGCGGTTTTCGGACTGCACGACATTAACTTCATGCAGTATGTGCTTAATCCTTTTTCGCTTATGCTGCTGAACTCTTCAACGGGCACTCCTGTTCCTTACGAGAAAACAGGTATGACGTACAGTAACATGACCGTGGGTTTTGGCAACTCCTTGCTGATGCCCATGAGCAATGTCAGTGACTATTCTTCGGCGTTGAAGATGCTTGGGATAAACGGCGCGTATGGGTTTAATCTCACGCTGACGCCTGTGATAACCTTTAATATCGAAGCTCAACGCTCGGATAATACATTGGAACTGCTAATCGACGTTAGGGGCGTCAGTTTTCCGCTTGCAAATGCTCTTGTGAGCTATTACTTCTTGCCTGTCTCCTTGAACGGGGATTACCCTGCTTTTCTGACGGAAGAAGCCCAAGCAGACACAGTTACCACTAATGAGGCTGGTACTGCTACAGTTACGTTTACGCTAGATGAAAGTCGCACTTACGTTTTTGTTGCGTATGCTCATATTGGTGGTCTTACTGGAGTGGGCTTCTATACGCCTGAGTTTTCTGGAAGCCCGCACCTAATTCCGTTTGTTGAGTCTCTGAATGGAACAATTCTTTTGGCTCATAGTTCCGATGTCCCAAACAACGCTACTTCTCCGGAAAGGTTGACGTACAATGCAGCCTTTGTCAAGTTATCTAATGAGAATTTCGAGTTACAGGATAACTCCACGGGCGATGTCTGGTCTGGTGCAGGCCATGCCCCAGAAGTCATTGCTGTTCCAAACTATCCAGAAATTCTGGTAGTCGCATACAAGAATGACTTGGGAAGTGGCGGTGTTGCCGTGATGCCTTGGGGGGTTGGGTCTTTGGCTTTTCCAGTTGCGTTCGGAGGTAACTCAACTGGGCAGGAGTGGGTGGCGACTGATATGCGTCAAGTGCTTGTTAGCGGTGTTGCTTA
>Ga0209323_10002997_pt1 | contig 11242 bp, 9 predicted proteins | sample Rifsed19ft2_FD_184014 | JGI IMG/M metagenome (GOLD analysis project Ga0209323, IMG submission 184014) | Soil microbial communities from Rifle, Colorado, USA - sediment 19ft 2 (version 2) | ecosystem: Environmental > Terrestrial > Deep subsurface > Rock core/Sediment | place: Rifle, Colorado...
TTAATTGAAAAGGTGAAAGAGGAGTTCAAAAAAGAATATAAGGTTATAGACGTAGATGGCGTAAGAATAGAATTTCCCGATGGCTGGGGGCTTATAAGAGCGTCCAATACGCAGCCCGCATTGGTTCTCAGGTTTGAAGCGGCAACTAAAGAAAGGCTTCAAGAAATAAGGTCGCTTATTGAAAGAAAACTAGAGCAGGTTAAGGGCAAGCTAAACTAATACCATTTCTATTGGCAAATAAGGCATTACAATATTTATGACATTTGATATATTAAACAGGTAATAATCTAACGGGTAGGCAACGAGTCTTGCTCGTTGCCGCCGTTCGATCGAGCTCACGACGGACTCCACTATCAAGAGGGCTACCCGTGTGTTTGTGTTTGATTCGAACACACACGGGGGACGCCCCTTGGTTCTGGCGTCTCCCGTTGCCAGCTGTCGCTGGGACTACCAATGGGCACCCTGGTGGAACTACCCAGTGTTTATTACCGATTTAGATGTTCAAAGATCATCAATATTGAAATACAACATAAGATGATATGCCCTATTGTAGGGGCAATCCTTGTGATTGCCCATTATAGATAATTTTTCATTCTGGGCGAACCCTGTAAAATGCCACAGGCTATCTCACAGGGCGAACGCGAGGTTCGCCCCTACAAGAATTGATCTAGATTTTATGCCACATTATGCGGTGAAAAAATTTTATTTGATTTGAATCTCTTTTTGAACTAACGCTGACTTATCTGAGTTTTGGTCTCTTACTGTAAACTCTACATCGTAAGTCCCTGAAGGAACACCTGTCAGATTAAGAGTTATATTGGCAAAAAGGTCGTGAATCGGATTTCTTGAATTAAATTCGGCATCCAAAAATTTCTTCTGTTCGAGTAGCGCTTCACCCTTATCATCTTTAAGTTTTATGTCGATAAAAAATCCTCCCGTGTATGTTTCTCCTTTTTTCACAAAAACTATATTTTTTGGCTCCAGATAAAAGTAAAGTCGCTCTCCACTTTCATAGATATTATTTGCTCTTGGCTCAAATGCACCGAAATAGTCGGCTTCTCTTCTTACAGGGTAAAAGTTTTCTATGTTAAGGGGCGTCTTTAGCCCTTATTTCTTCTAATGCTTCTTCTATAAGTTCTATGGATTCAATAAATTTACCAGATGAATAGGCATTGGAAGCGTTTTGAAGTTTTGCTTCTACAGAATCCTTAGTTTCAGACATTGCTTTAGTACCCATAATACAAACTAGAACTAACAACACCGACAAGAATTTTAGGAACTTCATATGTGATACGTCCTTAACGAATTGAATTCTTCAGAGATAAGTATATACAAATAACCTCACCATGTATTCGAGTTAGGTTTTAGAATTAAACTTCATTCCCCTTTTTATTGTTTTAATGTCGTCGTTTATTAAAGGACAATCTCCTGCGGCCTAAGTTGACAAGCCAAACACGTTTTTGATATGATATAAAAAATCATAATTTGCTAGGAGGCATATCATGAATGCAAAAAATAGTTTGATATGGACAAAGGTTTTTCTTCAGGGTTCCCTTTTGATCCTTTTTATTTCTTTAGCGGTATTTCTTTCTTATGGTGGCTTTCTTAAAGCTCAAGAAGAGGCTGAACCCCCTGCTCCTGCACCGGCTGCCCAAACCCCGTCGGTTATAGCTACTACAGACGGCGAATATCCGAATGTTCGCGTAGAAGTCACAGAGCTAAAACGCACAAGTGGCAACACCATCACATTGAAGTTCGCTATGATGAATGATTCAGGTGATCAATTGGATTTCTCTTACAACTTTGCGGAGGAAGGAAAGTACCACACCATTGATTTTGGCAGCATAGGCGGAGTCAATTTGCTTGATGCAGCCGGCAAGAAGAAGTACCTGGTTCTGCGGGATTCGAATGGGCTATGTGTGTGCAGTCGCGGTTTAAAAACTGTCGAACCCGGATCGCGCATCAATCTGTACGCCAAGTTTCCTGCGCCGCCTGAGAACGTGGAGAAAATCACAGTTGTTATTCCTCACTTTATCCCGATGGACGACGTTCCCATTAGCAAGTAGCGAAGGCCGATATGATATGTCTGGATTAAGCTGTTATTATTCCAGACTCACAAACGAAGGGGGTTGAAATAGTCTTTGATATAGGGAGGTTATTATGTCAAAATTTATTCGCCCGATGAATAAAAGGAGTTTTCTCTTCTTGATTATAAGTATCTTTATTCCTGCTGTCTTTTTCCTAGATTTCGTGGCAGCCCAAGAAGGTTTCCAAACGCGAGTTTTGGATATTATTTTCAGAGTCGAAAATTTAAAAGGGACGACACAAGACATTGAGATAAAAGAGACAGAGACTGAGATAAGGATTGAACTCTCTGGAGACGTTTTGTTTGATTTTGATAAATGGGATATACGCAAAGAGGCTGAGCCTACACTTGAGAGGGTTGCGGGTATTATAAAGGAATACCCCAAGGCAAGTGTTTTAATAGAGGGATACACGGATTCAAAGGGTTCAGATTCATATAATCTAAAGCTTTCCCAAAACCGAGCTAATTCCGTAAAGGATTGGTTAGTTAAAAAGGGTGGGATTAGTGGAAAGATAATGACGACAAAAGGCTGGGGAGAAGCAAAACCCGTAGCACCCAATGAGAATAAGGATGGAAGCGATAATCCTGAGGGCAGACAGAAAAACCGTAGAGTGGAGATAACAGTAAAGAAGGGGTAGTGAGGAGGGGTAGCGTGGGTAATGACGTTAAGTAAAGGAGTAAAATGTCATTGCGAGGAGCGATAGCGACAAGCAATCTGACACGCCGTGTCATTCCGAACGTAGTGAGGAATCTCAAACGGAATCTTCGCTCCTTTCAGTCACTCGCAATGACGTCCATGCTCAACTTGATGCTATTGGGTAGTTAGGGAGTATATTTATTATGGGGGAGATGAACAGCGAACCAAAACGATTTGTGCAGCGGGGAAGTTTTCTTCTACGTGTTCTAAGCTATCTGATACACCTCCTATGGGAATCATTTCGTTATTTAGGAAAGACTGTTTTAGACCTGGTTTTTGCAGTCCGTTTTCTTCTTTTGCGGAGAGGGCGACGTCGCTCTCCAGAACGCGCTGTGGAGTTCGACTCTAATATTGCTTCACTTCGAGAAAAAAGGGCGAAGTGGTGGGCAGAGTGGTATACGCTTTCAGGCCGGCGGCGCCTGGAAATTCGACTGGTTGCACTTCTTATCGTGGTAGCTATTGTTTTTGGGTTGCGTTCTTACATAACACATCCAAAAGATGTAGCCGAAACTGTCTCATCGCAAAGCCAAACAGCCCATCCGGAATCCCAGAAGATGGCTCAAGAGTTTACCGAGGAGGGTAAAGATGTTCCTTCAGGAGATGAATCCGAAACCCTTTCGCCACAAAGCCAGACGGAGCGTACTGATTCCAAGAAGATAGCGAAAGAGTTTGCTGAGCAAATCAAAGCCTCTACCACAGGACAATGGATATTCTACAAGGGTAATCCAGTCCTTGTCCGAGGGGAGCTAGATCAGTGGGATGATTTCAAGGTCGGCTCACCAGTTGTCTTGAGAGAAGGTAATCACTACAGAATGTGGTATCGGGGCTGTCACTTTATAGGCAGTGAATACACCTGTGGAATAGGACACGCGGTTTCCCAGGATGGTGTTCTTTGGGAGAAATCTCCAGAGCCTGTCTTTGTTCCAGAGGACGCCGTTAAAAGTAAACAACTGCATGCGGTAGCCGTTGTCCGTGTGGGAGAGCGTTATCTGATGTGGTATTCGGTAAGTGCCGACTGGTTTGCCGGGCGCCATTATGCAACAATCTACCTCGCCACTTCCACAGACGGATTCAATTGGAAGCAGGAAGGCGCCGTTCTCAGGGCGGTTAACGAAGGAACGACTATCGAGCAAACTGCCTTGTACGACGGAGAGTTTTTTCATCTTTGGTATATAGCTAGTCCTTACTCAGGGGCAATAGAATCAATTTTGCACGTTACCTCTTTAGATGGTAAGAAATGGCAAATTGCCGGGCGGACGCCTCTTGATATTATTGGAGTAAAACCGGGCAGATTGTGGGTTCTTTCTGATGGGCGTAGCGGTTACCGAGGCCTCTTTGCTTATCCCTCTGAGCAACAGAATGAAAAAGGTCTTTTTGGTATGCTGATCTCAGCAGATGGCAATACATGGGAGAAGCGAGACGAGGGGATGAATGTATCCCGTGCTCCTCTAAAGAAGGACGTTATAGCAGATGCCCCCGCTGTGCTTCTTGAGTCGGGAGGTTTCTGGATGTGGTTTGTGCTTCGTCCAGAGGACGGCGCCGAGGCAATTGGTGTCGCCTATCGCAAGGAGGGTACGCAATGAGTCATAGGTCACAAATTAAAAACAAGGCAGGGTTTTCCTTTCTTTTACCGAGGATTTTTATGTCTTCCCATATACATCTCCCCCACAAGAAGGGAGAAAGTAATAGTAATTACATAATCTATCCTTTGCTAGTTGGCTTGTTGGTGGCCATTGTTGTTCTGCCAATTTCTACTGCTGTATCGCAATCGCCCAAGCCTGGGCGGATTGTGTGGAAGGGATACTTGGAGCACCAGGCTTCCCTTGGAGATGGAAAATGGGGCAGTCGGGCCCAAAACAAAGTAGAATACCTATACGTGGAAGAGACGGACTCAAATGGTAACACACGCGTGGTCGAACACAAAATCGATTGGGAGTCGAGTGGCCAGGGGTGGGCGAAAGGCGTTGTAATCGTGGAATTCGCCTATATGACGCCAAGGTTTAAAGGTGATTTCTCAGTTACATGCTCAGGAGGCGGGATTGTGGATCTGTTATCGGACGACGGATATGAGCAACTAAAAAAATTGAGGACTCAATGTAAGGAGACCCCGTCACCTGAACGTTATGCGGTCTCCGCCAAGCCATGGCCTAACGTTTGGGATTCCCCTCCCACCAATAGGATTCCCATCCCCTGGGAGAAATTGCGGGACGACTGTTCATATTCAGAGGAAAAACAGTGGACCACCGATAGCGGCGAGCGTAATGTAGAACGCTTCAGCGTAATGGTCTCCCCGGACATTGACGCGGTCATGGAGGTCAAGGCGGATCGTGGAAGCGATTATGCGCAGTTCGTTCCTGAGCCCAATAATTGGATTTCGTTTTCTGTGCGCTCGAACATTCCGGTACTTTTCCGCTTCACGCTGGAGAAGGTCTCGAACTTTTTGGGATACGCCACAAACGCTTCTGTGGATTCAGCACTCTTCAGACGCTATGGGCTTATGCACCTAGGGGGACGTTATACAAATACTGATCCAGACCTCATCTTCGATCCAGATCGCTATGACGGGAGTATTGTCTGGAAGAGAACCGGCTGGGATAAAGTAGAGACGGTGAAAGAACAAGGGGGAATCGGCGTTACGGTCACCGCCATGGACTTTGGCGCCCATGGAAGACTTAGAGCCTGGGTAAAAGCAAAAGGAAGGTGTGGCGGATGGCAGCCGGTGCGGATTCTGGTCAGCGGACAGGAGAGGGATTTTGTCACAATCCCGATGGATGAAGACAATAACCTAATTGCTGACTCGATGAGGGCATACGCAGGAGATCCGGGTCGTGACGATGATGGAGAACCGAAAGGGGACGGCACACCCGGCGATGGGTTCACTTCTTTCGAAGAATACAGAGGCTTTATGACCATGAGCGCCGACTACAACTGCCGGGACAGTTCTAAGGATGTTCACCTGCGCACCGATCCGATCCGAAAAGACCTCTTCATTCACTCTTCTGAGCCAAGGCTACTCAAGCTTGTGCCATTGTTCAGCGCAAGCTCGGGCCTGAATGTATACACTATATGCTCGCGCCACTACGTTGATAATGACGAGCGAATAGTGAATTTTACCCTGCAGTTGGGAGGGCCTAAGGAATGGCAGGGCAAAACCGTATCTCAGAAAGAACCTCAGCACGGGCTTTATCTTAAAAATGAAGACATGGGAGAGGGTGGGACATTAGGCGAGGTATATCCTAGGGTAGGTCCGCCAAAATACGTGGAGGTTGTCAGAATAGATGTAACTAAGGCTTTGCTTATGGGAAGAGAACTAACGCGGATTGTTGGAAGACCGGTCGGACCAATTATGCTCGCTCAAGCCGTAGTGCATGAACTCGGTCACGCTGTTGGGATTAGTCACCACGATGACGGTAGGATAGCAAATATAGAAGAGGCACTGATTATAACAGGAGAAGCTTGCCCTAGGGGAACAGAGTCTATAACAAACTTGAGAGACCTGACAATCCCGGATGGCGCCAATGCCTGCCGGACAACATTCATAGCGCGAAGGCACGCTCAAAATAGCGGCGATGATAAATGCCCGATGAAGTATGTTTACTGGAGCTATTATGAACCGCAAAGCGGTACGCTTGTACAAAGTGGAAATATAAGTTTTGAGGACATCAGCGGAGACCGGCATGAACTGCCAGCATACGTGGGAAACATACGTAAATACCGAAATGACCTTGATTTCCCCGGCGTGGGTGAATTCTGCACTAATACGCGGGGAGGAGGAATCAATGCGCTTCCCGGAGATCAAGATCATGCAGGAGATGCAAGTCATACATGCGCCGAACAGATTCATGTGAACGACGTGCGCTGAGAGAAAACGCCGCTCAGGACGCCGTAGGCAATTGCATTAAATTAGTAGGGGCAAGGTATGCCTTTCCCCTACAGATAAATATTACAAGGTATTCCAGGCATGGGGGAAAATGAAATGCGTAGATTAATTATGCGTATAGCAACTATCGTCCTGCTTGCAGTCGTGGTGGGGATTGGCTGGTTTGGAGAAAAAAAGCAGTCTCTATCCCAGACCTCTCCACCTTCTGACTTCACGCCTCCAATCTTTACACTTCAAGTAAACAGACAAGATAATGTAGATACAGTTCAAGGCGCTCCTCTTATCTTCACTGTATTCCTAAGCAGTTCCAAGTCCGCTAACCCTTTGCGGATTGGTAAGCCTGGTAATCCGTGGCACGCCCACGTGCGGCTAGAGCTGGTAGAGGGAAAACCACTAACCTGGAAGTTGGCCATGCTTGGTTCTCCACAGGCGTTTCTTTTCCAGCGTGATGCATCGGGTCGAATTAACATCGAGGGGAAAGAAGGCGAAGAAGCCATAATTGATGCAGAACACAACTACACTGTAGAGCTCGGGATTGATCCAGATGAGTCGGCGAAGATTACGCCGGGCCTTTATACTATTCAGGCTATTCTCGACATCTCATTTGAGCGAGAGAATAAGCGTGTAGCCTCAAATCCTGTTATTGTCAACGTGCAAGAGCAGAAGGTGCCTCTTACTGCTGAACAGGAGTTGAGACGTCTTATTGAATCTGCCGAGTTTTATATTCAGGCCAGCAGGTTTGAGGATGCCTACTTACTGGCTATTAAAGTAAAGGAGAGAGAACCAAAGAAAATTCAAAGCTACATACTGCTTGGTGATGCGCTAAACGGGCTAAGACGCGATAAGGAAGCGCTGGAAGCTTATAATTACGCCATTCATCTAAGCGCATTGGAAAAGCAATATGAGCCGCCGACATATTTGATGTTGCGAAAATACGAGGTCGAGCAGAGACTGGGGAAACAGTAGGAAGATATATAATTCAATATTCGAGGCGTAGGTTACCAAATACAGTAGCGAGGACAATATGGGACGAAATAACGGACAGAGAATTCCAGGCGAGCTGGTGGGTTACCTCTTTCTCGCTGCGGTCGTGGGTTTAGTGCTTGCGGGTTGGAGGCTGGCGGAGGGTTGGACGCAGAAGGGGATTATGGTCTATGGTGCTGCTTTTTTCTATCTTTTCGGCTGCGGATTTGTGCTTGCTCATTACTATAGCGAGGAGTCCTGGGTGTTTCAATATTTAATAAACTTAGCTCGCCGTGGTGGTCGCCTAAGGGGGTGGGCCTCCGCAGAGAGCTTTATGGAAAAGCAACTCCTTTACAGATGTCGTGGGGGTGTGCTTCGGGCTCGGAACGCTCCTTATTATAGCCGCTCTGCTTTTCTTCTAGCGGTCGGTTTTCACCACTGCCCTCGGAAAGGGAATTTATCATTATGCTGGAATTAGATGAGAGGAGGATTCGAAAAGATGAGATTCGTATATAACGTAACTTTATCGGCTTTGATGACGTTGTTTTTCATGGTTGGCGTCTGCAATGGTCAGAGTGCTGAGGAGAATTATGATCAAGGCGTTGAATATGCCGCCCAGGGAAAATTGAAAGAGGCCGAGGAAGAATTTGAAAAGGCTTTACAGATTGACCCGTTCGATTTGAGTGCGGCGGCGGGTCTGGAAATCATAAAAGACTCAATTGCCGGGAAGATAAAGAAAGAGACGGCTGTTCATATATGCAAGGGCCTTAATTACGCCAACAAGGGGATGTGGAATGAGGCAATCGCCGAGGCTGATAAGGCTGTTGCTCTCGATGCCAATTATGCTCGAGCCTACAACGGTAGAGGGAATATCTATGCCAGCCAGGGGCAGTATGACCGGGCTATCGCAGACTATAATAAAGCTATAGAGCTCAACCCTGGAGATGCCGAGGCTTATCACAATCGAGGTGCTATTTACTCTCTCAAAGGTGACTATAACCAAGCGATTGCAGACTATAACAAGGCTTTAGAAGTCAATCCGAGATATTTCGTGTCCTACTTCAATCGAGGGGTTGTCTATGCAAATAATAAAGGCGATTATGAGCGGGCCTTTTTGGATTTTAACAAAGCCTTAGAGATTAACCCAAGCTACGCTGAGGTCTACCTCAATCGAGGGCTTCTCTATCTCGTTAAAGGTGATTATGACCGGGCTATTTCAGATTTCAACAAGGCCCTGGAAGTCAATCCAAGGTATGAGGTGGCTTACTACAATCGAGGGGCTATCTATACAATTAAAGGTGATTATAATCGAGCCCTTTCAGACTACAACAAGGCACTGGAGATTGACCCGAAGTATGCTGAGGTTTACTACAACCGTGGGGTTCTTTATGCCCAAAAGGGCGATTATGACCGAGCTATCGCAGACTATAGCAGGGCTTTGGAGATCAACCCGAGTTATGGTAATTCCTATCTCAATCGGGGCGTTGCCTATGCCCGAAAAGGGGATTATGAGCGAGCCATCCCAGACTACGATAAGGTACTAGAGATTAATCCGGGGTTTGTCCTGGCCTACTTTAACAAAGCCATTGCCTATGAGAAGCTGGGTCGGGTGAAGGAGGCGATTGAAACTTACAAATTTTTTATCCAGAATGCTGGGTCCGAGCATGCTCCTCAAATAGAGTATGCAAGACAAAGGTTAAAGGAACTGGGTGGGGAGAAATGACAGGGAGAAATTTTACACTTTTACTCTGTTTCTTGTTGGTGCAAGGAAGGTATAACTTATATCACTCTTAGTAACGGCTAATGCTCATGCTGGGATTCACTTAGCCCGCAATCTTGAAAGAAAGATTTATAAAAATTCCTTCAAAATATTTGAGTTGAGAGTGTGATTATACCATTCCCATTTTAAAATTTTCCTTATGTATTGAGGTAGCTTCAAGAATGCGTGCCCCAACAGGTAGGAGCACCATCTTGGTGCGACCCAAAGTCGCGGCTAGAACCCGCTCCTACCAATTTTTGACGTTCTGTTTTATTGCTCTTTGATAGGATAAAATCTAAACTAGAAATGGTATTACCCTATAACGGAGGGAAGCACAAAATTAGTAATCACAATATAAAACCAAGTCGTTGGTATTATGGGCTTGCCATCCTTGTCTTTATAATCGGCGGTTCGTTGTTCGCTTTGTTCCTTTTCAAAAACCTGAACAAGTTAACAGACAGTCTCACACAATTAATAGTGCCTGGAAAGAAGGAGGCCACACTTTCAGAGCCTGGGAAATACACTATATTTTATGAATATCAGAGTGTAGTAGGCAATAAAGTATATTCCACAGAAGAGAACCTCTCAGGCCTCGAGTGCGCCCTTGTCTCTAAAACCACGGGTTCTCAAATACCGCTTTCCCATTCTTCAATGAACTCGACATATTCAGTTGGAGGTCGCTCTGGGCTATCGGTCTTAGAGTTTCTTATTGACAAGCCGGGGGCCTATGAGCTTTCTGCTTGGTATCCTGAAGGCAAAGAAGGGACAGAGGTTGTCTTAGCCATTGGGCACGGCTTTACAGGCAAACTCGTTGGGATAATATTGAGTGGATTGGCTATATTGTTTGGGTCCTTGATTGTTGGGGTTACGATAGCGGTGAAGACCTTTTTGAAGAGACGGAAGGCAGAAAGACAAATGGAATGAGATGCGTCAAATTTCTAATTGCTGGAGTCGGATTATTATTAAGATTTTAGAAAGTAAAGAAACGGGTAAGGGATAAAATCTGTGATGGAAGGGTGGAATAGTTATTTAAAGACTCATTTTCGTTTCTGTTCAAAAAACCAAATTTTCTTATCCCTATTTTTCTTTGCTGGATTTTAGTATCAGGAATCATTTATATCTGAGATACTATTGGCTCGTACCTTACTAGATTGATCTAGCTTATTGTAGGGCTTTAATGGGAATAGCAGGTAGATTTCATCTCATGATTGTAAAGAAAGCACTATGCTAAACGCATTCATAAGTGATTTTAAAGGGTAAGACCTATCTAAACTAAAATGCATAATAGGAGTTTTAATCATTAACTTTCAATAAATTAACTTTCAATAAACTCATTGACACAACTCTACTGGTTGTAGTACTAATATTAGATAAAGGTCTTGTGATACTAGAAGCATAGTTTCTAACAATCGTTAGTATTGTTAAAATTTAAAAGGAGGGTATAAAATGGAGGGTGCGCAGGTTTCCAAAAAGATATTGAAGAAGGTTCCTGAGTGGAATAAAGCAAACAGGGGTTCAGAGCATGGTAAACTTGAGCCTTATCATGCTTTCAAACTTTCGACTAAAAGTTATGATAGGCGTGCATTCTTTGGTCATGTAAGTAAAATTACTGCCGCTAGTATTGCAGTAGGGGCAATTGGATTACCACCGTTACTTGAAGGATGTAACGAGTCTGCAGAGGGACAAGAGCTTACTTGTGAAATCGGCCCACAAACTGGCTCTGTGCGCGCTGACGCCGCATTTCAGGTTAGGCTTGATGCGGCGGAGGATGAAAGGAATGTTCCCATTCCTGACCATACGTGTAACGGCGATGAAGCACGATATGAGAATAAGATCGGCAACTATTCTAAGAGTCTT
>Ga0209323_10002998_pt1 | contig 11241 bp, 5 predicted proteins | sample Rifsed19ft2_FD_184014 | JGI IMG/M metagenome (GOLD analysis project Ga0209323, IMG submission 184014) | Soil microbial communities from Rifle, Colorado, USA - sediment 19ft 2 (version 2) | ecosystem: Environmental > Terrestrial > Deep subsurface > Rock core/Sediment | place: Rifle, Colorado...
ATTTTCAGACTCGGAAGTTAAAGATGCTTTAGCTGAGCTCTCAATGATTGCGCGAAGAGATTTTTACAAAAATAAGAGTGATTGTCTGCGATATTACCATCTTACAAATAATATCTATGACAGAATCGCAAGACATAGGCCAGTTAGGAGTTATGGCCATAGTACTTACTTCTTGGGACTAATTCGCGCAGGAGTTATTGCAGGAGAAATGCTGGGTTTTAGTGTGGAAGAACAGGTACTTATGCATACCAAAAGGCTTCACTTGAAAGGCGAACACAAAGGCGATATAGCAATAGGAATTACGCCTCATTTTAATTCCCATCGTCTGAAGGAAGCTCATGGGGAAGTTCTGACTGTTGGCGATCCAGCTGGGGCGACTTTGGGCTCAATATTTGGGAACCTACTCTATATGGAGCACCTTGGGATACGACCTAAAAAAGTTAATATCTTAAATACAGTTGTCTCCCATAGAGGCGCAGAATTTGCACTCGCGGCAATTAAGAGTTTGGGAATTGATGTTGAAATAACTGCCGGCGGATACTCGCCCGGAATGAACGAGCGCTACTATCTAGAAACCGTCCAGGGGTATCCTTCTGTCGGAGATGCCGGAGATGCGCTTGATAGGTTCTTGCCTTTAAGTTTAAGGCTTCTAACTTACGATAAATGATTCTTGACAAGATGTCTCCTTTCTGTATAATCCCTGCTTAGGCGTACTGTAAGTATGCTGGTCCCGCATCTTTTATGCTGGGGTTTTGTGTTGAAAAACCGATAATTCCCAATGGTTGCCAAGATTCTAAACCGCCGAAATTTTGGAAAAAAAGAAGAAAATTTGCCCATATTAGATCTTTCTTTGGTTCAAAGAGAGTCATGGGATTGGTTTTTAACCCAAGGCGTCTCTGAAGAATTAGTCGAGATTTCTCCGATTGAAGATTTTACGGGTAAAAATTGGCAACTTATCCTTAAAGAGCCCGGACTTTCGCTGCCTCCCAATTCTCCCCGAGTCTCCCAAGAAAAAGGTTTAACTTACGCCTCCCCTCTAAAAATAAATGCAACCCTAATAAATAAACGAACAGGGAAAGAGGTTTCACAGGAAGTTTTTTTGGGTGATATTCCCCAGATGACATCAAGAGGAACTTTTATAATTAATGGGATAGAACGCGCAGTAATAAATCAAATAGTGCGCTCCCCCGGAGTTTATTTCTCGGGTGAACTCGAGCCATCCTCGGGAAGAATGTTGTATAAAGCGGAAGTAAGACCAATGCACGGGACTTGGCTAGAATTTGAAGTTGGGAAGAATGATGTTATTGCCGCAAGAATCGACAGAAGAAGAAAGGTAACAGCTACGGTACTGCTTCGAATCCTTGGCTTGGAAACAGATGCAGAGATTATGGAAGCATTTGCCGACGTTGATAACGATGCAAATCATAGGTATATAGGAAAAACTTTAGAGAAAGATCCTTCTAAGACTCGGGAAGAAGCCTTGTTAGATGTCTACCGAAAAATGAGGCCGGGAGAACCGGTGGTTTTGGAAAACGCAGAAGCTTTAGCACAGGGGCTTTTCTTTGACCCTCGCCGTTATAGTTTGGGCAGAGTTGGCAGGTTCAAGATAAATAAGCGTTTAAATCTAAATTTGCCTAACGAAAAGACCACCTGGATAATTACACGCCAAGACATAATTGGTGCCCTTGCCTACCTTATCAAGCTCCAAAATGGGTTTGGCCGGGTGGATGATATTGACCACTTAGCGAATAGACGCTTAAGAAGAGTTGGTGAGTTGGTGGCAACTAATGCATTTCGGGTTGGGCTTTTAAGACTTGAAAGAAGCGTTAAAGAAAAAATGAGTCTTATTTCTCCAAATGACAAACCACTACCAGCAAATCTTATTAATGCAAGACCCTTAATAGCTTCTTTAAATGAGTTTTTCCGCTCAAACCAACTTTCAACTATTTTAGACGATACAAATCCCCTTTCCGAAATTGAAAATTTAAGAAAAGTATCAGTATTGGGTCAAGGAGGCATAAATAGAGAAAGAGCTTCTTTCTCAATTCGCGATGTAAACTCTTCACAATACAGCAGAATAGACCCGGTAAAGTCTCCTGAAGGACCAAATATAGGACTAGTTACACATCTTGCTCTCTATGCGAAGATTAATGAGTTCGGTTTTCTTGAGGCCCCGTATAGGAAGGTAAAAAAGATTAAGTCTGGAAAAAAAACAAAAGTTGTCATAACAAGCGAGATAATTTATATAACCGCCGATGATGAGGAAGATTATTACATAACCCACTCAGGAATTAATATCGATGGCAAGGGGGAAGTAATCGACGCAAGAGTTCCTTTGAGATATAAAGGAAGCTTTATTGAAGGACCTGCAGAGCTCATTGATCTAATTGATGTTACTCCGAGACAGGTGGTAGGAGCTTCTGCATCACTAATTCCTTTTCTTGCCCACGACGAAGGAAACCGTGCCTTAATGGGATCCAACATGCAATGTCAGGCAGTTCCTTTGGTTTCTCCCGAGACTCCTTGGGTTGGAACCGGGATGGAAGAAGAAGTTGCCAGAGGTATGGGTAGAGTTATAAGAGCTATTCATGCGGGGAAAGTCGAATATGCAGATTCTGAGAAAATAGTTGTCAAGTTGGATAACAAAGTGGCGGAGCCAGAGAAGATGGAAGACATAGAGATAATAGACGCTGGGCGTAGAGAAGTTTATTATCTTTCGAAGTTTAGAAGGACGTCTCATTCTACCTGTTATAACCAGAAGGTCAGAGTCGCATCCAGAGATAAGGTTGGGGTGGGAGACCTTTTAGCAGATGGACCAGCGGTTGATTCTGCGGAACTTGCTTTAGGCAGAAATTTGGTAATTGCGTATGCATCGCTCGATGGTTATGGATTTGAAGATGCAATTCTAATTTCAGACAGGCTTGTTAAAGAAGACCTTCTTACCTCGATTCATATCGAAGAATATGAAGCAGAGGTTGTTGATACGAAGCTAGGGCCCGAGGAATTGACCCGAGATATCCCTAATGTTTCAGAAACTGAACTTGCAAATTTAGCCGAAGACGGAATTGTTGTCATAGGAGCGGAAGTCGGACCAAATGATATTTTAGTTGGTAAAATTGCTCCTAAAGGAGAAACCGAATTAACTAGTGAAGAAAGACTCCTTAGGGCAATTTTTGGAGAAAAAGCGAGAGAGGTACGAGATACCTCTCTTAGAGTTCCTCACGGAGAGAGGGGTATTGTAGTTGATGTGAATATTTTAGACCGCGACAAGGGAGATGAGCTAGGGCCGGGAGTAATAAGAAAAGTGATAGTAAAAGTAGCTCAAATGAGGAAAATTACAGTTGGAGACAAAGTTGCCGGACGACACGGAAATAAGGGAGTAATTTCAAAAATTATGCCGATTGCCGATATGCCCTATCTTGCCGACGGCACAGTTATCGACATAGTTATATCACCTTTGTCGGTTCTAGCTCGAATGAATTTAGGGCAGCTGCTTGAATGCCACCTTGGATGGGCTCTTTCCAAAAAAGGCGAAAAAGCGGCATTGCCGGTTTTCGACGAAATCGATGAGGAAATAATTACCAAAGAACTTGCCCAAGTCGGACTTCCGGTTTCGGGCAAGGCGAGACTTTTTGATGGCAGGAGTGGAGAGCCTTTTAAAGAAGATACAGTAGTTGGAATTAGCTACATTATGAAGCTTCACCATATGGTGGAGGATAAAACTCATGCTAGGTCAACCGGTCCTTACTCGCTAGTTACTCAGCAGCCTCTCGGGGGCAAAGCCCAGATGGGTGGACAGAGACTTGGGGAGATGGAGGTTTGGGGACTTGAAGCTCATCGTGCAGCATACGTGCTTCAGGAGATGCTAACTATTAAATCTGACGATATCCTCGGGCGAGCGAGGGCTTTTGAGGCAATAGTCAAAGGAGTAGATATTCCAGAAGCAACAGTGCCCGAGTCCTTCAAGGTTTTAGTTAGAGAATTAAATTCATTAGGACTTTCAATCGAAGCGAAGGGAGCAGTTGCGGTTGAAGAAGGGGAAGAGGAAGGGCAAGTAGGCAAAGAACTTGCAGAAGCTTCGGGCTCTCAAATTGTTGCTACTGAAGAACTTGTGAAGCCAGAAGGTCCGATGGAAATAGAAGAGGCAGTCTAAGAAATTTCTAATTTCTAATTACTAATTAATAATTACTGATGCCAAATCAATATAAAAGTAAAAAAATAAATTTGGATTTGAGGTTTGGAGTTTTAGAATCTTTGAGTTTTTAATCTCATGGAACAACTATCAGACTTAAGGAATTTAGTTGACTTTAAAAGCTTGGTAATTAAGCTCGCTTCACCCGAGGAGATTCGGAAGTGGTCGCGTGGGGAAATAACTAAACCGGAAACAATTAATTATAGAACCCTAAAACCCGAGAAAGACGGTCTTTTTGACGAGCGCATTTTTGGTCCAACAAAAGATTGGGAGTGTTATTGTGGAAAATACAAAAGAATTCGGTACAAAGGCGTAGTTTGCGATAAATGCGGAGTTGAGGTTACTCAATCGAGAGTAAGAAGAGAAAGAATGGGTCATATCACTCTTGCCACTCCAGTTGTCCATGTTTGGTTTTTTAAGGGAGCACCATCAAAAATATCATTAGTTCTTAATGTTCCACCAAGAGCAATCGAGCAGGTTATTTATTTTGCAAGATATTTAGTTGTTGAAGTTAATGAGAAGGAAAAAACCAGTGCAATTTCAGCTCTTAAGAAAGCTAAAGAAGAAAGAGAAAAAGAAGTAACAGAGGTTTTCAAGCTGAAAAGAGATGATTTAGCCACTGAAGTCAAAAGCTCCAAAGAAAAAATCAAGGGTAAGATTAAGGACAAAGAGCAGGCAACCCTTGCAGTTAGTGAAGTAGACCTTGATGCCAGGAAGAAAGAGGCGTCGATTGCCGAGGAGGAGAAGGGAACTTTAGATAAAACTGGTCAGCTTTTCGACAATCTTATTTCTTTGGTCAAAAACCTTCGTCCCATGTCGGTATTATCCGAAGAAGAATACGATGAGTTGGCAGGGCATTCAGCAGCCAGCTTCATGGTTGCCAAAATGGGCGCAGAAGCAGTTTTAACCGCAGTTGAAAAAGTAAATATCGAACTGCTTGCAGCGTCTTTGAGAAAAGAAATAGAAGATGTAAAAGGGGCAACTTCAAAATATATTAAGCTTTCCAAAAGACTCAAAGTAATTGACGGGTTAAGAAGAACAGGAATTTCGCCGTCCTGGATGGTTCTGAGGGTCTTGCCAGTGCTTCCTCCCGACCTAAGACCCATGGTACAGCTTTCGGGCGGCCGATTTGCTACAAGCGATCTTAACGACCTATATCGAAGAGTTATAAATAGGAATAATAGGCTTAAGCATCTAATCTCATTGGGGGCTCCTGAAATAATTCTTAGGAATGAAAAGAGAATGCTTCAGGAAGCGGTAGATTCATTAATTGATGCTTCTCAAAGAAAAGCGACCAGGCGCGGGCGAGGCAAACAGATTTTAAGAAGTCTTTCAGATATGCTTAGGGGCAAGCAGGGACGATTTAGGCAGAATCTTTTGGGTAAAAGAGTCGATTATTCGGGAAGAAGCGTAATTATCGTCGGACCGGAACTAAAACTTACCCAATGTGGTCTTCCCAAAGATATGGCCTTGGAGATGTTTAAACCATTCGTGTTAAGAGAAATGATAACAAGAGGAATAGCTCCCAATGTCAAAAGTGCCAAAAATATGTTAGACAAAAAACCCCCCGAAGTTTTTGACATTTTAGAGGAAATTACCAAGAATCACCCGGTGCTTCTTAACCGGGCACCCACCTTACACAAGCTTTCTATCCAGGCTTTTTATCCGGTATTAATCGAGGGAAGTGCAATAAGAATTCATCCTGCGATTTGTGCAGGTTTTGGTGCCGACTTTGACGGAGACCAAATGGCGGTACATGTCCCTCTATCCCAAAAAGCAATTGACGAAGCAAGCAGTCTGATGCTGCCGGAAAATAACCTTCTAAAACCCGCAGACGGCTCGCCCATATCTGCACCGTCATCCAAAGAGATGGCTTTGGGGGTTTTTTACTTTACAAACGAAGATAAAAGGATTCCTGTAGCAGATACAATATTTGCAGATAAGGACGAGGCAATTTTTGCCTATCAGACGGGCAAACTCGAACTTCGACAAAAAATGTCTATAAGAATTGGGGGAGAAATATTAGATACCACCGTAGGGAGAATTCTTTTTAATGAAGTTTTACCCGAAGGTTTTAAGTTCGTTAATGAGGCAGTTAATTCTGGGGTTATCAAGAAATTATTCACCGAAGCCTACGCTAGCCAGGAGAAATCGAGGGTGGTCGAAATGGTCGACGCAATAAAAACTCTCGGATTTATGGGTGGGTCTGTCTCGGGTCTATCTTTCGGAATTTTCGACGCCGAAGTTTTACCCCAAAAAGCTGAACTTTTGAAAGAGGCAGAAGGTCGTGTAGCAGAAATTGAAAAGAACTTTGCAAATGGACTGATTACGGCCGAGGAAAGAAAGAGATTATCGCAGGAAGTTTGGATAGAGACAACAGAGGTGCTTGCAGACAAAACTTGGGATAGAATGTCAGAAGATAATCCTATTAAAGTTGTAATAGAAGCCAAAGCAGGGCGAGTTTCAAGAGACCAGTTAAAGCAGCTGGCTGCAATAAGAGGACTAATTGTTGATCCGTTAGGAAAGATTGTTGAGCTTCCAGTCAAATCAAACTTTAGAGAAGGGCTTTCGGTTTTCGAATATGTCACCTCATCACGCGGATCCAGAAAAGGTTTAACTGATACTGCCCTTAAAACCGCAGACGCAGGATATTTGACGAGGCGACTGGTAGATGTTGCTCACGATATGATAATAAGGATAGATGATTGCGGAACTAAGGAAGGAATTACGATTAGTAAAGCAGTTCGTCCAAACATATTCCTCTTAAGGATTATCGGTAGAATTGCTGCCAGCGATATTAACAGTTCAAAAGGAAAAGTAATTGTTGCAAAGGGTGAAGTAATAACTGAGGCGAAGGCCGAAGAAATAGAGGCAGCAGGTATTACCGAAGTCGTTTTGCGCTCGCCGCTAACCTGCAATTCCCGCTATGGTCTTTGTTCCAAGTGTTATGGCTTGGATCTTTCTAATAAGAAATATGTTGAAGCCGGAACTCCGGTCGGAGTAATTGCAGCCCAGTCTATTGGTGAGCCGGGTACGCAGCTAACCTTAAAAACAAAACACTCAGGGGGAATCGTTGGACTGGACGTTACCCAAGGGTTACCTCGCGTTGAGGAGCTTTTTGAAGCAAGAACCCCCAAAGCTCTTTCGCCTTTATCTGAAATACCGGGCAAAGTAAAAGTTGCAGAAACCGAAGAAGGGTGGAAGGTTACAGTTACCAATACCGAGATGAAACCGGTCGAGGAGAGGAATTACTTAATACCCAAGACCGTCAAACTTGCAGTCGAGGATAAACAACTCATTGATGCGGGTACTCAGCTTGCGGCTGGGGCTTTGGATATTAAAGAAATTCTCTCAATTCGAGGTCTTCGGGAAGCACAAGAATATCTAGTTAACGAAATCCAAAAGGTATATGAGAGCCAGGGAATTCCCATAAATGATAAACATTTTGAGGTTATCATTAGAAAGATGAGCGATGAGGTAAGAATTGTAACTCCAGGAGATACGCCGCTTTTACCGGGAGAGATTGTAGATAAAACGACTTTCGAAGAAGAAAATGAGAAAGTTTTGGCTGCCGGTGGGGAACCGGCTTCTGCACAGCAGGTTATTTTAGGGATAACAAGAAAGGCTCTTTATACCGAAAGTTGGCTTTCGGCCGCAAGCTTCGAGCAAACAACTGATGTTTTAACGGAATCGGCACTAATGGGGAAGGAAGATAGACTTTTGGGTCTTAAAGAAAATGTAATTATTGGGCGTCTTATCCCGGTTACTCCCGAAAGAGCAGCTCTAATAATGCAATCGCAAAATCTTAAAACCGTAGAGGTAGTTGAGGTCAAGAAGGAAGAGTTGCCGCAATCTCAAATTTAAGTTAAAATGAGCCCCCCAATTCAAGCGTAAGCGCGGTTGGGGAATCAGTTAATATTTTTTATGCCAACAATTTCACAATTAGTACGACATGGTAGAAAGAGAATTATCAAAAAGACAAAAACCGGAGCTTTGAGGCGCTGGTTTTCTGCTAAAGATAGAAAATTTGGAGATCTATCCTCTCCTTTTAAACGCGGGGTGGTTTTGGCAGTGCGGACAATGACTCCCAAGAAGCCAAATTCTGCTCTTCGGAAAGTTGCAAGAGTTAGACTTTCAAATAAACAAGAAGTTACAGCCTACATTCCGGGCGAGGGGCATGAACTGGCCGAGCACGCAATAGTTTTGGTAAGAGCAGGCAGAGTCAAAGATCTACCTGGTGTCAAATACCAGGTAATTCGAGGAAAGTACGATACAACCGGGGTTGTTGGCAGGCAAAGCGCAAGAAGCAGATACGGAGCAAAGAAGGGAGGGGCGGCAGCGCCAAAGTCAGCGGTTGCAGCAGCAGTTGCTACACCCGCCGAGCCGGCGCAATGACAAATTACTAATTTCTAAGTTCTAATTAGACATTAGAAATTAGGATTTAGAAATTGGAGCGAAAGCGACCATTATGGCAAGACGCGGACAAGCAAGACCAAAAAAGATTAAGCCGGACCCTATTTATCAAAGTAGGCTCCTTGCAAAGCTTATCAACCGTTCAATGAAGGACGGGAAAAAATCTGTGGTTCAGGCCCAAGTCTATAAAGCTTTAGACATAATCAAAGAAAAGTCAGGAGAAGACCCCGCAAAAGTTTTCAATCAGGCAATTGAGAATGTAAAACCGACAATGGAGGTAAGACCCAGAAGAGTTGGGGGAGCCGCCTACCAGGTCCCAATGTCTGTTCGGGGACCAAGAAGGGAATCTTTGGGGATCCGCTGGCTGATTGCGGCTGCGAATTCCCGCTCAAACTCCGAATACCACTCGTATGGGGAGAAACTGGCAGCGGAAATCTTAGACGCTGCAAAAGGAGAAGGCGTAGCTGTTAAGAAAAGACTAGATATAGAAAAAGTGGCTGAAGCAAACAGGGCTTTTGCGCATTTCAGGTGGTAGTGCCCTGGAAGTCCTACATATTCGCTCCACGAGTCGTGAACGAATAGTTCCCAGAAGACGAGTGGTAAGAATGCGAAGGACAAATCGAGCGTTCGCACATTTCAGATGGTAGACATTTATAAAGTTCAATAGTTCAAACCATTGAACTATAAAGGTTTTTCTCGTTCCCATTTAGCTTTCAATCTTTCCTTTTTCCATTCTCCCCAATTAGCTCCTTTGGATGGGAGGGGGGTCAACCCCTCTAGAATCTCTGCTACAAAATTTTTCAATACTTTCTTTTTGATTATATCTCCTAATATTTTCCTATACCCGGCGCCTTGTAAATCAAGAACAGCATGAACTTTAGCAACAGTCCCTTTGCTAACCTTTAATGTTTTACATATTTGCTCATACGTGAATTTATTCTCAAGAAGTAAGAAAGCGATTGCAACCCGTTTTGCAAGCATGATTTTCTCGACTGAAGTTAAAAGATCATTCAGAAAATGGATAACTTCTTCGGAAGATTTCGTGTTTCTAATCGAGTTTATAAATACCCCGTATACTCTCATTTCAATTACTGGGGACATGAAGTGTTTGGAAACCTGAGTCATATAAATTGGCAATGAGTATATCACAGTACTATGGTTCGAACCGTAGTACTAGTGAGGTATTAGAAATTTGGTATTGAAGAATGGTAACAATTTGATAAAATTACAAAGCTGCTTCCTTAGTGGAAGCGGTTTTTTGTGCGATAATTATAAATATGCCGGCGGAAGTAAGTAAGAAGAAATCTGCTATGGTTGTGACGGTCACCAAAGACCGTGATGTTCCTTTGGGAAAAATCCGAAATATTGGGATTATTGCCCACATAGACGCCGGTAAAACTACGACCACAGAAAGAGTATTATTTGAGACCGGAAAAACATATAAACAAGGGTCGGTTGACGAGGGAACTACAGTCACCGACTGGATGGCGCAGGAAAGGGAGCGTGGAATTACTATTGTTTCTGCCGCAATTACAACTTTTTGGGATCTGCAAACCGGCTCTGCAATTGAAAACGGTCACTACAGAGTAAACATCATTGATACCCCAGGACACATTGACTTTACAGCTGAGGTGGAGAGAAGTTTAAGGGTTTTGGACGGAGCATTAATGGTTTTTGACGGACGAACCGGAGTTGAGAGCCAATCCGAAACCGTTTGGCGTCAGGCAGACAAATACAGAGTTCCTAGAATCTGCGTACTTAATAAACTCAATCTAATAGGAGCCGACTTCGAAGGCTCAATTAAATCCATTCATGAGAGACTTGGTGCAAACGCCGCTCCGGTTACCCTCCCCATTGGCCTTGAACACGCGCATACCGGTGTAGTTGACCTGATTAAAATGAAGGCCCTAACCTATAAGGGAATCGAGGATAACAAACTTACTGAGGGAGAAATTCCCTCCGGGCCTGAGGCCCTCTGGGCCGGAGGCCAGCAGACCTTGCTTGAGGTAGCTAAGAAGTATAGGGCCGAGCTTATAGAGAAAGTTTCGGAGTTCGATGACGAAGCTTTGGCAAAATTCCTCGAAGGTCAAGAACCGACAGAGGTTGAGCTTAAGCGAGCAATCAGAAAAGGGGTAATTACCGGCAAATTCTTCCCGATCTTCGGGGGAGACAATAGAACCGCAGAAGTAAGACTTCTTCTTGACGGAGTTGTTGATTATTTACCCTCTCCATTAGATTTGCCTTCTATTGAAGGCACAAACCCGAAAACTGGGGAAAAAGAAACTCGGGAGAGAAAAAATGAGGCGCCGTTTGCCGCTTTAGCATTCAAAGTGACCACCGACCCGCACGTCGGTCGGTTGGTTTATTTAAGAATATACTCTGGAAAGTTAGGTTCCGGCCAGGTAGTTTATAACACCAGCGAACAAAAACAGGAAAGAATAGGGAAGCTGGTACTTCTTCATGCCGACCAGAGAGAACTAATTGACTCAGCCTTTGCAGGAGAAATTGTTGCGGCAGTTGGAATTAAAGATACTACAACCGGAGATACGCTTTGCGACCCGGGGCACCCTATACTTCTCGAATCAATCTCTTTCCCGGAGCCGGTTATTTCACTGGCGATTGAACCAGCTACCAAG
>Ga0209323_10002999_pt1 | contig 11241 bp, 8 predicted proteins | sample Rifsed19ft2_FD_184014 | JGI IMG/M metagenome (GOLD analysis project Ga0209323, IMG submission 184014) | Soil microbial communities from Rifle, Colorado, USA - sediment 19ft 2 (version 2) | ecosystem: Environmental > Terrestrial > Deep subsurface > Rock core/Sediment | place: Rifle, Colorado...
ACGGAAATAACTGTCGAGTCCGTCGGGATTTTGCGAAAGGCAATCGGGTCCGTGAGCGCGGGGATCAATCGTGGGATGGTGGCCCTACGATTGTCGGACCCAGGCTCCGCTCTGGACCTGTCCGTGCGCCGTCTGCAACGCAACGTCACTGTATTTGCGCCGAAGGAGTCGACAGTTATTTCCGTGAGCTATTCCGCGGCGTCGCCCGAACTAGCGCACGACGTCGTTGACGCCGTCACGAGTGCGTTCCTTGAGGAACACGTTCGACTCGGTCAAACGGAGGGGTCGCTGGGGTTCTTTTCGGAGCAGGTGGACAAGCTCCACGGCGAGCTTGCTGCCGCGCAGGCCGAATTGCGGGACCGCAAGAGCGGGTTTCGGTTGACCGCGACGACGGCTGACCGGCAGTCGATCGTGGAGAAGTCGAACGACGCGCTGCGACAGAAGCTCTACGACTTGAAGCTTCAGGAGAGCGAGCTGGCTTCCCGCTATACCAACGAGTATCCGCCATTGAGGGAGATCCGCCGGCAGCGGGACGAGGCCGCCAAGACACTCACGGAACTGACCTCCATGAATTTGAAGGCCATCGGCGACTCCGGGCATGCGCCAATCGATGGCCAGGCCGGCGACGAGCAGCGCGGTGCGCTGGATGCCGAAGTCGCGGCGCTCAATGACCAGGAATTTGAGCTGGTGCAACTGGAGCGCAACGTGGCGTTGCTCGAGGGCAAGTACCGGATGCACGTCGAGAAGCTCGAACAAGCGCGGGTCAATGACGCCTTGGGACGCGAGCGGATCTCGAACGTCAAGGTTGCCCAGCCGGCGACGTTGGTTCACAAGCCCGATTCGCCAAAGAAAGCGTTGATACTCGCGCTCGGTTTGGTTCTCGCCACGGGCGGGGCGATTGGATGGGCGTTTGTCTCGGAGGGCCTCGATCAGACCTTGCGAACGACGGATCAGGTGGAGGCGCAACTCGGACTGCCCGTACTGCTCTCGTTGCCGGAACGCAAACGGCGTCGGCGGCGGTCCACGAAGGCGGCTCCCGCCGCGGCAAATGGTCATGCCAACGGCGAGCAGAATGGTTACAACGTCCCGCATCCTTCGGCCAGCTACCGCGCATTGGTCCAGGAGCTGATGTCGAACGGCGAAAACGGCGTGAAGAACGGCGATCGGCATGCTCGGACGGTCGGGATCGTGGGCTGCGAAGCCTCGAGATCGCGGAGCCGAGTGGCCGCCGATTTGGCGATCCAGGCGGCGACGTCGGGAACCGACCGGGTGCTGTTGATCGACGCCGACGCGCGGCGTCGGCGTGTGACGAAGCGGTTCCACATTAACGGCTCGCCGGGTTGGCGCGAGGTGCTCGCGGGCGAGACCGACGCCGAGAGTTGCGTGCATCGACAAGACGTCAACAATCTGGCCGTCATGTCGCCGGGAACCCCCAACGGACACGACCACGGGCCGATGACTCGACCTGCATCCGGCGCGTTGGGGCAGCTCGACGAGATCAAGACGGACTACGGATTGGTGGTCGTCGACATGCCGCCGGTGCGGGACATGGACTCACAACCTCCGGCGACCGAATGGCTCGACGAGACGGTGCTCGTCGTCGAGGCGGAACAGACTCGCATTCAAACGGCGCAACGTGCCAAAGACATGCTTCATCGTGCAGGTGTACACGTCACTGGAGTCATCCTTGCCAACCGCCGCGAGCATATTCCGCGCTGGCTGTACCAGCGGCTATAGACCGCGCTCGCGTCCGCGATCGTTCCGCAATCGTACTGTGTAAGTCAGAGGGGGAGTTCCTTGGCAGCACAGGCTGCGACGCTATTTCAGTTCGACACCATTATGGCACGAAGCATTGTTCGATTACTGCAGACGCGCGCTGGCTCTGGCGCTGTGAGGGCGCGAGCGCTTAACCGGCCAGAGCGGACCGCGGAACCTCAAATCGAGGCGCGACGCGAGACCGCTGGCAGGCCGGCGCGGGAGTATTCCCCCTGCCCCGGTTGGAAGCGACTCATGGACGTCATCGGCGCCGTCGTGGGGCTGGTGATTCTGTCACCGGTGCTGCTGGCCGTGGCGGCTTGGATCAAATGTGTGTCGCGCGGTCCGGTCTTCTTCCGTCACCAGCGCTTTGGATTGAGGGGCAAGCCATTTCTACTCTGGAAATTTCGCAGCATGGTGACCAACAACGCCCCGGAGCGTCATCGATCGCACGTGGCCGACCTGATGAATAGTGACGGGCCGCTCGTGAAGATCGACGGCGAGCTGCAATTCATTCGCGGCGGAAGATTAATGCGCCAGCTCGCGCTCGACGAGCTACCGCAGTTGATCAACGTCCTGGTGGGCGAAATGAGTCTCGTCGGGCCGCGGCCCGACGTCGTGCCGGTTGAACAGTATCGAGTGTGGCAGCGGCGGCGTTTCGACGTGTTGCCCGGCATCACCGGGCTGTGGCAAGTCAGCGGCAAGAATCAAACGACGTTTTCCACAATGATGCGACTGGATAAAACGTACGTGCGCCGACGATGCCTGTGGCTCGATCTGGAGATTTTGCTCAAGACGATCCCGGCCATCGTGCTGAGCTAGAGATTGACAGAGGAGTTTGTGAAGACACTCCCAGGAAAATTTGGATTGAGGCGGTAGTCATGGGTGGTGGTCAACGTGCGGCCAGAATGGGCACTTACCTTGATTCAAGTCAACGCGAGGAAGCACCATGGTTCGAATTGGAGTCATCGGACTCGGTTATTGGGGTCCGAATTTGGTTCGTTGTTTTCAAGATTTCCCGGAGTGTCAGGTCGCTTATATCTGCGAACGCGACACGGAAAAACTGCGGAACATCTGTCAGCGATTTCCCGATGCGATCGGCACGACCGACGATGCCGACGTGCTGCGCCGCGACCGCGTCGACGCCGTCGTGATTGCCACCCCCACCAAGACGCATTACCAGCTCGCCCACCGGGCTCTCGACCAGGGGCTGCACACGTTTGTCGAGAAGCCGCTGGCCACCAGTGGTCAAGAGTGTGCCGACCTGATCGATCTCGCCGCGGCGAACGAGCGGGTCCTGTTCGTGGGCCACGTTTTTCTCTACTCGGCCGCCGTCGCCAAGCTCAAGGAGGTCGTTGCCGGCGGTGAGTTGGGAGAGATTTGTTACATCAGCTCGACGCGGCTCAATCTCGGCCCGGTGCGGCGCGACGTGAACGCACTGTGGGATCTCGCGCCCCACGACACGTCGATCATTCTCGAGCTGATGGGCGCGTCGCCGACCAGCGTTAGTTGCTCCGGCCTCGCGTATCTCGACCGCAACATTCACGACGTCTGCAACGTGACGATGCAATTTCCCGACAATCGCATCGGCATCGTGCACGTTAGTTGGCTCGATCCGAACAAGCGGCGGATGATGACGATCGTGGGCAACAAGAAGATGGCCGTGTACGACGACATCGAACCGCTCGAAAAGATCCGCATCTACGACAACGGCGTGGAGGCCGCGCCGTACAGCAGTTCCTTCGGTGAGTTTCTCTACAGCTACCGCTACGGCGACATTCTCAGCCCGCGGATCAAGGAAGTCGAGCCGCTCAAAGCCGAAACGCGCAGCTTTATCGACGCCATCGTGTCGGGGACGCAGCCGCGGACGGACGGACTCAACGGCCTGCGCGTGGTGGAAGTCATCGAAGCGGCTGACAGGTCGCTCCGCAACGGTGGCGGCCACGTACCGATCGAGCGCGCGACGGCATCCCACGGACACAGCCAGCCGGCGACGATCGAGGCCATGCGGATGCCATTGGCGGTTGCTGCGAATGGTGCCTGACATGAACGAACGATTCTTTCACCCTGCAGCCTTAGTCGAGAGCGACCAGATCGGGTCGGGCTCCCGCGTCTGGGCCTTTGCGCACGTCATGGCCGGAGCGCGAATCGGCAACAACTGCAATGTTGGCGACCATGCGTTCGTCGAGGCTGGCGCCGTGGTCGGCAATAATGTCACGCTCAAGAACAATGTCTGCGTCTGGCTTGGGGTCACGCTGGAAGACGACGTTTTCGTCGGTCCCAACGCGTCGTTCACGAACGATCGCCATCCGCGGTCGCCACGGATGCCGCAGGCCCGCGGGCGATACGACCGGCCCGAGGGCTGGCTGGTGCCAACCTACGTCGAGTGCGGCGTATCGATCGGCGCCAACGCGACCATCCTGCCCGGTGTGCGGCTCGGCCGATACAGCATGATCGGCGCGGGGGCGGTGGTCACAGCCGACGTGCCGCCGTTTGCGCTGGTGGTCGGCTCGCCGGCCCGGCAAATCGGCGACCTCTGCCGCTGCGGACACCGACTGGCCGGCGACTTCCGTTCGGCCGTTTGCGAACACTGCGGCGAAACACCTGAGATGCGCTGTCACACTTTAGAAATGGAAGCACTCCCCCGATGACGATCCCCTTTGTTGATTTGAGAGTTCAGGACGCCGACGTCCGGCGCGAGATTTCGCGGGCGGTGGAACAGGCGATTGACGATACGCAATTCATTCTCGGCGAGCAGGTCGCCGCGTTCGAGCGGTCGTTTGCCGAATACAGCGGCGCGGATCACTGCATCGGCGTCGCCAACGGGACCGAAGCGCTACACCTGACGCTCCGCGCACTTGGCGTCGGTCCGGGCGACGAAGTCATCACGGCCGCCAACACCTTTGTGGCGACCGCGCTGGCGATTGCCTACACGGGGGCGACGCCCGTGCTCGTCGACGCCGACCCGAGCGACTACTTGATCGACGTCGAGCTGATCGAACGGGCGATCACGCGGCAGACCAAAGCGATCTTGCCGGTCCACCTTTACGGCCAACCGGCGAACATGCCTGCGATTCTTGAGATCGCGGAGAAGCACAGCTTGCCGGTCGTGTCCGATGCTTGTCAGGCACACGGCTCACGGATCGGCGATACACCCATCGGCGCGTTCGGCACGGCTGCGTGCTTCAGCTTCTACCCGAGCAAGAACCTGGGGGCGTTCGGCGACGGCGGCGGCATCGTCACCAGCGACGCCACGCTCGCCGAGCGGATTCGCATGCTCCGCAACTATGGTCAGCGCGCGAAGAACGACATCACGATGCTCGGCTACAACAGCCGACTCGATACGCTGCAAGCGGCAATCCTGGCGGTGAAACTTCGCTATCTTGATGAGGCCAACGAGCGGCGGCGGGCGGCGGCGGCGAAGTATCGAGAATTGCTCGAGGACATGGATCTTGTGCTGCCGACGGAAAACGACGGCGTCATGCACGTCTACCACCTCTTCGTGGTGCAGCATGAGCAGCGCGACGAGCTCATGAGTCACCTGCAGAACGTTGGCGTGCAATGCGGCGTTCACTATCCGACGCCGATTCACGCGATTCCTCCCTTCTGCCGAGCTCGCACTGTGCCAGACGGCGCCCCGGTGAGTTCGCAGCTGGCTCGGCGAATCCTTTCGCTGCCCATGTACCCCGAGCTGAGCGACGTTCAGATCGAACGAATCGCAGCAGCGGTCAACTCCTTCAACGCGAGGCTGGCAGTTGCCTGACCCGGAATGAGCTCGATTCCAAGCACGAACACTATCGGCAGAGGAGCGCCAATCGGCGTAACGGCCTTGTCGGCGTTGAGCGTTCTTCAACGGCTGTTGCTGGGCGTGGTCGTGCTCGAAATTCCCATTCAGATCGACACTTACCTGTTCTATCAAGAACAATGGGCGGAATTCGGCGCCATCGGCGGCTTCAATCTGTCACTGACGACCATCTGCCTCGCTGCGCTGTACCTGACTTGGATGGTCGAATTCGCCACCGCAACAGGCTTGCCGGGGCGCCGGCGTCTGTGGTTCAGCATTCCTCTGACGACGTACTTGACGATTGTCGGTGTCTCGTTCCTGATGGCGGAGAACCGGCTGCTGGCACTCAATTCGATCGCGCTGCTGGGTCAGTCCTACCTGCTTTACTTTTACGTGTCGAATCGAGTCCGAACGAAAGACGACGTCGTCTACCTGGTAGCGCTGTTGCTCGTGGCGCTGGCGATTCAGGGCGCGATCATCATTGGACTTTACGCCGTTGGGCACGACATTCACGTCGGTCCGATCGCCGCTACCGTGGGGATTGATCTGCGAATTGGCGGAACGCTCGGTTCGCCGAACGGCGCGGCAAGTTATCTGTCGCTGCTGATCGCGCCAGCCCTGGCTGTGTTGGCCACGTCGCTTCCGCGTGGCTTCAAACTGCTGGCGATGGTCGCCATGGTCTTGGGTGGCTTCGGTGTTGTATTGACCCTCAGCCGCGGCGGATGGATCGCGGTTGGGCTGTCGACGGTGCTCTTCTGTTTGTTGGCATGGTATCGCGGCCGCATCTCCGGATGGTTGCCGCTGAGCCTTGCGTTCGCTGTGCTCGTCATCGGGGGCATCTTCCACAACAGCATCATCGACCGATTGGTCAACGACGATCAAGGATCGGCTCAGTCTCGCGTCGCGCTCGCGGAGTCAGCCTGGCGCATGATCGCCGACCATCCGGCGCTGGGCGTCGGAGTGAACAATTCGACGGTCGTTGGAGCACGCTACGCCATGCGACCCGAGTATCGCCAAGACTGGTTCTATACGACTCACAACAAGTATCTGCTCGAGTGGGAAGAACTGGGCGTGTTGGGGCTTGGCGCGTTTTTGTGGTTTTTGCTGTCAACGCTGCGAACCGGTTGGAAGTCCTGGAGGAGACGGGACACGATCCTCTCGCCCATCGCGTTAGGGTTAGCCGTCGCGATTCTCGGACAAATGACCCACATGCTGGTCGACACGTTTAACGACCGGCCTTTGATTCAAGCGCTTTGGTTGAATGCCGCGCTGCTGGCCGCAATCTACCGTGTTCAGGAGGACGACTGAACATGATCGACGACTCCACGACGAGTGAGTGCGGGGGGATCGAGACGGTTTCCCCATCGAGCGCCGCTACCGCGACGCAGCGGGGGGGACTGGCGCCCTTGCGGCGGATCGCCGTGAATACTACGTCGCTGCTCACCAGCGACGTATTGAACCGGGCCACGACGTTTGCCGTCTACGCGATGGTGGCCAGGTTCTGCGGCCCGACGTCATTCGGCCAATTGTCGCTCGGGCTAATGCTGCTCTACACGTTTCAAGTCTTTGCCAGCGCGGGCTTGCCGACGCTGCTCATGCGCGAGGTGGCGAAGCGGCCGGATGCCAGCGATCGATACTTCGCCAATGCCAGCGTACTGGCCGTCTGCACGTCAGTGCTCAGCATTCTCGCGCTCTATTTGCTCGCCCTGGTGTCGCGCTATCCGAGCGACACGACGGAAGTCATTCTGCTACTCGGGATCGGCGTACTCCCCTGGTCTCTGACGACGATCGCCGAGTCCGTCCTGCGGGCCTGGGAGCGGATGCACTGGATCATCGTGATTGCTCTTCCGGTCAACGTCGTCAAGATCGGCCTGTCGTATTATCTGCTGTCGACGGGGCACGACGTCCGAGCCGTGGCCCTCGTGTTCTTGGGCTGCTATTGCGCGACGGTTGCGGTCGAGTGGCTGCTGCTGTTTCGCTACATGCGGGTTCAGCTCGCGTCGCTGCAATTTGGCTTTGCGCGCGACTTGGCGCGTCGCACTTGGAGATTTCTTGGAATCGAAGGTTTGATCGCGGTTTGGGGCAGCATCAACACGGTGCTCCTCTCGTGGTTTGCCGGGGAAGCCGCGGTCGGTTTGTTTGCCGCCGCGTGGCAACTGCTCGTGCCAGTGAGCATGGTGCTACAAGCCATCGGGAACAGCCTGTTTCCGATGATGTGTCGCCGCGCGGCGGACAGTAACGTCCGACTCAGGCAGCTCACGGTGCTGATGCTCGAGATTCTCATGATCCTTGCCGTGCCCGGCTGCATTCTGCTTTATTTCGGCGCAGGTCCGATCATTCTCGCGGTCTATGGCCACGATGGATTCGACGGCTCCGCTCTCGTGATGCGAATCATGTTGCCGGTCCTGCTGATGCAGGCAGTGTGTAATACCTTCGGCCAGGTGCTGTTCTCGCAAGGGAAGGAGCACGTGACGCTGCGAATATCTGCGACAAATGCCGTGTTCAACGCGATTTGCGGCATCGTGTTGATTTACAGTTTCGGCGCGCCGGGCGCCGCCATGTCGGTGCTGCTGACCTGGGCGCTGAACGGCTATCTGCATTTTGTCGCGGTCCGTGAATGGCTTACCGATGAAGCAGGAAAGACGTTGCCCTGGAGCAACACGTTGATCTGGAAGGTCGCCGTCGCTGGTTCCATCATGGCCGGTGCACTCGCGCTGGCGGATCAACTCAATTTTATTCTCGCGTCGGTGCTCACAAGCGTCCTGTACTTAGCCGTGTTGGCCGCGTTCGTGTATGCCGCCTGTCAGGGATCGATGGGACTGCGAGAGCGATTTCTTGTGCCGCTGGGCGAGCCGTGAGTTGTCCGCCGCATCGCAATCCAATGAACATCCGCAAGACTACTTTTGCCGGCCTGACCGGCGACGAGATCGCCGCATGGTCCGCGATCCAACGCGGCAATCCGGCGTTGTCGAGTCCGTACTTCCGGCCCGAATTCACACAGGCCGTCGCTTCGGTCCGCACGGACGTCGAAGTGGCCGTGTTGGAAGAAGCGGGCCGCGCCGTGGGATTCTTTCCTTACCAACGGAAGGGTTGGGGCGCGGGCCGGCCCGTTGCTGGGCGGCTCTCCGACTTTCACGCCTTGATTGCACCGGCCGACGTCGACTGCGACCCATGCGAGTTGATGCGCGCGTGCGGGTTGTCGTCGTGGCGATTTGATCATTTGCTTCCAACGAACGCCTCGTTCGCGCGATTCGTCTGGTCGACGGCCGATTCGCCTTACGTCGACTTGTCCAGCGGCTTCGATGCGTACGTCGCCGAGCGCGAAAACGGGCGCCGGATGCTTGCGGAGTTTGGTCAAAAGAAGCGCAAGTGCGAACGCGAAGTGGGCCCCCTCCGCCATGTGCCACACGTCGACGATCCGGCAATCGTCAAAATCGGCATCCGCTGGAAGTCGAGGCAATACGATCAGAGTGAAGCGGACAACATCTTCACGCATCCGTGGGTCGTCGCGCTGATGGAAAAGATCCTGGCATGCCGGGGCGAAGATTTCGCACCTGTGGTGTCCGTCACCTATGCCGGCGACGAGATCGCTGCGATCAATCTCGGCATGCGGTCGCGCGGCGTCCTGCATCCGTGGTTTCCCACGTACAACCCAGAGCTGTCGGCTTACTCGCCCGGATTCCTTCACTGGATCGAGACGATGGTCGCCGCGGAGTCGATCGGGATTTACCGAATCGACCTCGGCAAAGGCGATGAAACGTACAAACGGCGATTCATGACTGGGGCCGTTCGCGTCGGTCAGGGTGCAATCGACATGCGGCGGTCGGTGGCCACTGCCCGTCGCATCTGGCGGAATACGCGGGCTTCGATCAAGGCGTCACCGTTGTATGGTCCGGCACGCGTGCCGGCCCGGGTGATCCGCCGAGTTCGCAGTTGGATGGAACTTCGATAGCTGGTGGCGAGTGATGATCTCCAATAACAAATTCCTGTCACGTCGATGCGAACGGCCCCGGAAGTGGGTGCCGGTGTTGATGTACCACCGAGTGGTCGACGTAGTCGATGCCGAAGATTCTCACTACCTGCGTATTTCGACTGCCGGCTTCGACGCCCAGATGGCGTATCTCGCCAGCCACGGGTATCAAGCCATCGCGCTCGACGATGTGCCGGTCGCCGCGAGCAGCCATTCGTCTTGGCGACGGCCAGTGGCGATCACGTTTGACGACGGCTACTTGGACACGTATACGCACGCGTTTCCGATCCTGAAAAAGTACGGAATGACGGCCACGATCATGCTCGTGAGCGATTGCATCGGTGGCGAGAATTCCTGGGACCAGGGCAAGGCCAAGTCGGTGCCGTTGCTCTCGGTGGACGAGATTTGCGAGCTGAGGAAAGGCGGCATGCTGTTCGGGGCGCATGGCGCCACCCATCTGTCGTTGCCCGATGTTGGCAGCGACGAAGTTTGGCGAGAGCTTGCCGGCTCGAAATCCAAGCTGGAATCGCTCTTGGGCCAGGAAGTGACGACGCTGGCCTACCCGTATGGCCGCGCGACGCCGGAAATCTGTCGCATCGCACAGGAAGTTGGATTCACGGCCGCGTTCGGAGTCGATCAACGGACGCATTCGATGTTCAACTATGGCCGCATCGACGCGGCACGCTGTCGAGGCAACACGCTTCTCTGGCGACTCAAAGTGTCGGGGCTCTACCATTGGCTGCGACAAAACGGCAGCTTGAGAATGCTCCAGCGCGTCCAAAAACGCTTCACACGTAAAGAGCACGTTTGGACTCGGCACCACGGCGACGTCGCACAGCCATCGTTGCAGGTTGGAAAATAATGCCCGAATTATCCGTCATTATCATCGGTCGCAATGAAGCCGCCTGCATTCGAGAGTGCTTGCAGTCGGTGTTTGCTGCGCTCGATAGAATGGACGACTATGAAGTGATCTACGTCGACTCCGCGTCGGAGGACGACACGGTCAAGATCGCCAGCCAATTTCCGATTCGGATCTTGAGACTGAAGAGGACGTGGAAGCTCACACCGGCCGCGGGACGCTTCATCGGATATCAGCACGCCTCGGGGCGATTCTTGTCGTTTGTCGACGGCGACACCATCTTGCACGAGGACTGGCTGGCGGAGTCGTGCGCCTTTCTTCGCGACAACTCGGAGTACGGCGGGGTCGCGGGAATCCTCGACTTCTGCCTGGCGGACGGCGGCGAGAGCACCATCGTCCGACAGAATCATTATGAGCAGACCGAGGCGAATGAGGTGCAGGCTGCCGCGTCCCTCGGCGGCATCGCGACCTACCGGCGCGAGGCAATGGAAGTGGCGGGTACGTTCAATCCATTTCTGCCGACGGGAGAGGAGTCGGAAGTCGCCCTGCGGATTCGCCGGGCCGGCTATAAGCTGGCGCGAATTTATACGCCGATGTGTCGCACCCACACGCTGCCGCCGGAGTCGATCCGCGAGATCATGCGGCGGTCGCGCTCCCATCTCTACGACTACGGCACCACGCTGCGATATTGCCTGACGAACGGTTGTGGCCTGCGTTTTTCGATTGAACAGATGTGGTTTGTTTACACGTTCGTCGGGGCCGTGTTGGCATTTGCCGTCGCGCTGGCGGTGGGGCTACTGACGGGGACGACCTGGCTGCTGGGGGTCGCGGCGGCTGCGGCGGTGCTGTTTGTAGCGATCAAACGTCGGCATC
>Ga0209323_10003000_pt1 | contig 11237 bp, 16 predicted proteins | sample Rifsed19ft2_FD_184014 | JGI IMG/M metagenome (GOLD analysis project Ga0209323, IMG submission 184014) | Soil microbial communities from Rifle, Colorado, USA - sediment 19ft 2 (version 2) | ecosystem: Environmental > Terrestrial > Deep subsurface > Rock core/Sediment | place: Rifle, Colorado...
TAAACAGTTAGACTTAGTTATGAAGCATAATAAGGGTAGTTTATCTACTTTGATGATATCTTTCCGGCAAGTAAACTTTTACTTAAAAGTAATACTTTTCTCAAAAGTAATACTTCTATTCTCAGGAGTCAAAATACACTTACCCTCTTCCCACTCAATCTTGCAATCCTTGCCGTAAACGGCAGTTACTGCGTCATCCCAAAGCTTATCACCTTCGGCAAGAAGCTCATTACCTTCGGCAAGAAGCTTATCACCTTCGGCATGAAGCTTATAACCTTCGGCATGAAGCTTATCACCTTCGGCAATAAGCTTATCACCTTCGGCACAAAGCTTACAACCTTCGGCATGAAGCTTATAACCTTCGGCATAAAGCTTATCACCTTTGGCAATAAGCTTATAACCTTCGGCATAAAGCTTATCACCTTCGGCATGAAGCTTATCACCTTCGGCATGAAGCTTATAACCTTCGGCATGAAGCTTCTTTCTCTTACTCCAAGCAATAGCGAGAGATTTGTTCATATGTTTATTTCTTATTTCTGTAAGCTTTTTTAGTTGTCTCTATGCTTCTATTTGTTCTTTGTTCTTTGTTCATTGTTATTACTCCTTATTACTCAAAATAAATAAAGTAATTATTATAAGCCAAAATACATTTTATCCACATATACTTATTTTTTCAATAAGTTCTTCTTCTGTCCAATCGTCCGGTTGAGGTTTTTCTTTTGTCATTGTAATCAACTTGGAATTAATTCCTAATTTTTTTAGCTTATAACTAGCTTTTTCAGCTTTTTCTTCTGCTCCATAATCCCAAAGAAAATATAATTTATCTTCTTTGGTCAAAACTCTACTTAGCTTTTTTGATTGAATATCTGACAGATGAGAACCAAAAGTTGAATAGCATACCATATTTGGTATTTGATTTAACCAAATAGAATTAAAAGTATTTTCAACAATTATTTTCGCTAAACAAGAAGAAACATTTTTACTTAAATTAAATATATGATTTGAAATAGAAAATCCTTTTGGATATTTATATCTAATACTATCGGTTTTACTTTTTTTCCACCAAACAGCTCTAGAAACGTACCCAATAAAATTTAAATTATTAATTTGTGGTTCATCAAATATAGGAATTATTATTCTTTCTTCTTTAAAATTATAAAGTATATAATTGTTAAAAATAGATTCAATTGTTAAATTTCTATCTTTAATTAAATATCTTACTATTTCTTTAAAATTAGTTTTAAATTTACCTTCATCTATAAATATTAGCGAGATACTTCCTTCTGGAAGCACTAGATTTACTTTGTTTTTTTCAATTAAATTTGTACCACTTATAACTATCTTATTCAAAAAAGGATCTAAAGCTAATTTATTTAATTCAGTTAAATTTGGAGAGTAATTACATTTTGCTCTATGACAAAATCCTACTAACTTTATTGTATTAAAAAAAAACTTTTATGATTACATTTTGGACAATAAGCATTCAATTCATTATTTGATTTTCCTATAAACTTAAAGGAATTTATAAACCATTGTTCTAATTGTGAATTATTCATCGCTTTTTTCTCCGTAAATTGTTAAGATACATCCACGATTGTTCCACGCAATACTGTAATCTTTGCCGTAAACGGCAGTTATTACATCTGTCCAAAACTTATTAGCTTTAGCGTAAAGCTTATCGCCTTCGGCATAAAGCTTATCACCTTTGGCATAAAGCTCCTCGCATTCAGCACAAAGCTTATCACCTTTGGCATAAAGCTCCTCGCATTCAGCACAAAGCTTCTCGCCTTCAGCATAAAGCTTATCGCCTTCGGCAGTAAGCTTATCACCTTCAGCATAAAGCTTATCGCCTTCGGCAGTAAGCTTATCACCTTCAGCATAAAGCTCCTCGCATTCAGCACAAAGCTTCTCGCCTTCAGCATAAAGCTTATCGCCTTCGGCAGTAAGCTTATCACCTTCAGCACGAAGTTCATCTCCTTTAGCATAAAGTTTTTTACTTTCAGCACGAAACTTATTACCTTCGGCATAAAACTTCTTACGTTGCTTCCATGCTTCTGTTAGCTTTTTACGTTGTATCTGTGTTAATAGCATATTTATGTAGGATTTTTGGTTAGGGCGTTAATTTATAAGCCCTCTTTAATTTATTTTTTCTCTTTCTTTTTTGTTTTTCCGCGGGTGTTTCTTCTTCCTCATCCAAATTTTCTCTGTTTATTTCGTCAAATTCAACAACTTCATTTGTAATTTTCATTGTTGAAAGATTACATTTGACAGTAACAGGATTAGAAGGTTTTTTAGAATGACGCATTTTTAATGCTCTCCATGTCATTCCAATTTCTTCATCCCCTTGTTCATTGGTTCTTAAATAAGTTTGGTTCATAGCAATTACTGCTGTCGCTTCTTGTAACTGTCTGATAGACCCCTGCGCCATTGTCATATCTAAACGATCTGCGCTCAAACCAGCTCTATTAGTTTGGACCGCTGTCCACACAACAATTTTATGCCGCTTACAGAGTCTAGATAAATCTTGTGCGATAGATCCTATCCAAGTCCACTCATTTGCCCGAGTATGTCCAGAAGTATTCGGTCTCATTCTTTCTAGATAATCCAAACAAATAACAGCGGGCTTCCACCCATAAATATTAGAATGCTTAAGCATTAAAGCTTCTATTTCATCTGTAGTAATTTCTCTATTTATCTCGCTGATTAGAAGATTATTTCCAATCTTTCCTTTCCAGTGTTTTTCCCACTTATTTAGAGCAACAAAAGGATCCTTGATTATATGTGAAATATTTTCTCCTGTCAATCTTGACAGGAATCTTTCCGTAGCTTCTTCCATTGTAATTTCATTTGTGATATACCAAGCAGGTATTTCATTTAGAGTTGCCACTTTTTGAGACATCATAATGAGAGATACCGAATTGTGTAATACTGTAAGATCCTCCAACAAATAAAGCTGATCTCCATCTAATTGAAAACCATAATAATCTCCAAAACCTTTTTCTTTGATATCAAATCCCGTCCTTAAAACCGATTTAATCTGCTTTCTTTGTGAAGCCTTTTTATACAGCACTTTATTTGGTATTCTGTTAATATCACCAAAAATTTGTAATATAAAGTATTTTCCTTTAAAATTTAAGGATTTTATTGTTTTAATAGTCTCTTTATTAGAAACACCAAAGCCTAAAGATCTTGCAACAAATTCAATATCGTCTGCTAACGTTTTATACTTAGTAGCTATTTCAAAACAATTGTAATTAAGGAAACCATCTGTATCTAAAAGACCAGCTAATAACTGTAAACGATCTTGTTCCGAAGATGTTTTGTATTCAAAAGGTATAATTCTCTCTTCGTCTTCGTTATAAAGATTTTTCACATATTTTATCAGCCAATTTTTATTAAGATTAAATCCTTTAAAAAATAATTGCCAGCATCCATTATCTTTAACTTCTCGAATCTGCAAGCTATTTCTATTGGCCCAATTTATTAGATAAGTATAGATTTCGGGTGTTCTGAAGCTAACTGCTATAGAAGAAGTCCTCTTTTTAGTACCATTTCCAAGATATAAACCTACAAAATAAGGATCCACGTTCAAATTGTGATTGTAGTTGTAATTGATTATCTCCGGTCTCCATAACTTTAATAGATTTTTTTGATTATTAGATAAATTTATATAATCTTTAATAGAAATATTTTTTATTTCTCCCTTTAAACTCTTAGTCGTATTATGGCCACTGGAACAATATTGTAAAGATAATACATGTTCATCATTGCAAACAAAAGGTTTTCCCTTTATTGGAGTAATTTCAAACAATTTTCCAAATCCTGTTATGGTATTTAACACTTTGCGAGGTTTTGAATCTGGCCCCATCACTAACTCGCCCGGACTAATACTTTCTATGTTCTTAAACATCCCAGAATACATAAGTATTTTAGTTCCTTTTCCGTGACACTTTCCGTGCCCTGAAGCGCTCATGATAATCCCTAACTGACCAGGACGCAACCCTCCACCAGTCCAATCGTCAATAATATCTATACCAATAGGTATACTTTTTAATGAACTATTAAAACCTTTTAACGAAATTAAATTATGAACAGCTTCATCAATATTAAAAGTTTTATCTTCTTCAATTCCTATATGTGTATGCATCCACTGTTGCATTATTTGCAACAGTTCATTACCTTTGTACATTTCTTGCATTTTTAAAAAATTCTGTTTAGATAAAATTTCTTGCATAGATCTTACTATAGCTACATCTTTTGCTTTATCTAAATTGTATATTTGCTCAGAAATATCCACATCAATAGCTTCAAGATCATCTAAAATAAATTTAATTTTTTGTTCATAATTTTCTTTATCTTCTTCTTGAAATAATAATCTTAATGTATTAATAGAAGGAGGAATTCCTTTTTCTTTAAGAAAGATTACAATCTTTTCATATATAGGAATGTATATTGCATCATGAAACCACATAGGATCCCATTTGGAAGCAAATACACGAGCACTTTCAGGTCTTTGTAATAAACTCCAAAGAAAAATAGCTTCATTAAATTGTGGCATTTCGACCTACAATATTAACATTAAATCCTTCTTTTTCATAAATCTTTTTTCTTTGTTTTGAATGTAACAAGAGTGGAAGAGATAAATCAATAAAATCAATTACCATTAATTTATTTTTAGACGGAGATTTTCTAAGTCCTCTCCCAATTTTTTGAATAACCATACTTTCACTTTTGCCTCCATCTGCAATAATTAAACTAGCTATACTAGGAATATCAATTCCCTCTCTGAATATAGATGAACTAATTAATACTCCATTATTTTTAACAAGACTTAAGACCTCTCGAATTCTTTCTTGTTCAGAGTGTTTCCCATATATAAATGGAATTTGACCCATCTTAGATAATATTTCTCCATGTTGTATAGATTTAACTAATATTAAAATAGGATGCGGCAATAAAGAAAGTAAACTAATAATCTTTTTGTTTCGGTAAGGATTGTTTACTATACCATGGATATATGCCTTAGCGAATTTCGTAGTCTTTTCTTTTGCAGTTTTAACATATAATATCGGATTAATCGCTGGAATAAGATACATTTTTATCTCAGCATCAACAATACAATTTTTACTTATTCCATCTTTCGTTGTCATTTTATAAAGTATAGGACCAGTAGAGCCTTCTAGCAAAAAATTAGAAAACTTATCTTTCATAAATGGTGTAGCTGTGAGTCCTATTCTTATATAAGCATTTTTTATGGTCCTCACAACTTCCACAAATTGATTTCCCTTAGCTAGAGAGTTTGCAAGTATATGACATTCATCAGAAATTAAAACATCATAACTATCTAGAAAGTTAGCTTTATTTTGTTTAATTAAATTAAACAATGTTTGCGCTGTTGCTATTGTAACTTTTTGAGGATTATAAAAACCATCCCCAATAAGCCCAACATTAGAAATAAACTTAGAAAATTCTTTGTGTGTTTGATGAAGTAAACTTTTTCTATGAACAATAAAAATTGTTTCTTTATCTAACATTTTTGTTAAAGCAATGGCGCAATAAGTTTTTCCTGCTGCTGTAGGGAGTTGAATAATTCCTCTGGGAAAATAATGACCAAAAACTGTATTACGAAATATAGAATCTATAGCGCTTTCTTGATAATCCCTTAATGGAACACCATGGTTAGTAATCGCTTTAATCGCACGAAAACCAATAGGGGGGACTAGATAGAGCTGAGATCGACAAATATTATTTACAAGATTTGGAGTTTCATGAATTAAGGAATCAACTCTTGGATAAAATCCAATTGGGATATAAAATAAATTTCCTTTCTTTTGAATTAAGATAACATTTCCATTCCACCTTTTTTGTTTATATTGCCAAGTGTATTCTGCCCCTGGAACTTTAACAGTTAAAATCTTTTTTAATTTAGCTAAATATATCAGTTCACTTTTATCTTGAAATTCTAATATTAAATCTAAATTAGTTAACGTCAATTTCATCTAATTTACCCAATAAAATTAATGCTTTTATTTGATCAGGAATAGTTTCTGAACTTATTGGTTTTAGTCCTGATTCATCAACTTTTTCTAATGTAGAAAAATCCTTATCTTCTAAAATATAAATATTACCTTCATATAAAAATGAAATATAGTTAGATTCTTTTAATAGTATTTCAAAAGAACTTTCCATTAATATCTTCTTAAAATCGTCCATAAATTATTTAGTACACCTGGCCAATAATATTGGTTCTTGTTTATAGTGAGAAGATATCATATGATCAAAATCTTTATTTTTAAATATGGTAACATCGAATCCTTCAGTCTCTAATAGTTCTTTTAGTGTTCGTGATGTAAAACCCCAGAAATGTTGGTCCCCTGTATATCTTTGCTTTCCAAATACAGAAGTGGTCATCTGGTGCTCCATCCTCTCATCACTATCATTAATAGCTTTGACTAATTGTCTTATTACTTGTTCAAAATCTGGAACTTCTATGTATAGTACTCCTTTAGGGTGGAGTACTCTTTTACATTCTTGTACAAATTGGAATCTTTTGTTTCTATCAATATGTTCCATTACATGAATTCCGTGTATTTCTTCAAATTTATTATTCCATTCTTCTGGCATTTCAAAAGCACTTATCTTGATTACTTCTGAACTGAAATTAGCATCCCCACTATCTATATTCAGCCACTCTGGAGATTTATATCTTCCGGTAGGATTAGAACTTCCTATATTTAATTTCATTTTTGACACCTTATAGAAGTCATTTCTTTACTCGTTTCGTGTCCTGCTAAACAAATTAAAAATTTTAATCTTTTAATAAATTTAGGAAATTTAACATTACAACTCCTGCAACTATTATCAGTTGTAAGTCCGAAATTATTTAATCTTTTTCTAAAAGGTTTGCAAACGTGTCCTATATCTTGCTCTTTGTTTTTGTCTTCTCTCTCATAATTATAAATAAACCACCATCCATAATAAGTGGGATAAATTAAATAAAACCCTTTAGCGCTTAGAGGTGTTGCCTGTAATTTATTGCATACACTTGGCGTCATCCTATTCGTCATACCTTCAGTCCCATTTTAATAATCTTTAAAAATGCCTCCGTATTTCCTTTTGCATCATCGAGAGCATTATGGCTATGTTTAGTCCCACGTAAATGTTTAAAGTTTTTAAACATATCTTTTACAAATCCTTTATACAAAGATCCAAGATTTGTAGAACTATGACCAAAAGGATTAAACTCTAAAAATTTCCAACAATAGTAATTTATAAACTGCCAATCAAAACCATTATTATCACTAATAAATCTTGGATTTTTAAATTGTTTTAACCAATAGTTGAAATTAATCATTGCAACATAAGGATCTTTAAACTTTAAAGTTTGCTCTCTAGTAAAACCACTAACTAAAAGAGCATCTTTGATAAAATTATCCGATATAGGCTTTAATTCAGTATAAAAAGTTTTAGTTATAGGAGTTTCTACGGCAACCGCTCCAAAAGATACCATAGAAAATAAACCGGGGCAAGGTCCATCTGCTTCTACATCAACCATTATTTCCATACATTATCCTTTATATAATTCAATAATGTTAATTCCATAAATATTTTAATTTGATCTGGAACTTCTTTATAACAGAGTAAACATTTAGTATCAGATACAATATGATAGTCTGTTTGACTTGTTGTGTTTAAGAAGCCTTTTTTTGTTGAACACTTATGATTATATAGAATTTTTATTGTTCGCCTTGAAAGGTCCCCATCTAACGCTAAATTTTCGGCAATATCACGAGGAACCTTAGCTAAATAACCTGACCATTCTCCGAAATTTACGCTCTCTTTTAAATAACTATCCTTTTTAAGCATTTCTAATCTATTCATATAAATGGCTCCATTATCATATTGTGTTTCACCCCAATCTTTGAAGTATTTTTCGTAATTATTGTATAGATTAATTTGAAATCTTCTATCATCAACAAAAATTATTATTATAAATAGTAGTAAAAATAAAGTAAATATCATTTTAATTGAATATCATTATCTAATTTTGCGAGACTTGCAGTCATTTAAATAGTTCCAATGAAACCAATCTCTAATGCTAAAAATAAAAAAATCCAATTAAACATTTCTCATACTCCTCACACGGGACGCCCATTCAACATAATTCTCAAAATTCCAACCTTCAAAAAATTGCATCGCAGATTTATATCCGGAATGATACAATTGATTTTTATCGTCCGTTGAAAGATAAAAATCAGTAAGACTAATATTACCAGTAGGAACCTTGATCAATCTCTGCGTTTCATCTTCTATGGAGATGAATCTTCTATCATGAGCATCTAACATTGTTTTAAATATAGCCTTACTAAAATCAATAATATTACTGATCTTAGTTTTATGACCATTTCCGGGCTCTTTTAAAATAATTCCAAATGTGGGCCATGTGGGTATCATATCTGAATCAAAAATCCAAACAGGAAAATTACTAAGAAGTCCGCCATCCACAATAAAATTTTTTCCTAATTTTACAGGTCTAAAAAACCCTGGAATACTTATAGACATTCTAACAGCTTCCGCAACCTCTAAGTAATCAGGATCAAAATTATAAAGTTTAATATCATCAGGGAGAACTAACATTTTAGCATCCGAAATATCTGATGCAATTAATTTCAATTTGTATCTCCATCTTAGATCTTTATTTTCTGTTTTAAAATCTCCAAAATATTTAACCCCCTTATTGGAAAGTTTTTCTTTTATGAAATTGTATAATTTATCTGTAGAATAAATTCCTTTGTTTTTTAACAAATGATAAATCTTTGTTCCTAACGGAGCGCCGCTTAAAAAGTCAGAAAAATTAATATCAAACACTATTTGTTTTAATTCTGCTGGATCGTATCCAGCTTGACGAAAAGCTACAACCATCCCTCCAGCGGAAGTTCCGGCCATATGAGAAGGTATAAACCCTTTATTTTCTATAGCTGCTAAGGCTCCTATATGCCCAATTAATTTAACTCCACCACCCTCGCAACATACATCATAATTCATGTTAATTTCCTACTAAAAATTAAGTTCGGAATCGTCTTCGATCTCTTTCGGATCTGTAATTAAAGTCAACATAATACTTATACTTTTTGGGGGGCTTTTCCCACAATTTTTACAAAATATAATTATATCATCTAAAGAACAACCAGAAAGATATAAAGGATTAAGTTCTTGATTTAATTCAAATTGACAATCGTGCCAAATTCTATCAATACTGATTTTTCCAAAAGTATTTAGATCAAAGTACCAATCATCAAATGAACTCATAGAAGTTGAATCAACTATAAATATTTCTTTCGAGGCCACTAAAATTTCTCCTCATCTTTTTTCTTATTTGCTTCTTTATTAGTTATATCGAATTTTTTCGAAATACTACTCCACGATTTTCTTTTTTCATTATTTATCATTGGGTAAATAATACTATAAAATAGTATATTAATTTCTTCCTCATTTAATAAGCTATATAAAAATTTATCTCTAAATATTTCCCAAGTAATTTTGCTTTTTTTAAGCAACTTCTTTAATCCAGATTTTTCATATTTACTAACATTATCTCTATTAATTTTTTCATTAACACTAAAATAATCTTTTAAATTATCCTGTATTTGAAGAAAAGATTTAGGACTATTTCCTATGTAGTATGAATCTAAGTATTTAAAATAAATAACTGCTGCTTCTTGTTTACTTAACAAACTATTTAATTCTAAATACAAACTTTCAAAACTTAAATTTTTATCTGATTGATCTGTTATTTCTTCTGAAGGAAGAGATAACATATCCTCAATCGTTATTCTATCCCCGAGAGAAAGATTAATATTAATCATTATATCCCCAACATAAAGAAGCCCACCTTCCACTTCTTTTTCAGAGAAAAATTTGATGTACTTTTTTTGTTTAATTTCATTAATTTTTTTTGTTAACTCTTTAATCGTTGGAGGATAATTAAAACTATTTTTAGCTTTTATTATTAAAGATATTAAATCAATTCGATGCTCAGGAATTCTTATTTCTCTTGAAGTATTTGCAATGTAAGTTAAAATTTTAGTTTCTATACAATTATAAAGATAAGTTCCTAACTTTGTTTCAAAAGATGATTTATACCTTTTTACAGCTTTAATAAGTTCTTCGTTACCTGCTTGAATTAAATCTTCTATATCAATAGAAATTACCTTTTTCTTAAGATTTAAAGCAATATCTGTTACCATTTTATACATAGATCCTATAAGCTTATGTTCTATGTCCTGAATATTAAAAAGAATTTCATTAATATTAACATCGTTTAATTTTTTAGCAAAAGATTCATAAATTTCTATTTTAAATCCAGCTAATAATAGATTATTATTTTCTACTGATGAAATAATCCTTTGTGTAATTTCTTTATTAAGACCTTTTATTTTAGAATTATAATCTTCAGCCAATTTTGCTAAACCAGCAATTTTATTCGCTTCTTTAGCTTTATTAATTTCATCTTTAAAAACGGTTAAAACAAATGATTTATCAGCCATTACTTCTCGTAATCGCCGACGATAATCTTCTAGTTTTAAAATTAATTCTTCTTCATCTTCTTGATAAGATTTTTGTTTTCCGACATCTCTCATCCATAAAAGCAAAGCTGTTTTCATTTAATTCTCTTTTTTATTCAAAGATAATATTTTGAGTCTTATTTTCAATGTCAGGTAAAATGCATCTATTATCTTCCCATTCGATTTTGTAATTTTTGCCGTAAACGGCAGTTATTGCATCTTCCCAAAGTTCATTCCCTTTATTAAAAAATTTATCGCCTTTATCACAAAGCTTATAACCTTCAGCACAAATCTTATAACCTTCAGCACAAATCTTATTACCCTTACGCCAAAGTTTTCGACCTTCGGCATATAGCTTTTTACGTTGTTCCCATGCTTCTGTTAACTCTTTGTTCATCAACGATCCTTTTTAAAGTTCCTAATTCTATAAAAATACTTACAGAATTAAATTTTCTTAAAAATAAGAATTCTTTATGAATTTATTTTCACTATCAAATACAGATTTAGAAGGGTCAAACTTTTCGAACAAGTCGTCAAATACAAGTTGATTAAAAGCTGTAACACTTAAATATAATTTAGCTTTTTTATTCGAAAATGAATAAAAATATTCGTAATCATTTAAAGTTGGAGGCACAATGTAATAATTTCCAATATTGTCCCCTTTTAATCAAC
>Ga0209323_10003003_pt1 | contig 11236 bp, 4 predicted proteins | sample Rifsed19ft2_FD_184014 | JGI IMG/M metagenome (GOLD analysis project Ga0209323, IMG submission 184014) | Soil microbial communities from Rifle, Colorado, USA - sediment 19ft 2 (version 2) | ecosystem: Environmental > Terrestrial > Deep subsurface > Rock core/Sediment | place: Rifle, Colorado...
CACCCAGCGAATCAACCGAAATGACCGCATAGTAAACGAATTCACCGATATTGCTTTCAGGATCCAGGATCACATAGACCGAATCCTGAAAATAACGGGGATCCTGCCGGGAAACGCTGTCAATGAGGGTCCAGGGCCCAAGCGGATGCGGGGCGCGCAGGACCTCGTAATGCTTGAACGGAGCCCGAAGCCGCGGCGTTGTGAAGGACTCGACTTGCGGTCCCCAAATCACCCGGTTTGCGGCCGCCTGAGTGTTCTCGATTCTGATTGCCGGCCCGGGAACCGGTATCGGAATCGTGTTGTACGCACCAATCGCCGAAGCCACCTCAGGCTGATACTGGAGCGTATCGTATTTCATGAGTGGCCCGCCTGTGTACATCTCGATCGCCCGATCGGCAACATCCCGGATGGAGACAACGCCGGGCGTGACGTACCACGGTAATGGATGGGTCTGAAGGTAGGTGCTGCCAATCGACGGGCTCGTTCCAAGGTACTGATACTGCAATGTATCGTACCAGCTCGGCACGGGATTGAAATACGATCCTGCATCGACGCCCGCGCGAATGCTCCCGCCCAGATCTGAGTAGATCCTGTCGCCTGCAACACCCGGCCCGTAACCCACTACTTCTGCGACGGAGAACCTCATTGTTTCGCCGGGTGGTAGAAGATAAGGATAGAAGCCATAGGCGCGAAACACGGGTTGCCACCAGGACAAATTCGTCGATCCCTTCGTGCGGCCTCTCCAATAGTCCCAGTATGCCGGTTCAAACTGAGTATCAAAACGCAGAGAATCAGGAGCCCCTTGGAAGATGCCTGTCTTTCGCTGCAAGGCAGGATCCATCCAGGGAATGGTCTTAGTATCCGGGAGATTTCCGTTCTCGTACCGAAGGAGGAAGGGTTGTTTCACCTTGTCGTTTTGGTCCCACCCCCCGGCGCTGTCTGTTGCTTGAATCCACACTTGCTGCGTTTGGTTTCTGCTTGAAAGATGAGCGTAGTCATAGTGGAGCATGACCAGCCCCGCCGCCTGTGGAGAGTTCAAACCTCCCCGATTCCCGGCTGTGGACCAGAGATCGAAATAATCCGGATCGGGAACTCCTGCACGATCATGATTGTAGGTCATCCATCGTTTGAGATCGAACCGTGAAAACTGATCGCCCAATCCGTTTGGCGGCTGCCCGCGGAATGCCGCCTCCGACCACTGACCGTGGTTCCTCTGGTATCCGAACATCGACGGGGCGAACGTGTTGGCAAACGTCACGAAGAGATCGGAAATCGTATCAGGGGTTGAATTCACAAACTCGTACTCATAGATGATAAAGCTGTCGTATCCGGGGTAGCTCCACGCGCGGCTGGTTCGTGTCACCGTTATCCCAACCGGTGTCGTCCATGAAGACACAATGATCTCTTCCGCTTCATTCGGATTGTAGGCGGGATTCAGATTACCGTTTGGGAGAACCGGGAAATTCTCCGTCTTTGTCAGGGAGAGAGGTGTGCTGTATACGCCCATCACCGTCACCGGATTTCCACTTCCATCGGACACCGCGCCGCAATATGCGTACACTCTCCCGCCCGTCCTGGTTCCCGCCAGCCAAATGCCGCTGCCGAAGGAATTGTGCTGTCCCGGGTAGTTCGTGCGGTCGAGGATCATGTACGAACCGGGAGGCCACTCCATCGACGGAATACCCTGCTGCACGGTTCCGCCCGCATTGTAGGCCCGTCCCAGCTCGCCCGTGTTGAACACCGATTGGTGAAGCAATCCGCGCTCGTGGACGCGCCAATCGCGCTGTCCAAATGCGGAGCACCAGGCAACCGCTGCCAGGAAAGTAACGACTGTTGTTTTGCGCAGAGCGGCTTCGGAAATCATGGGCACTAGAATTCTAAGACCAATCCAAAACTATATGACCGCGGTTCGTTGCTGTAAATGAGGAAAGACTGATCGACCGCGAACGGACCCTGCCGTCCCTGATCCCACCAGTAGCGTATCCCATTCGCACGGTCATCGACCGGAAATGACTCGTAATATTGCAGAGGATAATTGGGACTGGTCGGCGTGGGTCTTCGGAAAAGGTAATCGTAATTCAGAATCCTGTTGTCGAACAGGTTGAACGCTTCGAAATAGAATGTTGCAGGAACGCCGAAGAAGTTCCGGATTTTCTTCGTAATCCTCAGATCGGTGTTATATTCTGCCGGCGTTCTTTTCGCATTGATAAGCTTGAGATTGGATGGGGATGTGTACGGACGACCGCTCCTGAGCGAGGAAATCGCCGAAACAGTGAGATCGCTGAAGGGGCGCATCCCAAAGAGTTCGGGACCTCCCTCAGATTCGGTTGCGTATCCCAGGCTTATGATCAGATTATGCGGGCGATCAAAATCGAGCAGAATGTCGCGCACCGGTACGTTGGTTCGATCTGTCGTCACGGCTCCCGACGTATCCTGATTAAACAGCGGTGTGGCACCGGTGACGGTCGCGCTCTTCCCTGTCGCCACGCTGTACTGGTAGTTAACCGATCCTGTCAGCGTTCCTCTTCTCTTTGAGAGAGCCACGCGAAAGCCGCGTATGTCGGCATAATCGGTATTGAAATAGGAACTCACCTGCTGACCTGTCCTGTCGTCGGTGAAGTTCGCCTGCTGGAGCAGATTCTTGACGTCCTTATAGTACCCGCTGACGTCAAGGGTAAAGCCATCGCCGAATCCCTGCATCACACCCACGTCGTAACTGTTCGTGTATTCCGGCTGGAGCCGCGCATTTCCGAGGGTGACGGGCCTGTTATCTCCCTGGGTGATGCGGGTTGCGACAATGTACTGGAACGACGGCCGCTGCATGAATGAACCGTAGTTGAGATGGAACACGGTAGTAACAGAAACAGGAAACGAGACTCCGAGCCGCGGCTGAAGCCGTCCTATGATCGGTGCATCCGCCTGAGGGGCCGCCTGCGGATCAAAACGTCCAACGGAATCCGGCTCAAGAAACGGCGTGAAGAGGTTGGTGTAGTGCTTCCTGCCTGAACTCCAGACGTCAAGACGGAGTCCCATGTTTGCAATGAGACCTTCGAATTCCATCTTATCCTGTACATACAACGCCGCCTCGAACGGCTTTGCCCGATATCCCTCGATATTGTTGTTGCTGCGAAGGCTCAGAGCGTTTGAGACGTCGATGAGGTACGCATTTACCTGAACGCCGGCATTGATGAGATGCGAATGGGTCACCTGGCTCGTCAGGGATCCGTCAAGCGAAACCGTCCGGGTTTGTTCATCCCTGAACGAATCGTAGCCGGCCTGATAATTGAGACCGTCCGGGGAATTGTTGTTTGGAACGGGAAGGATGAAACTCCATGCGATCGCGCCTGGGCCGAAGGCTGCGGAATCAGGAATCACGGACGGAGTGGGGGTTGCACCCAGTTTATTCTTGGTGAACACCGAATTCAGTTTCACCTCGTAGAAGGTCTCCCGACTCAACGCGTGGGCAAATTTCAAACCGAGTTGCAGATTCGTCCGCTTCCGATAATTCAGTCCGGTAACCCTGTCCCAAAGCCACCGTTGATATCCGCTCACATTGTTCGATCCGGGAAAGACACTGCTTTCTTCCTGAATAAATCCGCCGCTGAAACGAAGAGAGGTTCCCTTACCCAGGTCCGTGACGATATTCCCCATTGCCTGGTATCGCGTATCGGGTTCTTCCGTGGGAAAAACAGGCCATTCCTTGTTCGAACGCAACGCCAGAAACATCCTCACACTCTCATTGATTGGTCCGCCTGTTCCCACCTCGACCGAATAGTCCAAGTCCTGCCCATAACGGCGATTCAAGTCCCTGCGGGTTTGCAGCCACAGTGCCTGCGCAACGGCAACCTGAACAAGCGTGTCCCTGGCATAGCTGCCCGTCAATCCCGACCCCATGCTTCCATAATACGGCTGTTGCGTGTCGGCATTCGGGTCTCCCTGTCGCCACACTGCATTCGAAAGAAGGAGCGCGAGGTATGGATTGGCGTTCTGGTCGAAGACACTCGGGCCAAAATGCTTGCGCCCGGGTGCTCGGGTTCGTGTTTCAACACGCGTTCTCCAGCCGTCCGATTTCCCTTCCTTCATCGAAATATTCACAACGCCCGATTGGGCGTTGCCGTACTGTGCACCGAACCCGCTCGTCACGACTTCCACTTCTTCAACGGCGCTCATGATGGGAAGGAATGCGGAAGAGTTATCGAGCGGATTGACGATTCCCATTCCCTGAAGCGTATAGTATTCCTCTCCCGAACGGCCTCCGCGAAAGTGGCCGTCGGTAATGTCGGCGGCCAATGCCAACACGTCACTTACATCGCGTATTCCCGGGAAGGACTGAACGTCATCGAAACGGATGATCGCACTTGTCGAAGTTTTTTCACGCTCCACATCGGGCCTCGTGGCAACGACCACCACTTCCTCGATCTCGATGGTTTCCTCGCTGAGTGTAAAATCCGCCCCGGTTGTCCGTCCGCTATTGACAATCACACCCTGCTGGAGAACCCTCTGGTATCCCACCATCGAAGCCTGGACATCGTACTTGCCGGGCGGGACGTTCAGGATGAAGTATGTCCCGTCCGCGTCGGTTGCCGCTCCCATGTTGGTTCCGGCGACAAGAACATTCGCCCCGATCAGAGGCTCACCCGATCCTTTGTCCACCACGGTGCCCGAAATCTTCCCCGCCGTTTGTGCAAGGAGCAGGGCCGAGCTCAGCACAAGAACGATAAACTGCCACGCTGAGAACCGTCTTAATGTTGAATATGGAATCAATGAATGATTCATTTGCGGATTTTATTGCATCGGTTTTCCGTTCAATGTTACATCCACGACTGAGAGACCGTCGACAGCTTCAATGACGTTTGGCATTTCGATGCCGCGGAACCGGCAGTTCTGCAGGACAAGGCTCGTGATCGGCGATCGCTCATACCCTTTGATCCACACGGCGTATTTCCCCTTCTCACAAGTCACATCAGAGATACTGAGATTCCTTACGACTGGGGTGAACTCGCCTGCATCGCCTTCTTCATAGAAGAAATCGATCTTCAGCACTGCTTCGCCAACTTCACCCACCCGAATGTTGCGGGCGAAGAAGTTCTCCATCACGCCGCCGCGGACCGAGTTTGTTTTGAATCTGAGTGCACGATCAAGGTTGGGGCTGTCCATCGTGCAATCTTCAGCAAACACGTTTCGCACGCCGCCGGAGATTTCGCTTCCAAGAACCACTCCGCCGTGGCCCTCCTTCATCTTGCATCCCTGAATGACGATATTTTCGCTCGGCACATTGATGCGACGACCGTCGGCATTGCGCCCCGATTTGATTGCGATGCAATCATCGCCGGTGTTGAAGAAACAGTTCTTGATCAGCACATCTTTCGACGATTCGGGATTGCATCCGTCGTTGTTCGGACCAAGTCCGTTCACGGTGACATTCTGAACTGTCACGTTACTGCAGAGCACCGGATGGATGAACCACATGGGGGAATCCTTCAGAGTCACATCCTGAATGAGAACATTCTTGCATCGATAGGGCTGAATGAAGTTCGGGCGAAGGTAGTGACCTTCACCGAAGACACGCTCGCCGACGGGGACATTTTTCTCCGCCATCGCAAAGAGTGATTTGCGCGCATTATTCTGATTCGGTTTTCCCTTGCTTCTCTCCCCCCTGTTACCTTTCCACGACCACCAGTTTTCGTCAGATGCCTGACCTTCGAGCACACCGCTTCCCGTGACCGCAATATTCTCCTGTTCGAACGCATAAATCAGCGGAGAATAATTCATGCACTCCACCCCCTCCCAACGCGTGGAGACAAGATTGGCGTATGCCTTGGGATCCGTGAGGAACTTGACCACTGCCCGCTCAGAGATGTGAAGATTGACATTACTTTTGAGATGAATGGGTCCGGTGAAAAACACTCCTTCCGGCACAACCACTCTCCCCCCTCCCGACGCATTGCACTCGTCGATCGCCTTCCTGAATGCTTCCGTGCAATCGGTTGTTCCGTCTCCCTTCGCACCGAAGTTTGTGATGCTGAAATCGCGATCCGGGAACTTTGGGGGAATGATCCGTGCAAGGATCTCAGGAAGGCTCGCCCAGCCGCCGGTGGCGGGGACATTCTCTACCCTGCCGCACTGGATGAAGAGGCCGACCGAGAGGACTATCAGGAACCGTACCTTGTCTGCGGGAGAACGATTGTTCATTGATAAGGTCTTTCTTTATCGAAGGAGCTGCATCCTGACAATTGCCTGTTGTGAGCCGAAATGAACAGCCGCGAAATAAATTCCTGATGCAACTTGCTGAGAGAAGCCATTCGTTCCGTTCCATTCAACATGATGGCGTCCGGCCTCAGCATGATCCGCAACGAGAGTCCGTACGTGTCTTCCCATGATATCAAAAACGCCCACGATCACCGTCCCAGGACGGGGTATTTCATAGACAATCGTCGTTGAAGGATTGAACGGGTTGGGATAATTCCCGGCCACCAGAAACGATTCCGGTCTTGGAGCCGGGTCGATCACGGCGGTGGGAGGCCCGCTCTCGAATGCGCCGAGGTCGGGCGCCAGTCCGTTGAAGTCCTTTCCGATATCCGTTCCTCCGTCGATGAGGTCGCTTCCTCCCGCCAGGTGAAGAAACGCGACATCGGGAAGGCTCCCGTCTGCCTGTCGTGGACCGCGTACCCCTGTCGTATCGAGGCTGAGAAAGTCATCCGTTGTCACGACAAAAGGCGCCATCCAGCTGTTCGTTTGCTGAATGGCAAAGGACCCGATCGGGCCGAGAGCCCCCTGAACCGCACAATTGATAAGAGTGAGGTACTCTCCGGCGGCAATCGGGCCGGCAATGGAGTAGTTCGTTCCGTTTCCATAGGCCGTGCAATGCAGAAGGGTCATCGAGCCCTTGTTGTTGTTCTGATCGAATCCTTTTACCCTGTTGTCAAATGCAATGCAGTTTTTGAGGATGACGTTATGGCGCAGCAACGACGGGGCATCACTCCCGCCCATCTTGAACCCGTTTCCGTTTCCTGTGCTGGCACTCCCGTTCTTAAGGTAGCCGTTCTTGAATACCCAGCAATTGACCATCACCGTTGCGATGCTGTCGGAAGGCCGAAGATATCCGTCGAAACCATCGTCGGAGTTTTCCCAGGCCCGGCATCCGTAGAAGAAATTTCCGGTCCCCACGTCGAGTTTCGGTGCGAAGCCGTCGGCATTCCCCTGCGACGTATCGGCATTATGATAGGAATCGCAGTTAATCACCTGATTGTCGGAGGCTCCGTTGCTCAGCTGCAAGCCGGTATCAAAGTTTTCAAAGAACGAGCAGGATTCGATAATGTTGTTCGAACCGCTCACGTGCATTCCATTATCGCCGGCGCCCTTGATGTCGATTCCTTTGAAATGCCAGTAACTTCCGCTGATTCGAACCCCCCTGTTGCTTGAACTCACTGCCATGAGGGAGAAATCGAGCAGCGGCCGTTCCCCCGGATAGGCAAACACAAAGTATCGTGCGGAAGGGGAACCCACTCTTGACAAGTTGATTGTTGTCGTCAACGAATCGAACGTTCCGCCCCTGACGATGATGGTGTCACCGCCTGCCGCAACGGAGTGGGCCTTCGTTATTGTCTTGTAGGGTAGGTCAAACGTTCCGCTGTTCGCATCGTCACCAAGCGGAGAAACGTAGATTTGTGCCGCGCTCCCATAAGGAAGGATGAAGAGGGTCGCAGCAAGAACAAGAGACCAGAGAGCAGCACGCCCTTTGTCGGATGAAGGGAGAAACCATCGTTGCCTATGGGCAGGAAAAACGTGCATGGTCATCGCCGCAGTAACTTTACCGCTAACTTAAACCTCCGCATAATATTCGAAAATGTCAAGCGGCGGAGCGCCCTGGCATTTCTTTTTTAGGAACAATTGAAACCGATGCATGACTCTGCGAAGGGTGAAACGAAAAGCGGCAGGTCAACATCCCCTGCCGCTTTGCGGAAACGCGGACTACTTTATCAGAAGCATTTTTTTCGCAAACACCTGCTGAGGTGTCGAGAGACGGTAGATATACAGGCCCGTAACGAGCTTTGATCCGTCGAATTCGACCGTAAACGTACCTGCAGGCCGGTTGTCATTCACCAAAGTTGCCACCTTGCGGCCCAGCAGATCAAAAACTTCGAGCAAGACTTTCGATTGCTGCGGGACCGAATAGGTGATCTTGGTTGCAGGGTTGAATGGATTCGGATAGTTCTGTTCAAGTGTAAACGCCATCGGGATTGCCCGCTCCGTCTCGATTCCCGAGATTGGATCAGACAACCACGCCGACTTCGCTGAGGGGAACCAGTTCAAGTCTCCTGCAGGATACCCGCCTTCCGCTCCAATATATGCGGCTGACGATGTCGAAAATGACGCATCCAGTGTATCACGGTAATATTCGATGCGCCTTCGATCAAAGTCGTCTCTTGCCAGGACGAAGTTGGTTTGCACCTTTTGCCTCAATCCGCCTGCCACCGTGTCTTCATACCAGCGCATCATATTGGTCATGAGTCTGGGAGCCTTCAGCAAAGAGAAATTCATCACCCGTTGAAACGCCTTCGTCGAATCCCCTCCCTGTGCTTGAAGCTTGGTGTTGATATGCCAGGAAAGCGGAGAGCCGACGGGATAGTTGAAACTGGAAAGGAAAGCGTTTCCAGAATCTGAAATGCTGTACCAGTTGTTATTGATTCTCCACTTCGTTGTATCATTGGGGGCCGTGAAGATCCAAGTAATTCTGTTCCTTCCGTTCAGGTAAACCTCGCCGGTGTTCGCCCACTCAGCTGCCCGAGTAGCATCAGTCGAGTCTTCGCCAAGGGCAAAGCCATCAACGAACAGATTGTCCGCAATGATCATCATGTTTCCAAGATTGCCGAGCGACAGAAGCCCGTGATAACCCATGCCGTTGACGAACGTATTATGGACAATTCTGCCATATTTGATCGCGCCCGTTCCAGCCAAGGGATTGGAAAAGTTATAATGCCTCACGGCGCGGTCCTGATAGTTGACAAACGTATTGTTTTCCAGAATAAACGAATCAACAGCAGCCTCCCTCAGGTCGAATCCTTTGCCCGCTCCAAGGTTTGATGTTGTCAACGCGCCCATGTTGGCAAAGACGCAATTCTTGGCAGTGACTTTCACCGCATTGAAGCCGGTGCGGATGTGCTGACCGTTAATATTCGAGAGCACAACACCGTCGAGGATGATTGAGGAACCGGCAGCCGTTGTATTTACCAAACCACCCTGCACGCCGCCGACACGATCCGGTTCAAGCTCATAGTACCCGGCAATGCAGATGTTTGTCATCTCGAGGTTTCCGCCATTCAGCACAACGAAGTTTCCAGGGGGCCTCGTAGGCGTTGCGCCTGTTCCGGATTCCCAAAGATAAATAATAGGCTTCTTTGTCCCAGTACCGGTGGCCCGCAAACGCAGGGTCTTCCCGGCCTGAATGGTGATAATCGCGTGCGTGAGGTAGACTGAATCACGCTTGAATTCGTAGACACGATTCGCCAGCAATCCGCCTGTTGCCGTCGTGTCGGCAATGAACTGCTTGTCGACATATCGTAAAGTGTCGCCGTTGTAAGGAAGGAGCGTCAAAACGGCTTCCTGGCCGTGCAATATCCCGGCGAAGAGAAAGAGGAATGCAAGAAGAATTCCGATTTTTCGATAAGGCATAAATACCTCCATGCAATTTTTTAGATGATTGGAAAAATTTGCACAACGATTCCCTTTCGGCAACACCTCCTTGCGGGAAGATTGTCTATCATGGTTGGAAGAGTGGTTTATTCTTCTCATTACAGTTCTATGGTCACGCCCAAATCGCCGGTCAGGCCGTACTTCTCACTCTGGTCAAACAGGGACAGGCCGTATTTCCTGTCGGAGATTGAAGTCGCTTCTTCGATATTTGTCACGTTGTTGAGATTCACAAACACAGCAAGATAGTTGGTAACCCGCTGCTTTAACGTCAGGTCGACACGCGTATAGGCCGCGGTCACCCGATCATTCTGTCCGCTTGCTGAAAACGAAGCGTTGTGCGATCCTTTGTGAAAGAGAGACAACCGTGCCGAGAATCCCCCCTGATCATACCCGATTGCAATATTCCCGAAGAATTCCGGCATTCCCTCCAACTTCTGCTCTGTTTCAACAAGAATATTCTTCGATTTCGTAAGCGGGAAAGGACCCGAGGAATCGACGAATTGGACAGTCCGGGATCCGTATACAATTGTCTTTGAGTCCACAATGGATGCATTATAGGAAAGAACTACGTTGTTCAGAGGAGCCGGCAGGAAATGGAAATTGATCTGGTGCTCAAATTCAAATCCCCACACTTTGGTCGGCTTCGGCGAGTTATAGGGAAAAGTGAGATTGAACGGGGTCGAGGGAGTCGGCATGTTGCTTTTCCAGGTAATGCCGAACCGCTGCATGAGCGTGTCGCCAACCGTGTTGAAATTGTTCAGCATGTGATACATGTCTTTGATTTCTTTGTAATACGCAGACAAAGAAATGAGGCCGAACGAGTTGTCATAAAACGACGTGTTGATTTCGTAGTTCCAGGCGCTCGATGTCCTCAGAGATGTGTTCCCGACATATAACAGAAACTGTGTATTACTGGCTTCCGCGGGACGGCCCGCGATGTACCGGTTCATCCTCATATTGAAATCGGGTCTCCCGAGTGCTTTGTAGGCCGCCAACCGGACATTGACAAATCCAAACGGCCTGATTGAGACGTTGAGATTCGGCAGGATAATCATCTGAGAAAACGACGATGTTGTATCGCGTATGGTATTCGATTGAACGGGAAAACCTGTCACGGGCGCCGGCATGAAGGTGGAAAGGTAGTCGTTTGTCTCTTTCTCGACCCTCACGCCTGCAATGACAGTGACGGATTGTCCGAAATTCAGGGTGTTCATCGCATATGCGGCCGTCACGCGCTCGGTGACATAGTAGTCGTCGTATCGAATCAGCGGATTGACCCATATCTCGTACTCGTTACCGGTCGGGTCAATGCCGTACTTGTTCAACTCTCTCCATTGACGCAGTTTCGCTTCAGCGACGAGCGGGTTCAGGAAGTAGGAATCATACACGTGCCGTGCATCCAGAAGCGTCCTGCCAAAAAACTCGTTGATCCCGATGAATCCTCCCGCGCCGCCTTGCTGCCAGGCCTCAAAGGAGGTCCCGGCGAAGTCCTTTGGCCTGATGGTTCCATCGGGAAGCTTTTCATGCGTCTTCCCCTTGCCCA
>Ga0209323_10003009_pt1 | contig 11221 bp, 12 predicted proteins | sample Rifsed19ft2_FD_184014 | JGI IMG/M metagenome (GOLD analysis project Ga0209323, IMG submission 184014) | Soil microbial communities from Rifle, Colorado, USA - sediment 19ft 2 (version 2) | ecosystem: Environmental > Terrestrial > Deep subsurface > Rock core/Sediment | place: Rifle, Colorado...
ACTACGACAGCTTGCTCTTTGGTGCGCCGAAACTTGTGCGGAACGTGACGATTTCAGGTCGCAGAAAACTCCCAAGCAAAAACATCTTCGTAGAAGTAATTCCGGAAATTATTGAGCTAAAGCAAGTTCTGGAAGAGTGCGGAATCACCTATGAACAGTTAATTGACGTAGCCATTCTAATCGGAACGGACTTCAATCCAGACGGCATAAAAGGTTTAGGACCGAAAACTGCCTTAAAACTAGTGAAAGAGCATGGAAACATAGAGAACGCCCTGCCACACATTAAAAACGCCGAGTTTCCGGCTGAACCTCAAAGAATCAGGGAGATATTCCTAAATCCAAAAGTAACAGACAACTACACAGTAGGATGGAGAGAACCCGACGTAGAGGGCGTCGTCAACTTTATTTGCAGAGAACGCGACTTCTCGGAAGACCGCGTGCGAAAAGCACTGCAAAAGATGCAGGAAGGAACAAAAAAACTGAAAGGGAAAACAACCCTAGAAAAATGGTTCGGCTAACCTACTGCTTCAGGTTTTGTGGCCGTGTCGTCCGGTCAGGGGGACGAAGGCTACTCCGCCAAGGTTTTCCTCCTTAATCTTTCCATCGGCTCCCTTGACAATTTTGATGAGGGTTTGAAAGAGCGATGCGCTTCCTACGGGGATGACCATTATTCCGTTTGGTTTCAGTTGCTCAATCAACGGTTCTGGAACAGCAGGTGCAGCTGCAGTTACAAGAATCCTGTCAAACGGAGCCTTTTCTGCATACCCTATTGAACCGTCAGCGCAGACTATCGTGACGCGGTCGCCATATCCAATATTCATAATACTCTTTCTCGCGGAATCCGCTAGGCTCTGAATGATCTCCACTGTGTAAACGTGTCCCCATTCGCTTCTCGGCGCTTCTTTCGGGGCGATTATCTCCGCTATTGTGGCGGCGTGCCAACCACATCCTGCGCCAACTTCAAGAACCTTGTGACCCACTTCCAACTGGAGGGCTTCGTTCATTATGGCAACCATGTCTCGCCTAGCCCAGCAACGACGCTGAGACTATGTGGCGCGGAAATCGTCTGCCCACAACCAATTGGAAGCGGCGTATCTGAGGCGCTGTAGGATTGCATATTTTCTGAAAGGAATTTTGCGCGGGGCACTGACCGCATAGCTTTGATCACCTTTGGCGAGTGGAGAACGCCTTCTCTCACTAGATTGTCGATGAGTTTTTCCCAGTCCATTCTATCCAAACCACAGCATCAAATAAACTATTACAAACTAGCCTTTTAACGTATTTGAATTCAGAAGAAATATCGTGAATAAAGGGGCTATTTGACGGTTACAGATTTTGCTAGGTTTCTAGGCGTGTCTGGGTTGCAGCCTCTTTCAATAGCCATATAATACGCAAAAAGCTGCAATGGGATGACAAACGGTATTGGCGACAGAACCTCAGGAATTCCTTTTGGAACTTCAACATAATCATCCGCCAACTGCTTGATATCTTCGTCACCTTCTTCTATAACCGCAATTATGGACGCCCCTCTGGCTTTCATCTCCATTATATTGCCAATCAACGTCTTGTGCGCCTCATCCTTAGGACAGACGAAAACCACCGGAAAGCCGGGTTCTATGAGGCTTATTGGTCCGTGCTTGCTTTCTCCTGCAGGAAAAGCAATTGCTGGCACGTAGGCGATTTCCATGAGTTTCAATCTACCCTCGTAGGCTGTAGCTGTGCTTATTCCTCGCCCTAGGAAAAAGAAGGTTTTTGCGTCCTTGTACTTCTTTGCGATTTGTTTAACTTTTTCCTCTTGCTTCTCAATTATTGTTTCAACCGTCTCCGGCAACTTCTCCAACCTTTCAGCCAGATAGTCCATCTCGTCCTGCGAAACTTTGCCCCTCTTCTTTGCAAGTCTAAGAGCCAGCTGAGCCAAAACTGAAAGCTGAGCAGTAAACGTCTTGGTTGCAGCTACACCAATTTCTGGGCCAGACTGCTGACCGATGTAAACCCGAGAGACACGCGTCAAAGTCGAACCAATGGCGTTAGTTAATCCAAGAACAGTCGCTGCCCTTTGACGGGCGCAGTTGACAGAGGCAAGCGTGTCTGCAGTTTCGCCAGATTGGCTTACGGCTAAAATTGTGCTTTCAATATTGACGGATTTGCCATGTTGCTCAACAAACTCTGAAGCCATTACAGGATACGTTGGGAGAAAGGCAAGCTTGGAAAACATGTAGGACGCGGCTAAACAAGCATGATATGCTGTTCCGCAAGCGACCAGAAAAACCTCTCGTGCGCGGTCAAGAAAAGTAGACATCAAATCAAGATAATGCTCCTGCATCCTAAGCGTGTTACGTAATGTGGATGGTTGCTCATGAATCTCTTTAATCATAAAGTGAGGATAACCCTGTTTAACAGCCATTTCAGCCGTCCAATCGATCAGCTTTGGCTGTCTGTTAACAATGCTTGAATCTCGAATTTTCTTGATTTCAATACCTTCTAACGAAAGCGTAACAAGTTCGCCATCTTCAACCATAAGTGCCTTGTTGGTTAAGGGGAGAAATGCGGGGATGTCAGATGCGAAGTAAACGGCTTTTTCGTTTATGCCGATGACAAGGGGGCTTTCGTATCTTGCACACACTATTTTGTTGGGTTCCGTCGCGGAGATTGCAGCAACGGCATAGGAGCCGTCAAGCTTTTTTACAGCTTCCAAAACAGCATTAGCAAGACCTGCAGAAGGATTAGCTCTCAAATTATCCTCGATCAGATGAGCTATAACCTCTGTATCGGTCTTAGATTTGAAAACGTGACCGCGATTCTCCAACTCCGTTTTCAGTTCGATAAAGTTATCTATAATACCATTGTGAACCACAGCAATTTGACCACTGCAGTCAACATGTGGATGTGCATTAACTTCTAATGGCGCGCCATGCGTAGCCCATCTGGTATGTCCTATGCCTATGGTTCCTGGCAAATCATCCAAGTTGTGCACGATGTGAACTTCGTCGATCATTCCCCTGTCTTTCTTTATGTGAAGCTTACCTTCGTATATTGTTGCTTCTCCTACTGAGTCGTAGCCTCTGTATTCAAGACGTTTCAATCCAGCATGTATTGCTGGTGCAGCTTTTTCACCATTTATTATGCAACCGAAAATTCCGCACATTTTTAAGCCTCATGCTCGTTTTCAGCGTCTCCAGACCCCCTTAAAACTTGTCGGGTTGTAATAAGCATTTTTAGGAGAAAAGTCTCAGTTCTAAAAGATTTTTGTAGATGTTTCAATGGTGATTGCACGGCTTTTGGCTGAGTTAAATGTTTACCCTGACAAAAATTTTTATAAGGGATCTGGTCTTATGCTATTGGAAAACCATGCACAAGAAACTCTTGCTTCACAACGAAGGAAAAACACAGAAAGTCAAAGAAATCAGCGTCCTCGAAGACCCGCAGAAACTAAAGATGATTTTGAACAGACTTAGCTGGAAAATTCTAGGTATGCTTTCAGAAAACGAAATGTACCCTCTGGAAATAGCCAAGAAACTGGAAATTCACGAGCAGAAAGTCTATTATCACATTAGAAAACTTGCAAAGGCAGGAGCCATAACCATAGTTAGAGAAGAGGAGAAGAAAGGAGCAATAGCAAAATACTACAAGGCAGTGTCACCCGCGTTCGGGATAGAGCTTCCACACGGATACAGAACAGTGCAGAGACTTTCGCTGATGACAATGGACGAGCAAATCAACAAATTCTTCAGAGAATTTATCACAAAAGACGGCACATTCGAAGGAAAAATAGTTGTAGGCAGCCCAACACCTCACGGTCCCTTCAGAACAAGCGCCAGAGACGGCCACTATGCTTCTTACTTAACGTTTTTTCTAGGACAGTTCGTAAAAGTGCCAGAGGAATTCGCTATAAAGCTTGACGTTGACGTTAAAGCTGAGAAAGAAGAGAAAAACAACTTAATACTTGTTGGCGGACCCGGAACAAACCTTTTGACGCAAGAGTTGAATGAGTATCTGCCGATAAGATTTGACATGCACCCTTCTAAGGAAGGCTTTTTGTTAGGTGGATTGGTGTCTGAGAAGACTTCGCAGATTTACACGGCTGATGTTGCTGGTTTAATAGCGAAAATCGTGAATCCGTGGGACAACACTAAACGAATCATAGTCTTAGCTGGAAACAAAGCGGTAGGCACAAAAGCCTGCGTGTTGGCATTGACAAACTTTTGGAAGAAAACCTTGGAACGCTATGATGGAGAGAATACGTTTGCAGCGGTCATACAAGGTTTCGACTTGGACGGCGACGGAAAAGTCGATTCGATAGAAGTTCTTGAACAGGCTATTTAAAATGCAGAAGTGCGAAACCTTTTTGGCATGTGGACATGAAAACATTCAAGCATCGCATAAAACAACTTTTGAGATTACTAAGGAAAGCTGGCTGTCAAAAAAGGGCAACTGCATAATCGCAGTATCCGCTGACAAAGCCATGACGGACTTCAGTTCCGAATTCAAGAAAATTCTTCGCAGAGACAACACGCGAATAACCATTTATATCGAGGCTGGAGGAACCGCTGAAGTGATTAATGCTTTTGGCAGTTCACGGCTTATTTTGACGCATCCGACGGACATGGTTGTGCGAAAAAGCGATTACATTTGCAATCGGACTTTGGCGGTTCGAGCTAACAAAGCAGCGTGCGACTTGTCCAGAAGTCTCGTTAAGAACCTGTTGGACCCGAAAGAGAAAGTGAAGATTACTGTAATTGCTGAAGTCTAACGGATTTCGGCATCTAAAACTGTTTGCCATTCGTATGGCGCTGTTTCACGAACATTTCGAGACAAAAGTATTTTTTCTGCTTTTCTTCCATTTTTCTCCACAGCCTCTTTGAAACGGAGCATGATGTTTTCTAGAGAATCATCAACAGTGACGAAAGAATAAAAGTGCACAATGCCACCAGTAGGCTTTAAGGCGTTACATGCGGCATCAACAAATTCCATCGCTTTTTCAGGAAGATTCATTATTACACGGTCAGCAATTCCAGCAAGCCTTTTTTCGGCAACTTGTCTTGCATCACCTAGAATTGGGCGAACTTTGTTTTCCACCCTGTTAAGCCGGATGTTTCTACGCAAATATTCAATGGCGTCTGGGTTCACGTCCACGGCATAGACCATAACGTTCCCATGAGATTTTGCGATTAGCACTGTGAAAGGTCCAACACCTGCAAACAAGTCAACAACCGTTTCCCCATCTTTGACGAGAGATGCGACTCTCTTGTGTTCGTATGAAAGACGCGGAGAAAAGTAGGTTTTCGCAAGATCAACATAATACCGGCAATCGTGCTCTTTGTGAATGGTTTCAGTTTTGGGTTCGCCCGCGATTACGCTGAACTTTCTAAGTCTGTAGGTTCCGCTGACGGCGCCTGCTTTGGCGAGCACTGTACGCATTTTCCCATGCGCTTCCAAGATTGCGTCGCCGATAGTGCTCTTGTATGCCTCAAGCTCTGGAGGAATTTCGATTATTGCGATGTCTCCGACAAAGTCTAACGCATGCGGCAGGCTCGCAAGCAGATGCGGGGGAAGTTTGTCTCCAAGTATGTCGGCAAGTGTTTTGGCTGGCTTTTTTCTCTCTGGAAAAAGGCGTGTGGCACTTTCGAGTTTGGGCACGCGTTCTTTGAGTCTTTCTAGCTCGATTTCTGATGGCTCACGAGCAAGCGGAACGTAGATGAGTTCAGAGTTTTTCTGGATTTCCAGTTCTCTGTCAATGATGCCCAGTCTGTTAGCTTGGATGATGGCTTTTTCGCCGTAAGCCTTCGGAACTTTGATACATACAGACTTTTTAGGCATCCTACCACTGTCATTCACTCTATTTTTTGCGGCTGCGATCAGCGAATAGTATTGTTAAACAGCCTTTTTCCGAACGTTACTTTTCACTTTGCTGAGCACCATTCAACTGGTTGGATTTTACCACTTGATCTGTCTTTTCCTTGACAATTTCGAAAAGCTTTCTGCTTATGAATGCTTTCTCTAAGGCTTTGTCCAGTTTTTCCATATCCAAAATTGTGACTGCTCCATCTGGCTGGATAACCACGTCTACTTCCAAATCCACATATCGAATTGCATCTGGATAAACTTCGACTGGCGTGTTCATGTTTATGTATGTTCCCTTGTATTGTCCGCTTTCGCTGAAGTATTTGGTTATTATCCACCACTGACCAGGCTTGGTTTCGCTAATTGCCTTGTCTTTAGCCTCTTTTTCGCTGTTTAATCCATCGTAGAGTCCGTTTCTTTGTATGATTCTGCTGTAACCGATGTGCTCATCATTTATGCTTTCTATCTCTGCTTGTCCAAGATGGAAAACGTGTCCGCTGGGTTTCACATGCTCCACATCAACAAGCGAACCAACATCGGGAAACTCGTTTATGACTTGTCTCCTGAACAGCTCCTCAACTTCACTTCTGTCACGCCCTTCTTCCAAAAGTTTCTCAGCCATCTCTAAAGCTGCTGACACATTTCCTCCGCAACTCTTGTAGAAATGATGCTTATCCATCGTCTGTGCTATAGATGATCTTATTTTGTCTAGGCTGTGCTATAGATGATCTTATTTTGTCTAGGCGGCTTTTGGAGAGTGAAGGAAACTCGACATCCATAAAATATGACCCTTCCATTAACAAGGCAGGTGCTTCAACACTTGATGCTTTCTCGTTGAGAAGTCTAACCCTAGCAATCAGCATTGCTATTTCATTCTGCAGTACTTCTTTTGGCTTGTTTGCAGAGGATTCGCGCCAAATAATCCCCCAACCATCAGGTGCAAGAGACTTTCCAAGCGCATAAAGTTCCGCTCGTCTGCTAATATCTCGAATCTTTAAGCTGACGCCAACAGTGATGTTTCGCATAAGAATGGCGTAGTTTCCAACAACCTTTAGGCTAGCGGTTAAGACTGGCCATTTTGCACCAATTCTCATACGTTCAATCTGCACCACTAATTGTTCGCTTGTGGAATTGCCAATTTCGGATTTTGGAAGCACTCCCACAATCGCATTGCCAATGTCTACCAAGACCGAGTTTTCACCGGACTCCACTATTTTGCCCTTGTATATTCCGTCAACGCTAGCTTGCCATCTTCTAGTAAGTGTATCTTCGAGTGTAAAGTGCAATATGGATTGGAGTTTGCCTACTGCTTCGAATGTTCCGAACGCTCTGATTCCCTGCAGATCGTATCTGTCCTCTATCTTTAGATCCGGCGGCGCCGAGTTTTCTAGAATACTAAACCGTTTCTTAATGGTTAGGGATGGCTGGACTATTTCGAAGCCATTATCCAGAAGCAGCCTTGTTATTGCGGTTGAGTAGATGCCTCTTACATTAGCTCTCATCAAGCTCACACTCACCAATACGGTTAGCCTGTTTTCTCAACATTGTAGAGGCTACCCACTCTTTTCACGTTAAAGTGCACACCTAACATTTTTTCAGCGAGCCAAATGTTCGTTTCCAAATGATCAGAAATAGTCCGCGTCAGATATGCTGACTTGCCTTCTGCCAAAGCCATGTAGGGAATAAGCAAGTCAGACATGTGCACATCGACAGTGGGCTTGGAGAAGATTTCTGCATAAAGCTTTTCAGCAGCTTCCCGCCCGACTGTTTCGCTTGTTTTTCGAAGTTCGCCGATTGCATCCGCTCCCAACACTAAGCCTGTGCTTGTTTCTGCCCATAACACGAGAGAACTGCCCTTCTGCAACGGGTTGGAACGGTCATCTATCTTCTGGATGTCTGCCACATACCCTTTTCCTAGGAGAAAATCGTTCGCTGCTTTCGCTTGACGCTCTGCAACCCTTCGATCAGCAAGGAACGTGCATACGGATACGCCTCTCACTGCTTTCAGTTCGCCAAAGTTTTCCAAAAGCAAAGGCTTTAGCGATCTGCATGGCTGCACTGTTATTGTTACTTCTCCCATGCCTTTGGGATAATAGCCAAACCTGTGGACGGTTAAGCTTGCCTCCAGCCCCATAGTCTTAAGCGTTGGCAAAAGAACATAACGCATATAATTGATTGTGGGCGAGTTTGAAACGTCTGTGCCGCCTTTCGAAATGTGCAAGCGAACGGGGTTTTCTGCGAAAGCGCATATCGGCAGCACAGTCATCAACAGCATAGGAATGCTTCCTGCAGTGCCAATTTCAGACTCAATTTTTCCGCCTTTCACTTTTCTAGGCTTAAACCAAAGCTCTCTCGAACCCAGCTCTGCTCCTTCCAGTTCGGCGTCGCAAAGCCTTGCAGCAGTTAAGACTGCTTCTAGATGTTGCGGTTTCAAACCTGATTGCGGCCTTTTTTGTCTAATGTTGTAAATGTGAAGCTCCTGTCCAAGGATAGCGGATAATGCGACTGATAGTCTGAGAATCGTTCCGCTTCCGCTTTTTTGGCTCCCGTCAATCTCAACCAATTCTAAAAACCCTCCGTGCAAGATGACTGACAAATTCTAGTATTGCAGATGTGTTGGAAACAATTAATAAATGCGTAAAGTATAAGGATTTGGAGACGGGGTTGGCATGAGCGAAGATAAGGAAAAAATTGAAAATTTAACCAAGAGGGTTGACGAGCTTGTTGTGATTTTGAACGGGATAATGGAGGATCTGCGCCAAGTTTCAGCATCGCTAAGATCCTTAGCAGCTTCACAAATCACTCAACCAGTGACTGCACCTGCACAACCTTCCGCACCTGTTCCTCAACCAGTAAGGTCTGAAGTTGCTGAAAAAAGCAAAGCACTTGAAGATCTCAAGATGATGTTTCCCGAAGACTTAGAAAACTTGTTGAATTTTGAAGAGAAGGAGGATTATATTGTGATAAAGCCGCGGCAGTATCTGGGTTCAGAAAACTTTGCCAAGATAGCTTCTGTTGTACGTGGTATAGGCGGAGAATATGTTAGTGCTGGAAAATCGTCGCATTTCCGAGTGCCTAAGAAAAGAGCCTAAAACTTATCCGTATCTTATCTCGAATCCATCGAACTCGCCTACATAGTTTTCCCAAGCTACTTCCACGTTTGTGACTCTTGCGCCCGGCGGTCCTTGCCTGCAGAAATCCACAAGCGTTTTCACGTCATTTTCTTCGCCTTCAAAAACGGCTTCAACCCTTCCGTCCGGTAAGTTGCGAACCCAACCGTTTACTCTGTGTTTCTTGGCTTTGCGTCTTGTTTCTGACCTGAACAAAACGCCTTGTACTCTGCCCGTTATGAACACGTGTGCTTTAACCATCAAGAAGGCATCACCAGTCTTAGACTGTGGAAAATACTGGTTTTCAAGGTTTATGAGTTTTCACTTTAACCCATCTCTCCACAGCAAGAGAATGTCGCTTCGGCAGTCATTTTAAAAGCATTTTCGCATTGGTGATTTTTGGGGAAGGCGCATGTTAGAGAACTTGAATGGAAAATTGCTTGTTTACGCCTCAAGTCTTGCTAGGGGCAGTCGGATGAAATCTGTGAGTATGGCAACAGAAAGAATGGCTAAAATCTTGAACTTGAACGTGGAAGTGGTGACTTTCAGCGATGAATTTGCGCCCATATACGTTTACTACAAAAACGGCGACGAAGAGCCTATTCCGCTTTACTGCAATAAAGGCGAAAAATCCGGCATACAAGAAATATATGCTGCTTTAAGGAATATGATGTTCGTGCTATCATTTCATCCCAAACATTCAGCTCTGAGACGATTCAGGAAAGAGATTATGCAGCTTTCTTGAAGCGTACAGTTTGATGTTCAAGCGCTATTTCATAAGTCTGGTTCACGTCAAACTCGATGCCTAAACTCTCATATTCCTGCTCAGTTAGGAAAAGGATTATTTTCGGAACTGCAAAATCCGTTCTCATCGGAAGCATCGGCAACTGTTGCTGCATGGCTTGAAGAAGGTCTTGCACAACCTTCGCCTCCTCTGTCTGCGGTCTAACTACAAAATGTGGGATCTGCCGGTCTTCAACAAGCTCTATTCGCTTTCCAAGATTACCGTCCAAATCTCGAATCGACTCAATCTTATTCACTTTAACGCGAAACATGGCTGATCACAATCGTAGGTTATTCTCGAAACACTTATAGATTTCTCGTACCAGCGTCTAAAAAAGGAAATAATAATGAACTTGGCTTATTCCATTTCGATTGTTGCTGGCGGCTTCGGCGTAATGTCATAGTACACTGTTGAAACGTTCGAGCAGTTGCCGATTATCTCTTCAGCAGCCTTAATCAGCACAGACCAAGGTATTTCTGAAACTTGCGCAGTTAAGAAATCCTTTGTTTGAACCGATCGTATGCCCACTACATAAGGCTTTTTCTCAGCCGAATCCTTCACTGCGTAGAACACTCTGGATACTGTTGGGTTTTCGGTTGTTATGCTTGTTTGAAGAGAAGCAAGGTTCTGAATAGCCGTTTGGTGAACACTTCCATTCATCGTTTCAACCTTTACAGCCACGATTTCGCCGTAGCGTCTTCCTCCACCTTTCACTCCCGTAGCCTTATCCATGAAGAATTTCACTTGAACATTTCTTGACGGCACATTGAGAAGACGCGCCACGATCTGTTGAACACTTAGGATTTTAGACTGCGAGGTTTCCTCATTGTCGATGATAACCGCAAAATATTGGCTCGGTTTATGAGGCAAAAGCGCGTTCTCAACGATTGTCGTGGCTTTTTTCACCGTTTCCAGTTTATCTGGCCGAATCTCTCCGACCATGCGCACTGACAAACCTGGTCCCGGAAACGGTTGCCTCTCAGACATTTCCGATGGCAAACCTAGGTGCCTCGCAACCATTCTAACCTGTTCTTTATACAGGGTTATCAGCGGTTCGACAACCTTGAAGCCGAAGCGTTCCATCGGGTTTATGCCCACCTGCTCCAAAACGTTATGTTGAGTTTTCACCCCGCCCACAGTTTCAACAATGTCCGCTTGTATTGTTCCCTGCACAAGCACCCGACATCCTTCTTTTTTCGCTGCTTCACCTAAGACTTGGTAGAAAGTCTCGCGGAACATCTTGCGTTTTTCTTCCGCATCCCTCAAGCCTTTCATTGCCTGAAGAAAACGTTCCCGAACATTGACTATTTTCATGGGCATGTTGATGGGTGGTTTAGCCAAGATTTCTGCCACGCGTTCCGGTTCGCCTTCACGCATGAAAGCATCATCAAGTATCGCGCAAACAAGGTTTTTGCCTATCGCCTTGTACGTTAGCACAGCACAAGTAGTACTGTCTACACCGCCCGAAACGGCAACCAAAGCCTTT
>Ga0209323_10003014_pt1 | contig 11214 bp, 9 predicted proteins | sample Rifsed19ft2_FD_184014 | JGI IMG/M metagenome (GOLD analysis project Ga0209323, IMG submission 184014) | Soil microbial communities from Rifle, Colorado, USA - sediment 19ft 2 (version 2) | ecosystem: Environmental > Terrestrial > Deep subsurface > Rock core/Sediment | place: Rifle, Colorado...
CGATGTCTGTATCCCCGATCCAAACCGGACCTGTATTTCAACGAGGACGGCGTTTGTTCAGCGTGTCTGGCTTACGCGGCCCGTGAGCAAATCTCATGGGTTGATCGTGCGGGTGACTTCATCGAACTCGTCCGCAGTAAGCCGGGTAAGACGCATGATGTCATCGTAGCTTGTTCCGGGGGAAAAGATTCGACTGCGCAAATCGTGAAGGTCCTTGAGCTGGGCCTGCGTCCACTTGCTGTCACTGCGACGACAGATCATCTGACACCTCTTGGTCGAAAGAACCTCGATAACATATCAAATTTGTGCGATTTGGTCGAGGTAACTCCGCACAAACCAACACGAAACAAGATTGCAAAGTTCGCGCTGGAACAGGTCGGAGACATCTCCTGGTGTGAGCACCATCTGATTTGGTCGGTTCCTGCACGCGAGGCGGTAGCAAGGGAAATCCCTATCGTCGTTTACGGAGAAAATCCGCAATGCGAAATGGGGGCAGGGCCGAAGGGCTCGGAGAAGCAGAAACAGCTTACGCCAATATGGGTGCATGAGTTCGGCGGGCTGCTCGGGCTTCGGCTGTCGGACATGACCGATCTGCTCGACGTCCAGCGCCCGATAGGACAGCAGCAGCGCACCACCCGATTGTTCCAGGATTTGCAGTGAATTCAGCAGGAGCAGGACGGTGCGATTGTCGATGGGCAGTGGAGCCGCCGAGTTGTTGCGCCAATGCGTTCCCTTTGCCCTTCCTTCGAGGAATGGAAAGCGGTCTGGGTCGAACAGCGAACCACCCAGGGCGGGCATCCGCAGGCTCTCATGTTCGATACCGCCATAGACGGCGCGGAAGACGGCCAGAAGCCGAGCCCAGGCGTCATGGCGTCGCTCCAGTACCTCCGGTCCATGCAAGCGGCCCTCTTCGGCCAACTGGCCGCGCAGGGTAGAGACGGCATAGCATTGATCGTAGATCGGATCTCCGGAAAGAAGGAGTCCGCGCTCTTCGGCGCAGAGCACGAACACCAACCTCATCATGACGGTCAGCCCGGCCTCGTAGAGTTCGACCGGGCGCACATCGCGAAGAAGTTCCCTGTTACGGTCCGCGTCGGCCTTGTCCAGACACTGGACCAGCACTTCGACTGCACGACGCACCTGTTCGCCGAGTGTGTCGGTGACCTCCTCGTGGTGTTTGAGCGATTCATCGAGTAGCGCCTCCAGCGTCTCTTCCGTGGGGCCGAAGCAGCGACGAACCCCGAGCAGGGACTGAAAGGCCTTGAATGTAATCGGTTCCTGGAACCACAGACGGGCATACCAAGAGATATGACTCGAAGTCGACCCAATCGGTGCGTTGACCAGCATCCAGCGTTCACCGTTGATCAGGAGACCTAAGCGAACGCCATGGGTATGACAGAGCAACGTCATTCGTTCTTGCAGAGAAACCGGCCAGCCATCGCCCCTCTGAATCGATTCGAAATCGGTATCCGGAGCCTGAATGGAAATGAAAAGCCGTGGTTTGTCAACCCCCGGAGAACGAACGATCCAGTCAGGAGAGAACGATCCGGCATGTTCCGGCGACGACACGGCCAGAGATCCACCTTTCCACTCCGATGCCGGAACGAGCGATTCATCGTCGTATTCGAGCATTTCGGTGAGCACAAGGCGACTCCATTCCCTATGTAACTCGACCAACAAGCGATCGTCTTCGTCGACGGCTTCACGCCATTCATCGTAGGCGGCGCGAAGTTTCTGCCGCCTGGGCGTTTCGACCGCTTCCAATCCTTGCGGGAACGCCTTCTCCAGCATGGAGACGGTGATGAAAGGCCCGGATATCTCTATCAGGGAGAGCCATTCCGTATGTCTGGACAGATTCTTCATAGCGGACTAAACCTTCCCTGCTTGTGATAGTGGGACGAGGAACACCACGGCCACAGGGAATGTCCGGTCCACGGGATTCGCATAGTGATTTTCGGTAGCGGCTTTCTCTTTTTCGCGTTCTTCGGGGATGCGTGCCAATCTGACTTCGAGCGCATGAACGTCCTTCTTCATCTGAGCCATTTCTTCGGGAGAGAATCCGGATAGATAGAGCTGCCCGTCCTGACGACCTTTCCCCAATTCCTTACGGATACTAGCTTCCAGTTCGTCAAGAACGGTCCGAATGTCAGCGATCTCGCTCTCCTTGCGGCGTTTGAGTGTATTCTCCAGGAACTTCAAGCGTTCCCGGGAGCGCGCCTCAACGGCGGCCATAACGGGATATTCCTGGCGTCGAAATCTTTCCTGAAGGATGTCGAACAGAGCCTTGCCAGGCTCAATCGACGAACCTTTGTCTACCAGAGATTCAAGCCGTCCGACTTGGGTAATGCGGGTGAAACCGCTGTGTTTGAGTTCGCCACCGGCGAGGGTGAGTTCCTCGTGCAAACGATGATGGTCACCTCCGGTTATCACCAGACGGGACCAGATAGCCACTGCCGGGCCTTCCAGTTCTCCGTCGGGTACGGACCGGATGGCCACGCGATGCAGACGCTTGACGTCGTCGAGCTTCCAAATCTCTTCACGAAGAAGTCGCAGGCACATCTGCACCAAGCGGTGATTGAGGTGCGCCAACACCACGTCGTCTCTTCCCTTCGCCACCTCGTGATCGAACGTGATCGGGCGGCGCGTACCCGTATGCGGGTGTTCCAATCCGAATGTGGCTCTCCCCCAGGAGCCGGGCAGAACGGGGACTTCGAACGTCGTGCCATTCGCAACCCCTGACAACGCGGCCAATCTGAGCGCGGGTTTCTCGGCAAGTTCCAGCGCGACCGAGACGGCACGGGCCATGTGGTCCGGAGATAAATGGGATTCGTTCTTCGCCTCCATGAGTCTTTCGTGCAGGCGGGCAATGCGCTCCTGGAGTCTTTTCTCCGTAGCGACGAACTTTTTCGCTCTAGCGGCTTTCGCCTCTGCGGTCGACGTGTCCATCGAACTGCGCTTGCCGAGCATAGCCTCTTCAATTTGTTGAGCAATGACAGGGCCTACACTGCCGAGATCCTCGCGGATGGTGTCGATCTTAAGGACGGCACGCATCAGGTATTCGTGATCTCCTACGACATCTCCGGGTTTCGAGGATTTTACGGCGGCGATGGTAGAGAACCCCTTCCCAACTGGGTGCCAGATGAAGACCTCGTTCTCCTTCTGACCATGGCGGTCGATACGGCCATTGCGTTGTTCCATGACGTTCGGATTCCAAGGAATCTCGACGTGAATGAGGAAGTTACAGTGATTCTGCAGGTCGATACCTTCGGAGGCGGCATCGGTCGCCAGCAGGATGCGGACGGGCGAGATGCCCGGGTGGGCCTGGAATGCCGCCTTCACGGGTTCGCGTTCGTCGGGTTGCATGCTTCCGTGCAGGTACAGCAGACGATCGCCACCGTATCCGTGTGCGGTCAGGATCTGGTGGAGCCATGCATGAGTCGCTCGGTATTCGGTGAACAAAATCACGCGCTTTCCGTTCCACTCGCCATTCGTCTTGAGGTGGTTTTCGAGCCAGTAGAGAATCGCTTGCGCCTTCGAGTCGACCCGATTCCGGGCTTTTTCCGCCCACCCCGTTAGACGATCAAGCATGTCCCGTTGCTCGCGGGTGAGTGACACGGAAAGTTCTCCCGCGATCTCGACGGCCTCGTGCTGGGCTTCCTCGACCTGCGCATCGTCCGAGGATTCCTCCTCGGTCTTCAGGATCGCCTTGCGCAAAATGCGATCGTCCATGGCATCCCGATCCTGTTTCGGCCTTCCACGCACGAGCGTTTCCCGGTGTTTGGCCAATGTAGTGGCGAAAGCCATCGGTGATGAAAAGAGACGTTTTTTGAGAAGCATGTGGACGAAATCCGTACCGTACTCGAAACGGGTTCCCTTGACGCTCTTGGAACGATCTGCGGTGAAATCCCTCAGGAGAGCATGGATCTGACGCTCTTCAACCGAATAGTCGACTTCGAGGCCTTCGAGTTTGCGTACCGGGAAAACAGGCTTTCCGTTCGCGTCGACAATATCGCTCTTGAGGCGGCGCACCATGACTCTATGCAGTTGCTTTTCGTCGGGCATAACGGTCCTGGCGAAACGCTGGTCGTCGAGCAGTTCCAGTAGAGACGTGAAGGACTCCTGGTAACCATTGTGAGGCGTCGCACTCAGGAAGAGTCGGTGTGCGAAATGTGGTGCGAGCGAACGGATCAGTCGGGTTCTCTGACTCTCCAGGGCATACATCGACGCCGCCGTAGGAGCGACGTTGTGCGCCTCGTCGACGACGAGTATATCGAACTTCCTTGGATAGGTGATGTGTTGCGGCAGAACGTCTTTCAGGAGCCTAAAGCCTTCGCCGCTTTTCATCCAATCCATAGATGAGATTAAACGGGGATACGACGTCCATGGATTCGCGTGAATGCCGCGCCCACGGCGTAGCCTCTTGACGTAATCCGTGTCTACTATCCGGAATTCCAGGCCAAACTTTTCCTGCATTTCGGTCTGCCACTTCACTTGCAAGCTTGCAGGGCAAACGACGAAAACCGTTCTTGCCCGATGGCGCACCAAAAGCTCCTGGATGACCAAACCCGCTTCAATCGTCTTACCTAAGCCTACATCATCCGCGATCAACAGATTGACACGAGCCATATCAACGGCCCGAACCAGCGGGTCGAGCTGATAGTCTTCGATGGTTATCCCGCTACGAAATGGGGATTGCAGGAAAGATCGGTCGGCGTTCGTGACCGCGCCCCAGCGGACGGCATCTAGAAAAGCCTCGAGACGGTCGGTGGAGTCCCACCCGGAGATGGTCGGAAGCCCTGCCTTTTCCAGCACCTGCGCCCCCGGCTCAATTTGCCAGATGATCTGGATTTCTTCGCCGAGAGAGTCCTCGTCCAACGAAGAAAGACTCACGAGGTGCTGATCGCCATTGCTGGAACTGGACAAGGCTCCGCCCGCAACATCGGTGACGACCCATTGACGACGGCGAACCTCTACGAGTTGACCGGGTTCGGGAACTATTCCGGAACGGACGATTACATTCCCGTTCGATGCTTGCGTTACTGTCATTGGGGCCGACTCCTCCGTCCGGCCTTGGAGGACCGCTTTGGTGTTCTTGAAACATGTGCGAGCACGCTCGCTCCGATTACTTCGCCGAGTTTCACAGGTACCGCATTTCCAATCAGCCGTCCTATTACCTTTTGGCAGACCGATTCACCCGGAGGGGTGAATGCATAGTTAGGAGGAAAACTCTGAATGATTGCACCCTCCCGCAGTGATATCGCCCTGTCCTGTTCGGGGTGACCGAAGCGGCCATTGCCGAAACCGAAAAATTGAGTCGTCATCGTGGGAGCCGATTTTTCCCAGGACATGCGACCATAGACGCTCTGATAGCTCTTTCCGGATTTTTTCTTGTGGCAGTCCGCTACTAGTTCATTGGGCCAATCGCGCCAGGTCCCGCCCGGACGAGAAGCCTTTATGCGCCGTAAATTAATTTCCGAGAGAGCCGAACACTGATGAAGGGGATCCTTCTCGCAGCTTTCTCCGGCAGACAGAGGTGGAAGAGAGCCTATCACTTCCCTGACCGTCCTCGGTTTCTCTCCGAAATCGGACGGGGAGAGCAACTCAATTGGCCCGAGCTTGGAAGCTAGGAGTACGAGTCGATTGCGTTGTTGAGGCATGCCGTAGTCAGCGCAGTTTACGATCCGATAGTTCACCGAATAACCGACCGCCTCAAGACTCTCCACAAACTCCTTGAAGACGTTCTGCTCTATCAGTCGGGGGACGTTCTCCATCGTGACCAGGTCGGGCGATAGCTCCTCTACAAGTCTTGAAAACTGACGCAGGAGCCACCAGCGCTTGTCGGAGTCGGTCGCTTTCTGATTGTACATGGAGAATGTCTGACATGGCGCACAACCGGCCAAAAGCTTAATGCCGTTTTTCCGATAAAAAGAACGAACCTCTTCGGCCTCCAAGTCCTCTACCGATTTCAGGAGAAACTTGGCCTCGTTGTTTGCCGTGTAGGGAAATTCACAGGCTGGGTCTATATCCACGCCCAGTCGGACATCAATCCCAGCTCTCTGAAGACCGTTGGTCAAACCCCCGACTCCACAGAACAAATCTACAGCGTAGACTTTTCGTCTATATGTAGCGCCGGATCTTGCCTGTAGTTTCTTTCTCATCTTTTCGAGTCCTTACCTGCATCGTCTTTGGTTGATTCGGCCCTCGCCCCTCCGGCCTCTATCCACGCATCGACCTGATTTTTTTTGAACTTCCAAAGACGGCCCACGCGGTGAGCTGGCATGCTGTGCCTGTCTATCCAGCGGTACACGGTATCATTGCTGATCCCGAGGTATTTGCATATCTCGTTTATTGATAACCAGCGGTCTTCCATCTCGGCCCTTCCTTAAGCTCCTCATGAGCGATTTGGTTAATAGCCACATCCGCCAGAGGCAAAATAAAAGAGAGTCTGGGCACAACTCTCACAAATTAAACCATCTCTTAAAATAACTTAGACAGAGACCTATTGTCAACCGCTTTTTACCGCAAAAAACCGCATTCTTTCGGCACATCCACTTGCCCCTACGCGACTCTCGTGATATGTCCACAGTCTTTCATCCAGTAGACTCAACCTGGACCGCCCTTGCAGTTTGGGTTTGCGACAGAATCGGGAGTAAGCGGTACGTGCTATGTCCGCCTGGGCGAAAGTCTTTGAGACGATCGATGGGCTACAGGTTGCGGGGGGGGGCGAAGACGATGAATTCGCCATGGATTAGGTTCCTGTTGTACTCCGGGCGTGGCAGAGCGGTTCTGAAATCTGTCTTGCTGATAATCACTGCCTTAGCAGTTGTGTAGCCCAACTGGTCTGCATTGCCTGGCTAAGCATGCCACTTCATAGGTATCCATGACATAGTCGGTCCGAGCATTCAGGACAACATAGAAAGCTCAAAAAAATCGCCTCCTTATAAAAAAATGGATACCTCCTGTCTCAGGCCTATTTGCAATTTCTCTCATAGCCATCGCCCCTTCTGATCTTCCATACGAGGCAGTCGAGCGACCTGGATCGAGCCTCGCTGTTAATTAGCTCCAGCGCCCCTTCCAAAGCGGCATCTCCATAAAGTATATAGTAATCCCCGGTCTCGGCCCCTTCCCCCAATCCTTCGCTAACCGTGGAGTCCATAATCCTTACACCCTTGGCGTACACAATGGCCGGCACGGCCTCTATCCCGTAGCGCCTGAAGAGCAAGGGGTCTATGAGGACCGGGGCATGGTAGGCCTCGCATTTATCGGAATCGCAGTTTTCGTCCTTGAAGAGCACCCTCCTGAGGAATTCAAGCGTCGGCCTGACCTTCGTCATCCCACTTACGAACCCGCGCATCACTATCGACATACGAGGCTGCCCGAGCCTGTCAATATCCCTTGCGTAGTTCCGCAGAGTGTCCTTCGGCACCGAAGATGATACGAATATGTAAATCCTCTCGTCTTCTTTAAGAATCGCGGCTCCCGAACGGACGCTCCCGGCCTGACCGAGTGTTTGCCCCGAGACGCCGCCGGGAACCGCCACATCCATGCCGTAAAATCCCTTTTCGATAATCTTCGATTTTTCTTTTTCAACCCTTTCATTAATGTCGCCTGGAACGGCCTGTTTCGCCCTCTCCAGCATCTCAGGGTCAATGCTCATGGGAACCCCCTTCAAAAGCCTTTCGTATTCGCCCGTATCGACATTCATATCGTCGATAGAGAGGCCTTCAGGCCCCGATGCATGGACGGACGGGGACAGGCACGTCAAAACGAAAAATAGGCCGTTTATGAAAACGAAAAGAGGAATTTTAAAAACGTTTCCTGTCAGCATCGCATATCACTTCGGCTCGATATTACCATCATTGAGGATGGAACCGCATTCATTACAAAACGGTATCTCATCGAAACAGGGGACGATCTCTTCCATGAGCGCAAAACATTCGTTGACCGTATAATCGAGCCTGGTCATGCAAACCGGACATATCATATCCGGCTCGCTTTCTTTTTCATGGTCTTTCTTTTTTTCCATATAGCCTCCTCTGACAACCGCTCTTAAAACGCACAGCAGTTCCTTCGCCTGTAGAGCATCCATACGAAGTTATCGCCCCCTACCGGAGGGTTTTTAAGCGAACTCCATAAAAGCCCACTTCTCCCTATGGGGTGGGCCGAAAAATCCTTTACAGGCACGGCTGCGTGCATCTTGTAGTTGTGCTTTACCCAGATCGGGGTCGGCATGCAGCCGCATATGTTTATATTCGTATCGCAGACCAGCATTCCCCTCGCGAGCTTATAGAGCATCCGTGCCGCTATAGCGGCATTGGCCTCCGTATACAATGAGGAGCCTATGTGGCCGGTCAGAGGATAAGCGCTCCCCCAGGACCCCATGCACCAGAAAAGAGGTGAAAGAGAAAGCCCTGCCGTCGAGGCGATGGAGTCAGCGATACACGCCGCCTGTGTCACAGGGTTGCCGAAAAGCACCGACTCAGGGTTTATGATCGCCGAGAGGGAATCGTCCTGCCAGAGGGGGTCGAATTCCGTCATGTACGCCACATCGAAACCTGAAGATTCCGCGCATATCCAATCGGTCAACATGCCCATCATCGACCAGATCGGGTATATGAAGTAATGGGCCTGGGCTGAGGTGTAGTGGCTTCCAGTGGATGCTACAGAGCTGTTAGTCCCTCCGAGCTCTCCGCCTGAAGTAATGCCGAGATTTATTCCCAACGACGGAAGGCACCCGGGGTCCTTGACTGTCTCTATATACCTTGCAGGCTCCCAGAAACCTACGGTCAGGCCTATGCGGACGAATAACGGAGGCGGAGCAGGGCATACGCATATCGGAGAACTTATAGTGTCTACCGTGGTAACCGAATCAGTCGAGCCTGCGATCTCTATTCCGGCTATTGAGATCGGAAATACGGAGCCCCAGTTGACTAGGTCCAGCAACTTGAAATCATTAAGGCAGGTCGCCCTTGCCGGGGTTGAAAGAGAAAGCGCCAGAAAAAGACTAATTACGGCGGCCAGCACTATCTTTTTTAGCCGGAACATGAATTTCTTTTACCTCCATATACTTATTATCCTTTTTCACGATAACCGACGGAGTGTAGGAAAGCCTGAACCTTGCCCTAACGGGTTCGGTAAGATAAAAGACATTCCTTTTAAACCTATGCATGAGTTCTTTCCACATCCCGTCCGTTATGAGGAGCACTACATCCGTTCTCTTGAAGTATTCAGAGGCCGTAAACCAGTCCACCTCGTTTTCAGCAGCCCCGTTCAGAACGACTATTGTTCTGGAAAAGGGGATGTAATCAAGCGGGTTGAAGATAAACCCCTTCGGATAAAGCACGCCCCCCTTGCCGTCAGGGATGTCGAATTCGAGCGTATAGGTCATATCCACCAGGGAAGTCCTGTCCTTCTTAGCTGGAGGCAGGTTCACTACATTGGAGGGACGGTAACGCTTTATCTTATTAGCTATCTCTTCCTTCTTGATACGCTCCTTCAAGTCCGAGGACGCCGCCTTATCCTCTAACTCCTTCCGGGCATCAGGCTCTGCTATGCGATAGATGTTCCCGGAGCGCCCTACGGTTTTGGCGCAGGCCGGACCGCAGGTCGTTAGAACGAAAACTACTGCGGATATAACCGTTATAGATCTGTAAAAAACTGAAGCTCTATTGGACATTCTGGTAATAATCATAGATTTTCTGCTCAGCCCCTTGCTTTACATCCGCAGGTAGAGGGAGGTTGGACTTGATGTCATTGAAGAATTCCGTAAGGTCTATCTTCGATAAGTCCAGCATCTGGAATTCTTCTGGCGTGAAACCGCGGCAGACCGGGTTTTCCGGGGTGCCCCACATGTCAGGCTGGAAGCTCTGAAGCTGGTCTCTACCCTGCTCGTTTATGATGCGGGCGAGCTTTGAATTAAAGCAACAGTAGACCTTTTTGCTCTGGACGCAGCCTATGAGAGCCCATTTTTCAGTGCAGTAAGTGCCCACGTAATGGCACATACCATGTGCGGCTTTTTGAGCAACCGCGCCTTCATTAGAAACATCGCAGAACATGGGGTTCATCGCGTTTGCCGTATTACAGCAGTTCTTGAAAAGAGTCTGCGTCCCCGAGGTCCTGCATTCGCCTGCCGTGCCGCTTAAAATGTAGAACTGGCCAGAGCATTTGCCGTTATTGTCGACCGTCCCGTCATTCTGAGGGCTTGCGAGGGTGGATTGGGCGGTATCGGTTATCGTCGGATTGGTCTGGTCGACGCACGGATAGGGTGAGCATAAAACCTGTCCGCTATAGCTGTAACACGGAAAATTCCCCAATGAACACTGGGTCAGACCTTCATAACAATTATCCGTAGCCGCCTGATAGGTACCATTCGGACAATCGGGAAGCTTATAGCAAGTGCCGTTTACATAAGCGTACCCTACAGGGCAGTTGTAATTAGGTTGAGCAGTACACTTATCAAGGCTGGTTGAATAAGTTCCGGGCGTTAAACACGATGGTGCGGCTTCACATCGTGACTTTGCAAAATTAATAGTATAGTTAACCGGGCACAGAACGGCAGGGTCAGACATTTTGCAATAATCGATTGCCGTATCTAACGTCCCTATCTCGCATACCGCCTGGGTGGCACATTTTTGTAAGGTCGAGTCGTATGAATAATTCACCGGACAGGTAACCTGGTATGTCGGGCTAAAACATCTTCCGGATATCACCTGATCCGAGCCTTCCGCGCACAATACGTTCGCCTGGCAAGTACCGTAGGTTGCACTGTATGTGTATCCTGACGGGCAGGAGTAAATTATATTATCCTTACAGGCTCCGACCCAGGAGCTCCATATACCTGTCCCAGGACATATTGGGTCTATAATGCATTTATCTCCTGACAGAGCCCATCCTGAAGGGCATGTTGTGACCGCATAATAAACGAATTTATCTAGGGCAGTATCAAGGATACCGAACCCTGAAGGAGGAGCCTCGCATCTGCCGGATGCGGTATTCAACGCTGTGTTTGCCAGACAGGTTGCACTGGAAAAAGCCGCGCTGCATTTGTCTGAGGCGCAATAGGTGGCTGGCGCTATGGTGGAGGTTGCCGTATTGCCTGGACAGATCAGATTTTTCGGATCCGTATAAACCGTTAAAACACATTTTGAAGTCGCCGGGTCGTAAGCGTAATTCTGACTATACCAGGCAGGTCTTTGGGGACACGTTATTCCGCTT
>Ga0209323_10003019_pt1 | contig 11208 bp, 10 predicted proteins | sample Rifsed19ft2_FD_184014 | JGI IMG/M metagenome (GOLD analysis project Ga0209323, IMG submission 184014) | Soil microbial communities from Rifle, Colorado, USA - sediment 19ft 2 (version 2) | ecosystem: Environmental > Terrestrial > Deep subsurface > Rock core/Sediment | place: Rifle, Colorado...
AAAAAAATAAAAGAAAGAATTAGTACGTGGAACGACCATTTGAGGGCTTCTTCAAAGTCGCTGAAGGCCCATTTTGCAATAAAAAATTCACCAGTTCAGACTGCACGATTCCCTCAAAAGACATATCACAGAAAATTTCTTCCCGGTATAAGAACAAGTGTATCTGAACTTTCTAGAAATCCTCTACGATCTCTGGCGACAATATTTATTATTGCACTCGTCTTATCAACCCTAAGTTTGGCAATTATTGTTTCCTTCCTTACTGAAGAGGCAATACGCATAGTAAATACCAAACTGGATTTCAGTATCGAAGTGAAAGAAGATATAACACTCGATCAGATACAGCCACTCATGCGTGAATTGGATGTGCTACCATATGTTGTCACCGTAACATATATCAGCAAGAATCAGGCTCTGGAGAATTTCCGAAAGGAGCACCCTGATTTGCCCGACTTTCTCAAAACATATGAAATCAGCAATCCCCTCCCAGCTACAATTCGAATCAGTATTTCGGATCCCAAAAAGCATCAGGAACTGATTAATTTCATTGATAGGCGTGAAAACAGTACGGTCATCGATCTAAACAAAGTAAGAAATAATTTTGACCAGAGAAGCCGTATTGAACAATTGATAATTATCACCGATACGATCAAATACTTTCTCTATTTCTTTATTACGGTATTTATCAGTATTGGCATACTCATCATTATCTCTACCGTACAGCTGAGCCTAAACGTACGTAAGCGAGAATTATCGATTATGCAGGTAGTAGGAGCCTCATATCAAAAAATTCTTTTTCCATTCATCACTGAAGCTATATGGCTGAGTATCGTCTCAACGGGGATTGCACTTTTTTTCTTATTTTTGATTGCTCAAAAACTTACTCCCTTTGCCTTGGAATATTTCGGAACAAATAGCGTGAATATTGCCAGTTTCATCAGCATCAATTTCCTACCAATCACGGTGATCCTTTTTGGCACTGCGATGATTATCACAGGCCTTAGTACCGTACTTACCGCTTGGAGGTATCTCAGAACCCAAAAGCTTTTTTAGTGTTTTTATATACTTTTTCTGCGAATTCGTTCATTGCCAAAGCTTTGAGATCAGCAATTTTTTGAACAGTCTCCACCACAAAACTTGGTTCACATCGTTTCCCTCTTTGATTGTGCGGTGCCAGAAATGGTGCATCAGTTTCCACTAATAGCCGATCATCAGGAATGCCCTTGGCAGTTTCTTGCAAATCTTTGGCATTTGGAAAAGTCACAATGCCACTTAAAGAAATAAAACCGCCCATTTCCACAATCCAAGCAACATCATCAGCATTTCCGGTAAAACAATGCATAATAAATCGTGAAGTCGGATAGTCATGCAAAGTTCTTTGCATGTCGAGAAAAGCGTTTCGACAATGCAAAACAACAGGCTTATCACACTCAATTGCCAATTCTATTTGCGCCCTTAAAACTTTCTCTTGTGCCAATGGAGTATGTTCATTACGAAAATAATCTAGTCCTGTTTCCCCAATCGCAATGAGTTTGGGATCATGCATATGGTCTTTCATCCACGAAAGGACATTTGCATCCCATTCGTCGACATGATGTGGATGAATACCGAGAGTCATAAAACAGGTTTCCTGATCTTGTACAAAAGACACCAAAACCTGATTGCTCATATGATCATTCCCCACAACGATCATGGTCTCGACACCGACATCATGCGCATGACTAATAACCTGGTCACGATCTGCATCAAATTCTGGAAGGTGGATATGGCAGTGAGAATCAATGAGTTTCATATGTAGAATCTATCAAACCATGTTCTGTATGCTCTGAGATTGAGTGCATTACTCAAATAATATTTATCTTCATTTTTTGGTTTTACGAAAAAATCCAATTCATAACGTCCTCGTTCAGATAGTTTTAAAGTTATCATCACCTTCCTACCATCAACTTTATAATTAAACTCAAAAGGTTTCTCATACTTCTCTTGCACTGCCAATTGTTCAAATGGTTCTAGAATAGTTGCATCTAGGTCTAACTCGCGATCAAACTTCACATATAACTTACGAAAATTCAGCCTCAGAAAGCGGTGGGCAAAGTTTTGCGTGAAATAATACGTCTCATCCTTAGCCTTGATCACTCCTACACCAACACAATTAAATGCAGCAGTAAGGATATTGGCACGATGTCCAGGGCTTTTCATGAGGGCATCTTCCGCCTGTTCAGTAACATGTTCAAAACCGCGCATCTTGGCTAAATTTTCACCAAATGCCACATCAGTAATACCTGCACTCTTAATCCGATCGCTAGGCGAACGATTGGATTTGTCAGTATGCGAAAAGAAATCTTCCTCGGCCATATGGAAAGAATGATTGCGGGCCACAACCCGCAAGTCATTTTGCATAGTAAGTTCCTTCAACTTATGGATACGACGGTCATTATTGAGTGAAAAGAGCATACGCCACTCCATAGTCCTCAAACTGTTGGGGAGAAAAAGTGTATGCAGCCAATATTTGATGCGGTCACCCATCATACATTTTCAGTCATTTTAGCTTTTTCTTCAGCAAGAGCTAATGCTTCAATCATATCATCAATATCGCCATCCATACGTAATGGTAAACCAGACCAACTCTGATGAATACGATGATCAGTGATCCGGTCCTGGGGATAATTATACGTACGAATCTTTTCACTTCGCTCACCTGAACCTATTTGTGAGCGGCGCATAGCGCTGCGTTCATTACTGAGCCTTTCAATTTCTTGAGCAAGTAAACGAGACATTAATACTTTCATCGCCTTGGCTCTGTTTTTTTGTTGTGATTTTTCATCCTGACAGGTCACAATCAAACCAGTAGGTAAAAAGGTAATGCGCACAGCCGAATCTGTGGTATTTACACTTTGGCCACCATGACCACCAGCACGAAACACATCAATACGAATATCTTCCGGTCGAATATTAATATCAGCTTCTTCTGCTTCAGGAAGTATTGACACAGTTGCTGTCGATGTATGTATACGGCCCTGACTTTCAGTCTTAGGGATTCGCTGTACTCTGTGGACACCACTTTCATGCTTCAGTTTGCCGTACGCACCCTGGCCTTTGATCATGATCGCTATATCCTTTACGGCTCCCACCTCACCGTAGCTGGCACTCATCAGCTCTACTTTCCAACCTTTTTGTTCAGCATATCTGGTATACATACGAAGAAGGTCAGCTGCAAAAAGCCCCGCCTCATCTCCACCAGTTCCAGCTCTGATTTCCACAATGGTATTTTTATCATCATTGGGATCTTTTGGTATCATGAGACTCTTTAACTCAACTTCCAGAGAGGTAATCTTTTCACTGATACTAACAAGATCAGCCTGAGCCATCTCAATCATACCCGGATCTTTCTCTTGAGCTAAAATATTCTCTAATTCATTTTTTTCCTTGAGCAATTTCTCATAAGCGTCCCCAGCTTCCATCACCAAAGCAAGCTCAGCATGACGTCGAGCTATGGTTGCATGTTTCTTCCGGTCTTTGAATATCGCAGGGTCTGCTAACTGTTTTTCCAGATCAGCAAACTCCTGTCTGAGTGCAAGGAGTTTACTTAACATGTTTAGCAGAGTTACTTTTTACTTGTTTTCTTTTTGGTCACTTTTTTTGCAGATTTCACGGGCTTCTTCGTAACTTTCTTTGCGATCTTTACTACTGGCTTCTTTGCGCTAAGTCGGGGCGCAAGATTTTGCGCCCTTACTGGGATCTTTGTCTTCTTAGCTACTTTTTTAGGTTTAGCTGTAGGTTTCTTTGCCGCTTTTTTAACAGCCACTTTCTTTGGAGTCTTTTTAGCAGGTGCTTTAGCTTTTGGAGCTTTAGCAATCTTCTTCGTAGCAGGCTTCTTTTCTATCTTTGGGACAACCACTTCGCCCGGCATTGCAGTCTCTACTAAGACAGCCTGACTTTCAACATTCTCTAGTAATTCTTCTGGTTTCACTTCCTCTTTAACAGCTTTAGCAGACTCTTTTGTTTGAGTGGCTTTCTTTACCTTAGCCAAGAATTTATCTACTTGACCTGCAGTATCAAGAAGCTTCTGTTTACCAGTATAAAAAGGATGACAAGCTGCACAAATTTCTGTAGTGATTGATTCCATTGTTGAACCAAGTTCATACGTAGTTCCGCATGCACATGTGGCAATGACCTTCTTGTAATATGTAGGATGAATATCTGCTTTCATAGAAAAATTTAACAGTTGGAGTTTAGATACTACGAACGTTTTTGTCAAAACAGAAACCGGCTTAATATCCTTGTCTTAATTGATTAACCAATGGGACGTAAGAATCTTTTAAGGGACTATCGGCAGGGATAGCATCCTGACGAGGCCATATGACTTGCTCAAGAAATTTTTGAAACATACATGATACATCTGTACCCGTAGATAAAGCCTTCGGAGTAGCACTCATTGGTGTACCATTTTCAAACGTATATAGCGTGACAGTACTTTCCCATATCGGCAGAGTGCCGCTAGCCGCAGCCTGATGATGTAGTTTTTGAGCCCTAAATATAACTCGTTCTACCAAGATTCCTTTTTGATCATAGACATCTTGGGCATAACCAATGATATTTTCTGAATCACCATCATATTCAGTATTTGCTTGAGACCTTTGTACACCATCAATGACATTTCGATCATAAAATTTTCTCCCTCGACCATCATAATCATTACTGCGGATTTGTTTGCGTCCACCTTTCAGTTCATCAACACATGCTTTCATAACTATTTTTCCGTTCACGTATACAAAATAGTTTTTTCGTTGATAGAGAAGGACTAGACGTTCGCTTCCATCAATCTTTACTATCTTTTCCACACGCTCCATCACTGTTTCTTGTTGAGAGTTAGGAAAAGCAGCCTCAACCCGAGTTTCTTTATTTTCTCCTTCATCAACAACATCCTCTGCAATGACTGCGAGTTTATCGACGGGAGATTCATGAGCTAAAACAAGAGATTGTACTGCATCAGGAAAGGGAACTGTAGGAATCAAAATAGCGCGCACTGTATCACGAGTGTTTTTAGCCGACACAATTGAACCGCCTTTTTCTAATGAATCTTTAGACATATATATTTTATTGATGTCATATACTGATTCATTATACACCAACTGTCAATGCATGCTCCCTGTCATCAAATTATACGATATAACTAATTATTGACATTACTACTATTCGTCATTAGTATATGCTTTTATATTTATATATAAGCATATATATGCTAACTGTCAGTGCTGAGAAATACTTCTCATTAGAAAATCCGAATCCTCCTTTTTCCCTGAGGAACCATGATCGTGCACAGGAATATTTTCAATATTTTCAAACACCATACGAAAGCTCAGCAACACCGTTCTACATTCACGAGAGACCTACAGGGGAAAATGGAACTCTGCCTCGACCTCTCATTCCGTACAGATTGAAGCAAGAGAGTGAAATAATTACCAAAGATAAAGATCATAATAGCATCACAGACATTGTTGACAATTTCATTCGGCAGGTGGAAAAAAACTGCTTTAATGATTTTCAGTTGATTCAGCTGATTCATGAACTACAAAGAATAAAACCTTTGAACGATAATTTAAGAAATAAAATAAATCTAACATACAATTTTCTAGCAGCTGAATATAGGGTTGATGCAAATGCATATTATGGAGCATTGCAATTTTTAACTACACTTATTGCCACACTCAAACAGCTGAAATTTATTCTACAAAAACATCCGCGCTTCTCTCAGATAGACAAAATTATTTATAAATCACAATTTATCCTGGACGTCATTGAAAAAGTTAAAATCAATATTTCATCCCAGAAATGTGGACTAATTGTTGATTTTTCAGAAATACACAATGAACTTCAACCACTATTTATTGAAACCACTAATCCCTTCCTAGCCAAGCAGAAATCAATATATTCGTTGAACCTTGTCTCTCACATACACGAACTTATTTCGATAGGTTTGTTACTGGAATATGTTTACAGAATTCAAAAGACTGATGAAGACCATTATGGAAAAATTCCCAATATCGTTGCTAGTAATCCTGACGGACTTACTTTTGAGTTTCATGATTTTATCCATCCAGAATTTGGAACCAATATACGGGATAGAAAACATGCAATTCCCATATCCTCATCACAACATAATCTAAAAGAATCTCTGGTAAAAAATGGCATCATCACGAAAGGTGCCGATTCGAACCACTATGGTGAACATTATTTCTGGAAAGAAGGAATCACAAAGTCAAAAATAGAAAGTTCATTAGAAAGAAATTGCGATAAAATGACAAGGGAGTTGTTGCTAAATCACTTTTGCGAAAATGCTTTTCAACCCTATCAACAATTTCATATGGATGCACATTGCACGGTAAAAATTCTCACCGGTGCCAATTCTCGCGGAAAATCTACTTTTATGCATACTATTGCTGAACAATTCTATATGGCACATATGGGCCGGAAAGTCCCAGCTCGTTTTGCAGTCATGACCTTTTGCGATCGTATCTTCCACGATTTCGACACTAAACACAAACTAAACGAAGGTGTCAGCACATTTCGTGCCCAAATCCGATGCATGATAGACTTCTTAGAACATGCAACACCCAACAGCATTGGTCTGTTTGATGAATTATACCATGGTACTAATTCCGCCTATTTGTTGGCTTTAGGTTGGGCAACAATAGAGGCCATGACCAAAGAGCGACTAAGAGCAATTATTTCTACCCACGAATCACTGCTAACAAGAATTACTGATCTAGACGGTTATAACTCTTTAAAAGGCCTATATTATCGTCCAACAATAAACAGAGGTAATTTAAAAAGAATTGCAGCGGAAAATATTTCCTTACAGGCTGGTTATCACCTTGCATCGTCTCCTGTAACAGACAGCGATGCATTCAACATTGCACATAAAGAAAAATTCCCTTCGCATGTGCTCAAAAGAGCAGAAGAAATATTTGAGCATATTACCTCCGAGTAGAGATAATCTGTCGTATTTCTCAACAATCGATAATCCAAATTAGCATACTAAAGAAGCTCTCACTTATGTTATAATTTATATAGTCTTATAAAAAACACATATGAAAAAGATTCGTATTGGTATCAATGGATTTGGTCGTATCGGACGACTATTTATGCGCATTGCTATGCAGAGAACGGATTTGGAAGTGGTCGCCATTAATTCCGGATCAAATCCTGAGAGTCATGCTTTTCTCTTCCAACATGACTCGTCATACGGTGCCTTTCCCGGCACGGTAGAAGCTACTCATGATGCCGTTATGGTCAATGGAAAAAGAATTGCCGTATACAAAGTCATGGATCCAGCACAGATTCCTTGGGACAAAGAGAATGTAGATATTGTCGTCGAATGTTCAGGTTTATTTACGGATAAAGCTAGTGCCAGCAAACATCTGCATGGCGGAGTAAAAAAAGTAATTATTTCTGCTCCCGGAAAAGACATGGATGCAACAATTGTCCTAGGAGTTAATGAACAAATCTATGATCCGAACAAACACACCGTCATAGCGAACGCCTCCTGCACGACCAATTGTCTCACTCCTATTGCCTATCTGCTTAATCAAGCTTACGGCATCAAACATGCTTACATGTGTACGGTTCACTCCTATACCAACGATCAAAACTTGCAGGATAATTCCCACCCCAAAGACTTGAGGCGTGCTCGTTCGGCAGCAACCAATATAGTCCCGACAACAACTGGTGCTGCCATAGCAACTATAGAAGTCATTCCTGAACTGAAAGGCAAAATCAATGGTATTGCTATCCGTGTTCCTAATAGTGTTGTTTCTATTCTGGATCTCGTAGCTGAAGTAAACAAAGAGGTAACCAAAGAAGAAGTAAATGAAATGTTCCGCGCAGCTGCCAATGGTAGCATGAAAAAGTATTTATCTGTAAATGATGAACCTTTGGTTTCTAGTGACTACAAAGCAAGCTCATATTCAGCAATTATCGACTCATTATCTACTGAAGTTATTGATAAAACCCTCGTGAGCATTATTGCTTGGTATGATAATGAATGGGGCTACTCAGAACGACTGGCTGATATTACCTCATATATTGGTTCAAAGTTCTAAGTTCTAAATTCTAAGTTAACAGATGATCGTTCAGCAAAAGACACTCCGAACAATTGATGACTCATTACCTGAGGGAAAAAGAGTTCTTGTACGTGTCGATTTCAATGTACCATTAAGTGAAAATGGTCATATTCTTGATACCAGTCGTATTACCAATCACTTACAAACTTTAGAATTCCTTAAGAAAAAAAAGTCACATATTATTCTCCTCGCCCACCTGGGTAAACCCGAAGGAAAAGTGGTTCCTGAACTCTCATTTAAAAATATCCTTCATGAAATAGAAAAACTGCTCCTGACCAATAACATTCCCCTCCAAGAACTGAATCAATATCAGGAGACACGTAACATAACCTTACTCGAAAACCTTCGCTTTGATCCTGGAGAAGAGGCTAATAGTCCTCAGTTTGCTCAAAAATTGGCTTCACTTGGAGATATCTATGTAAATGATGCCTTTTCAGTCAGCCATCGCGCTCATGCTTCGACAGTCGGCATTCCTCAATATTTGCCGTGCTTTTCTGGGCTAGCTTTGAACAGTGAGTTTTCCCATCTCAGTATGATTTTTAAAAAACCAAAGCATCCCATCACGTTGATCGTCGGCGGGAAAAAAGTCTCCGACAAAATCGGTGTTCTTAAGCATCTCGCTACGAAAGTTGACCATATACTGATCGGCGGGGCCTGTGCTAATAGCTTTTATCAAGCGCAAGGCAAAGACATCAAAAACTCCTACAGTGAATCAAATATGCTTGATATGTGCAAAAGGTTACTCGCTTCATATTCCGATAAAATTACCTTGCCTGTAGATTTTGTGGAAAATGACAATCAAAATCTCGACATTGGTAAACAAACCATTCAGCTTTTCTCTAAGATTATCTCAAAAAGCAAAACTGTCATCTGGGCGGGGCCATTGGGAAAATATGAAGAAGCTCGATTCAACCAAGGGAATATCTCGATTCTACATGCAGTAACCAAGACTGGGATCACCAGTGTCATCGGTGGTGGTGATACCATCGCGGCATTACAACCTGAGTCAGAATTTCAAAAAGTCAGCTTTGTATCACTCGGCGGTGGCGCTATGCTGGAATTTCTAGAGAAAGAGACGCTACCGGGATTGGAGCCACTATTTAAAATGTAGAATGTAAAATTTAAAATTGTTTTCCCGCAGCATTGCATTTTTCACTTTACATTTTACATTTCAGTTAGCTGGTCCAATATCGCCTGCAATACAGTCATCGTCGTTGAAGCCCGACCGATCAAGAAGCCAGCCAACTCAGGACAGACTATTTTGCCAATGGTGTGCGGATCGACACTGCCACCATAGAGTACCTGTGCAAAACCCAACTTGTGGAGCAATTTAATAACTTTCTGAATGGTTTGTACTGTTGGAGTTTTGTTACCACCAATCGCCCACCAAGGTTCATAGGCAATAATCACCTGTTCCTTTCTCCCATCAATGACCTCCTTGTAAGCATCGAGTTCTGTCTGCAATTGTTCTATAATTTCTTCATCAGATATAGGCTTCTTTTCTCCAACACACAGAATAACACGCTTATTCGCATCCAATGACACCTGAAGCTTCTTCTTGATATCAGTAATTTTCTCGTGGAAAATTTTCCTACGTTCAGAATGTCCAATAAGAACCAACTCACCGCGAATAAAATCGGCCCGTATACCACCGGTAAGTGCGCCATCAAGGGTGGGCGCTATATCTTGCGCACCAATGGTAACTGGCATATCAAGAGCCTTTGCCAACTTACTCAGACACATGAGCGAATACAGAGATGGGAAAATCCACAACTCCTGTTTCGGATGGAGCTTCAAACTACTACCAAACTCAAGGAGTAATTCATTTTCCTCTTTTGGTGACAAATATTGTTTCCAATTTGCAGCTATGATCATGTATACTGTCGATTTTTAATAACCAGAAATTACACACACACCATTATTCATTGCTTCTTGCAAAGGATTTTCTACTTCTTTGCCGTCTATTGTATATGTTGTTTTCTGTTTACCGCTTCCAAGGTCTACGTTTGTACCTGTTCCAAAGGACTCTGCTGCCTCCACATCTTTGTAATATTGAGATACAGCCTTTCTCTCATTCTCTGTGTATTTACATTCCATTTTACCTCCATTTGGCATTTGTTCGATATAATTACATTTTCCAGCAATGATTCCCAAAATTTCCTTTTCCAAGGTTTCTCCGGTCAACAAATGAATAAATTGAGATTTGTATTTTACGCATAAACTTAACTGATCTGCGAAGGATAGTACTGACGAATCCAACAAACCTTTGGGTTCACCTGTTGGTATCGTGGTTGGTGTGACAGCAGAAGTGGGAAAGGGAGAAATGGGAGTAGGAGATGGTGTAGAAGTAGAGGAAAATGAAGGCGAAGAAAGAGGAGGAGGAGTGGGTAGTGAAAGTGGGGTGGTTGAGAATGAAAAGTCACAAGCACTCAAGAATAACGTAGCCGCGAGTAAAAGAGAAAGTTTTTTCATGGCGAATTTTAAAGACGCGATTAGTTTGCTGTAAACTTCAAAAAATTGCAATATAAACATAAAATTTGTACTAAATTTATCGCGAAAGATGTAAATTTTAAATGAACTGATTTACTAATTTTTCACTTTAAACTTTTGTACACAAATCAATCAATTGACAGTTCTCAACTGTCACTATAATCTTCTCCTGCTTATTTCAGTGATTTCTCCGATCGTTGTAACCTCCCTGAACCAGTCGCTAACGCTCCGGTTCAGGGCCACGTAACGAAATGACGAGGAATTGCGCTAACCCCAAGGTTTATGTCTCTTTCAATGAAAGACCTGCTCACAGCAGGCGTGCATTTCGGCCATCGCACTCAAAGATGGAATCCCAAAATGAAACATTATCTCTACGGTAAGAGAAATGGTATTCATATTTTTGATTTGGAGAAAACCGCTCACAGGCTCAATGATGCATTGGGCTTTCTCTATACTCAAGCCAGTCTTGGCAAAACAATTCTGTTTGTCAGTACAAAAAACCAAACTGTTGATATTTTGCCAGAAGAAGCAGAAAAGGCTCATATGCCTTATCTGGCAAATCGTTGGCTTGGTGGCTTTTTAACGAATTTCCCAA
>Ga0209323_10003023_pt1 | contig 11202 bp, 12 predicted proteins | sample Rifsed19ft2_FD_184014 | JGI IMG/M metagenome (GOLD analysis project Ga0209323, IMG submission 184014) | Soil microbial communities from Rifle, Colorado, USA - sediment 19ft 2 (version 2) | ecosystem: Environmental > Terrestrial > Deep subsurface > Rock core/Sediment | place: Rifle, Colorado...
CTTCTTCTTTGTCCACGACCTAAAGGTCATGGCTATTGAGTTCAAACAATAGCCCCGACTTTTAAGTCGGGGTAAAAGATATGCTCTCATAATATGGGCTTTAGCCCAAGTTTGTTCACGGTCATGGCAAACATGTTCCCAAAAATCAAAACAGCGTGTAAAGAAAAGAGGTAGGTTTGCAATTGCTTTATTGGGTAAAATACACGACAGCACGAAAAATATAAATCAAAATCATTATGCAAGACAAACACACACAGCCGCAGGAACATCCTGATTTAAGCAGCGCTTTTGACAAGGACTCCTACTTTCATCCTTTTTATTATTACTACAAGCGCTACGGACGGCTTCCGCACCGCGCTATGTATTACAACATCAACCGCAAAAAGCTTGTTATTGCGCTGAGAAAAAAATACAACATGGCAGAGTGCGCCATCGGGCTCACGGAAGTATACAACGACCTTACGAGAAAATACCAGTATCACGCTTCCGCCTTTCTTATAGAAGAAGGAGTGATGATTTACTTTTGTTCGGGCAGATTTGATGATGTGAATTCTGTGTACCTGCTCTATCCGCCCGACAAAACGCGGAAAGATTATAAAGAGTTGATTATTCAAATAAAGAAATCGGTGCACGGAGCAGGAAAAGAACTTAACCGCATGCATAATTTCCAGATGGACAAATCAGTGGGCGGTGAGTTTACCCCTTTCGACATTAAGAACACAAATATTGACCTCAACAAAAATTATAACGATTCGTTTTTGCCGGTGAATGAAACCATTATTAAGCGGCTTTCGGAAGATAACAGCAAAGGCATAGTTATGCTTTACGGCAAACAAGGCGCGGGAAAAACCAATTACATCAGATACCTCAGTTCTCAAATCAAAAAGAAAAAACTTCTTATTCCGCTGCCATTCGTTTATATGCTCGGAGCTCCCGATATGCTTCCGCTATTGAGGCAGAACAGCAATTCAGTGCTTATAATAGAAGATGCGGAAAACATTTTTCAGCCCGATCCGATGGGCAACCCGGCTGTGACAAATATTACCAATATGATGGACGGATTGCTGTCGGATTTATATAACTTTCAGGTGGTGATTACCATCAATGGCAATTTATCTAACATTGACAAATCGCTTTTAAGTCAGGGGCGGCTCACTGCCGAATATGAGTTTGAAGAATTAGAAACCGAAAAAGCACAGGCATTGAGCAATGAACTCGGATTCAAAACACATATTACCAAGCCCATGCTCCTGAGCCAGATTTACAATCAGTTGGAACTGAAGTCGAGTGCAGTAAAATCTAAAATCGGGTTTTACTCAAAGAGCAAATAAGGAACTCACCCCGAACTTCCCAAAGTAGCCCATCCCTGTTTCACTTCCCACATTGTGGCAATGCCACTATCTGGGGAGGCAGGGCTGACGATTCTACCAGCCCTGACCGAAGCGTCAAGGAGGGGCTTTACTGTCTTTTTGTCCGATACTGTTGTTTCCGTGTCCGAAACTGTTGTTTGCGTGTCCGAAACTGTTGTTTGCGTGTCCGAAACTGTTGTTTGCCTGTCCGAAACTGTTGTTCGCCTGTCCGATACTGTTGTTTGCCTGACCGATTCTGTTGTTTGCCTGACCGATTCTGTTGTTTGCCTGACCGATTCTGTTGTTCGCCTGACCGATATTATTGTTTGCCTGACCGATTCTGTTGTTTCCATTCAAATACTATTGTGTTTGTTTCAAATACAGTTATATTTTATAAGAATACAGTTGTATTTCATAAGAATACAGTTGTATTTATAAAAATACAGTTGTGTTTTATAAGAATACAGTTGTGTTTTCTTTAGATTCAGTTCTCTTTCCTTGCGATTCAGTTCTGTTTTCTTTGGATTCAGTTGTGTTTTCTTGCGATTCAGTTCTCTTTCCTTTAGATTCAGTTCTGTTTCCTTGCGATTCAGTTTTTATTCCTTTGGATTCAGATGTGTTTTTGTTACAATTCAGATTGGTTTACCCAGCATTGCTCATGCAGTGCTGCATTGCGGAAAACATGGATGAATATAGAAATGTGAGCCCGAAAGAGTGAAGGAAATGATTTATCTTTGCGAACAACCGTTTGATAAATGTTTACAAGCGTTTACAATCGGATACGTTGCGCCAAGCCGGAAGTTAAGCACAATGCAAAAAATACAAAAAGCGGACAATTTCGCAACGGTAAACAGCAACTCTTATCTTTACAATTACTTATAAACGGACAATGGAAAACGATAAGAAAACAGATAAGGAAGAAAATTCTAATAGCCAATTTTCAAAATTATTTGATAGCATTGGAAAAGAAATTTCTATTGGATATGTCTTTTTAGTTTTTTGTGGCGCATTGTATTTCCATTTCTATTATAACACTTTTCATATAGATATATTCAGATACCTTGACCTTTCTGAAATAGCAGTTTCTTTTCTTCCTATTATAATTATCATAATAATATTTTTCGGATTTATTATTTGTTACTTCCCTCTTGTTGACTTTCTTGTAAATCTAACAAAAGGTAAGGAGGAAAAATTCAAGTTTATTAAGTGGTTTAAGAAGAATAATTTTATTAATAAATATTTATCTGATGTTTTCACTATTCTTCTTTGTTTAATTTGCGGGATATATCTTTATCTATCATATCATTTTCTAGACAACGCATCGGACGCTTGGAAATTCAGTAAGTATGGAGAAATTTGGTGGCTTGTTTTAATTATACCATCGGTTTTACTTTTTCCATTAGCAATCAAACCACAAAATATAATTATCAATTTTGCCATTATCATTATTATGTCAGTCGTTCACCAATCAATCCGCGATGTGCATAAAACAATAGATGACGCTAAAATCAGAAATACAGTTTACACTATAATAACGTCAGAAAATGATACTATCATCACGAATAGGAATCATTATTTTGTAGGAAGAACTCACAACTATATTTTCTTATATAATACCGAAACTAAATCTTATGATGATCTTCCTTTGGCGCAGATAAAGAAAATTTCTTTTACAAACAAATAAATGAAAAAAATATTTCTTCTTTTCTTTTTTCTATTGCAAATCATTTTTGTTTTCGCTCAACAAACAAAAATTGATTCATTAAAAATAAAATTACAGGATTCAAAGAGTGATAGCGAATATGTTAGGACGCTATTTGATATGGCGAATGAATATTATTTGAGCAAGCCCGATACAATATTTATCATATCTGAATCAGCATTATCAATTTCAAGAAAAAATAATTACAAACGCGGAATTGCTGAAGCATATGTTTGGGAAGCATATTTATATGAACAAAAGGGTGATATTCAAAAAGCATTAAATTATTTTCATCTAAGTTTAAAACTTTGGGAAGAAATTAATGACAAATATGGCATTGGAAACTGCTTGAATAATCTTGCTTCAATTTATGATAGTCAAGGTGAAATGTCTAAGGCAATGGATTATTATAAGCAGAGTTATAAAATATTAAATGAAATTGGGGAGAAAGAAGGATCTGCTTATGCATTAAATAATATTGGTTATTCATATAATTCTCTAAAAGATACCGCAAATGCTTTAAAGTTTTATATACAGAGTTTAATAATCCGAGAAGAAATAAAAGATAGTTTAGGAATGGGTCAATCATTATATAATATAGGTTCCGTTTATGATAATAGTGGAAATATCAATAAGGCACTTGATTATTATAACAAGAGTTTAAAAATCAGAGAATCAATAAATGATAAACAAGGACTTACATATCCCCTGAACAGTATTGGTAAAATATATTTAAAACAAAAAAATATTAATGCCTCTTTTGAATATGCAAATCGTTCTTTAAAACTATCTGAAGAGATTGGTTTTTCAGAAAACATCCGAAATGCGGAAGAATTACTTTCAAAAATTTATTTTGCAAGAAATGATTTTAAAAACGCTTTGGTACATTATCAAAAATACATACTATTCAGAGACAGTACAAGTAACGAAAAAAACAGAAAGGCAACATTCAAACAACAGGTAAAATATGAATATGAAAAAAAAGAAGCCATACTGAAAGAACAACAAGAAAAGGAAAGAGTTGTTGCAGAAGAAAAAAGCAGAAAACAAAAAATTATTACTTGGTCTGTAATTGGTGGTTTATTATTTGTAATTGTATTTGCGGGATTTATTTTCCGCTCCTTACGAATAACTCGTAAACAAAAACAAATCATAGAAGTACAAAAAACAGAAGTAGAAAAAGCAAAACATATCATTGAAGAGAAAAATAAAGACATCACTGATAGTATTAATTACGCAAAACGCATTCAAAAAGCTATGCTCCCGCACCGTAGGGATATTTGGGCGGCATTTACACAGTCATTTGTATTATTCAAGCCAAAGGATATTGTGAGCGGTGACTTTTATTTCTTCCAAGCCCACCCCCGACCCCTCCCGTTAGGAGGGGAGAATGAGAAACAACAAGTCCTCCCTAACGGGGAGGATTTAGGAGGGGCTTTGTTTTTTATTGCTTCGGCTGACTGCACAGGACACGGAGTGCCTGGCGCTTTTATGAGTATGATTGGTTCAGATAAATTAAATGACGCTGTATCGGAAAGTTCAGACACATCAGAAATTTTATCGTTGTTAAACAAAGGAATCAAAACCGCTCTCAAACAATCTGAGACAGATGAATCAGCGACAAGGGACGGAATGGATATTGCTCTGTGCTCCGTAGACACCAACGCGCGTGTTGTAAAATACGCTGGCGCAAACCGACCAATTTGGATAATCCGCAAAACTCCCACCTCCCCTAATTCCCCTCCTTATCAAGGAGGGGACAAAGGGGTGGTGCTTGAAGAAATTAAAGCAACTAAAAAAGCAATTGGCGGTTTCACAGAGGACAGCCAACACTTCGATACTCATGTAATACAATTACAGCAAGGCGACACCTTTTATATTTCTACTGACGGCTACGCAGACACTTTCGGAAAAAACGGAAAAAAACTAATGACAAAAACGTTCAAAGAAATATTGCTTTCAATTCAAGACAAAACAATGAAAGAACAAGAGCATCACTTAGACAACTTTATCGAAGATTGGAAAGGCGGAACAGAACAAGTGGACGACATACTGGTAATCGGTGTGCGCTTGTGACGTTTAGAGGAAATACTGATGAGTAAGAAGAATAAATAAAAATGATACTGAGAAAAAATAAAAACAGTAAATTTGTTTAACCCCAAAAAACTAAACTATGACTGCCATTATATTAAAAAAGGAATTGCATCAGGCAATAGATAAAATGCCCGATGCCGGATTTTTAAAAGCAGTGTATGCCTTGTTTAAAGGATATACGGTGAATTACGACAGCGATTATGAGTTAAGTTTCGAAGATAAAGCGAACTTAGACCATCAGCGCAAACTGCATAAAGCAGGTAAAACAAAATCATATTCAGCAGCCGAAGTGCGAAAAATGGTTTTGAGTAAACGAAAAAAATGAGAAGAACAATAAAAGTAAAAGAGCAGGCAGCCCTTCAACTTGAAGAAGCATTTCTGTGGTATGAAGGGCAGCAGGAAAACTTAGGCATGGCATTTTTAGAAGAATGGGAAAGCACAATTGAATTACTTGGCGAATCATGCCGATGGCTGCGCAAAAAAATATAAAGAGTTCCGGCAGGCAGTATTAAAACGCTTTCCTTATCTTATTGTGTATGAAATAGAAGGCGGAAGCGTTATTATTTATACTGTCATAAATGCAAAACGTCATCCCTCCAAACGCTATAAAAAGCGCTAAATATTTCTCTGTTTCTTCCCAGCCCATCCTCTTAGGGACTCGGATGAGTTATGCAAGAGTTTCTAAAACAAAAACTCTGCTCGGACAAAACCATTAACTTTAATTCATGTCCCGACAAGAACGTTTCAAAAAAATAATTAACTATTTCAGCACGCACATGCCCGCTGCTGCAACAGAACTGGAATACACCAATCCTTATGAGCTTATTGTTTCTACCATTCTTTCTGCCCAGTGCACCGATAAGCGCGTGAACATGACCACGCCCGAGCTGTTTAAAAAATTTCCTACCGTTCAATCTCTTTCTAAATCATCTCCCGAAAAAGTTTTTCCTTTTATTAAAAGCATTTCTTATCCCAACAATAAATCAAGGCATCTGGTAGGCATGGCTAAACTGCTGGTGAAAGATTTTGGCGGTGTGGTTCCTTCTGATGTAAATGATTTGGTAAAACTCCCCGGTGTGGGAAGAAAAACCGCCAATGTGGTTGCTTCGGTGGTTTATCACAAACCCACCATGGCGGTTGATACGCATGTGTTTCGGGTTTCAGCAAGAATCGGTTTAACCGTAAACGCAAAAAATCCTTATCAAACCGAAATGCAATTGGTGAAACATATTCCTGAGAATAAAATAGCCATCGCGCATCACTGGCTTATTCTTCACGGAAGGTATGTGTGCGTGGCAAGAAATCCTAAGTGTGCTGAGTGCGGAATAAAAATGTTCTGCAAGTACTATAAGAAAGCTATCAGTATGCGGTGACCGGTTATCAGTAAAAGCTAAATAATTAAGAAAAAAATCTTTCAACAACCGCTCCTTATACCTTATGCCTTATACCTTTTTTAATTAGGTTTGCTCCCCTAAATGTTAAAGTTATTTAAGAACATGCTTAAGAGTTCACATTCTACCAGATTGAAAGAAGGAGACAAAGCCCCTGATTTTTCATTTGTGAATGCTGATGGTATAACCATTTCGCTGAAAGATTTAAAAGGGAAGAAAGTGATTCTGTATTTTTATCCGAAAGATGATACTCCCGGATGCACGGCTGAATCATGCAATCTTCGCGATAATTATTCTTCACTGAAACGAAAAGGATACGAAGTGATGGGAGTGAGTAAGGATGATGAAAAATCTCACGGCAAGTTCATTAAAAAATATAAACTTCCTTTTACTTTAATCCCTGATACCGATAAGGAAATCATTAAGGACTACGATGTATGGGGAAAGAAAACGTTTATGGGAAGAACCTTTGATGGAATTATCCGAACTACTTTTGTGATTGATGAAAAAGGAAAAATCGAAAAAATAATTCGTAAGGTGGACACCGACAATCATACAGAACAAATAATAAATAATCATTCATAAATAATAAATTTTATCATGGCAACAAAAGAAACAGTTAAAGAAGCAACGAAAGAAAAGCACGCATTAGCGGCAGGAGTAGAAGTGAACAAGGAAAAACTAAAAGCACTTCAGCTCACCATTGATAAATTAGAAAAAACCTATGGCAAAGGCACCATCATGAAGATGCAGACCGGAGCGATTGAAAAAATTGACGTGATTCCAACGGGTTCGCTTGGTTTGGATGTTGCGCTCGGAGTTGGTGGTTTGCCTAAAGGTAGAATTGTTGAAATCTATGGACCTGAATCATCCGGAAAAACTACGCTTGCGCTGCACGCAATTGTTGAAGCGCAGAAACGCGGAGGCATTGCCGCTTTTGTGGATGCGGAACATGCGTTCGACCGCCTCTATGCAAAAAAACTTGGTGTTGATTTGGAAGCACTTTTAATTTCTCAGCCCGATAATGGTGAACAAGCAATGGAGATTACTGAAAATCTTATTCGTTCAGGAGCGCTTGACATTATTGTGATTGACTCAGTGGCAGCGCTCACGCCAAAAGCAGAAATAGAAGGCGAGATGGGTGATTCTAAAATGGGTTTGCACGCGCGCCTGATGTCTCAGGCAATGCGAAAACTTACCGGCACCATCAGCAAAACAAAATGCTGTGTCGTTTTTATTAATCAACTGCGTGAAAAAATAGGAGTGATGTTTGGAAACCCCGAAACAACCACAGGTGGTAACGCGCTGAAGTTTTATGCATCCGTTCGCCTCGACATCCGCAGAATTGGGCAGATAAAAGAAGGCGATGTGGTAATTGGCAACCGTGCGAAAGTTAAAGTGGCAAAAAATAAAGTGGCTCCTCCTTTCCGTTTAACTGAATTCGATATTCTTTTTGGAAAAGGAATTTCTAAAGTGGGTGAAATTATTGACATTGGCTCTCTGCATAACATCATTCAAAAGAGTGGCTCATGGTTCAGTTATGAAGGAACAAAGTTAGGGCAGGGTAGGGATGCTGTAAAGCAAGTGTTTGATGACAACCCGGAACTAGCTCTTGAAATCGAAAACAAGATTAAAGAAGCGCTGATTAAAGAAGCGTAGTATGTCGTCATTGCAAGCGAAGCGAAGCAATTTCATCTTGGTTACTGTTTACTGGTTACTGTTTGCTGTTTTTTCTTCCTGCGGGAACGGAGAAGACGATAAGCAAAGTGTTTCTTCAAACGATTCCACTCCTTCTGACATTCGTGCGATTAACGAAAAGATAAACAGCGACCGCAATAATCCGGATTTGTATTTTCAAAGAGCGAAAGCGTATTTCGCGCATAAGGATTTTGAAACTGCGATCAGTGATATGCAAATTGTTTTGAAGATTGACAGCACGAAACCTGATTATTATATGTTCCTTTCCGATTTATACTTCACTCAGAACAAAACCCGTGATACGCGAGATATGTTGCGGAAAGCAATCTCTCTTGATACTTCCAATTCTCAAGCATTGATGAAATACAGCCAGTTGTTTTATCTTCTCAGGAAATATGATACAGCCATATTTTTCATTAACCGAAGTTTGCATTATGATAATGCAAATGCTGTAGCAAATTTTCAAAAAGGAATGATTTTAAAAGAAGCCGGAGACACAGCAAAAGCAATTTCAAGTTTTCAATCGGCTGTTGAGTTTAACCAAAAATATTATGATGCATACATGCAACTAGGTGTTCTGTTTTCTGTGAAAAAAAATCCGCTCGCCATTGATTATTTTAATAACGCGCTGAAAATAGACTCAAATAGCATTGAAGCACATTATGCTAAAGGCAAGTTTTTGCAGATAGCAGGAGATTATGAGAACGCGTTGAGTGAGTACAATTCGATTCTTGTAATTTCTCCTGAACATCAGGACGCGACTTTCAATATAGGCGCAATTTATTACGAGCAGAAGAAGTATGATGAGGCCATGCAACAATTCGAAACGACTATTAAAAGAGATCAGAATTTTTTTCGAGGATATTATGGAAGAGGCAGATGTTTTGAAGCAAAGGGAGAAAAGCAAAAAGCTATGGATGACTACAAACACTGCCTTGCCCTCAAGCCCGATTATGAACTGGCTGCCATCCAGTTGGATATTATCCGTAAAAAGAAAAAATAATTTTTAATTAGTGTGTCTTTTACTTTTGTGTTAGTGGCAATGAAGATGCAATTGTAATTATTATTGAAATTAAATGAGAGTCAACTTTTTAAGAATTTCTCTTGCAACTCTTTTAATAGGAATAGGAACAGGAATATTCTTATACATATTCACTAAGGCGTCCGTTTCTTCATTTACTCATGATGAAAGTTATACTTATCTGCATTACCCTCATGCAAGTTTTATGGATATCGTTTCTTATAAAGGTTGGTATTCGAATAACCATCTTCTGAATACTTTGTTTATGAAATATTCAGAGAAAACATTTGGAAGTTCTGAAACCGCTCTGAGACTACCTAACTTGTTATTGTTTATAGTTTATATGGTGTATGGCTATTTGCTATTTGGAAGAACTTGTCAACTTTTGGCCGTTGCCGTATTTGTGTTACTGTGTACAAATAACTTACTGATCGATCTGTTTGGATTAGCACGGGGTTACGGTATGTCCTGTGGATTTATGCTAATGAGCTTCTATCATTTCATAGAATCTTTTTATAATCAGAAGACAAAAAATTTATTTTTTTTTCATGTTGGTGCACTCTTCGCAATAATGAGCAATTTCACTTTATTGACTTTTTACGTGACCCTATTGCTGGTATACAACTTGGTAATCTTCATGGACTGTAAATTCATTTCGAATAAAAAATACAATTTTTTGAACTCAAATAAAATTCATGGTATTCTCCTTCTGCCGATGATAGTTATCCTTTATGAACCAGTTAGAAGAGTGGTTATGTATAATAATTTTGATTATGGCGGAAAGAATGGCTTCTATAGTGATACCGTAACGCATTTAATTTTTCATGCTCTTCACGGCATTCATCTTTCGCCATTTGCATTAGTGAGTGTGCAGATACTATTTACCAGTATCGTATTGATTTCGTTTGTTATTATTTTGCGAATGATATTCAAGGGAAATGAAACATTTTTTAATAAATTTAAGGGACTTATAATTTCTAATTTATTAGTTGTTTTCATATCAATAGCTATTATACTTCAACACACTATTTTTGGAACAGATTATCCGGTTGCTCGTTTCTCCATCTTTCTTTACCCGATTTTCATAATCCATTTTGGCTTTTTACTTTCTTATTTTCTAAACAATGGCTATAAAAAAGTTGTTTCTACTGTCGCCCTTTGCCTGGCTTTAATCTCTATCACGAGTTTCGGACTAAAAGCTGATTTGCATTCTTGTGCGGAGTGGGGATTTGATATGGAAACAAAAAATATGCTTCAAAAATTAACTGCATCCAAAAGCAGTAACGACTCTGATTCTCGAAAAACAAAGCTGGGAATAAACTTTTTATTTGAACCGACTATTAACTTTTACAGACAAACCATGGGTATTGATTGGCTATTGCCAGTTAATAGAAATGGAATAACAAAGGAGGATGATTACTACTACATTTTCAAAGATGAATTAAGCCAATTAAACCCCTCTGGCTATGAAATAATAGTTGAATTTAAAAGAACCCATACGTTGCTGCTTAAAAATAATAATAGCCGCTAAAAATTCCGCCCGAGATTGTCTCTTATCTTTCTCTGCTGAAGCAGATACACGAAGACGATGCAAGGGACACTGCGTATATCAAGATCATTTCGTCAGCAGGTCTGCATTCGGATTTTCATTTCTTATGAGCAGATCCACACGCATAAATACTTTCCAATATCTTTCCTTGTTCATTTCTGACCAGTGAATATGATTGTAACGATATTGATAGGTCTGTATCTGGCAAATAATTATCATAATAAATACAAACGAAATAAAAATCTTTCGCAAAATAATTTTTTCAAAAAATTGCAATGCATCAATAAATAGGATGGCAAAAAAAGAATAAAATTCGATCATCACTCTGCATCCGAAACTACCCCCGTAAAACCACATCCACCAGGAAGAAAAAATATAGATAAGCAGCGCAAGGAAAC
>Ga0209323_10003024_pt1 | contig 11202 bp, 9 predicted proteins | sample Rifsed19ft2_FD_184014 | JGI IMG/M metagenome (GOLD analysis project Ga0209323, IMG submission 184014) | Soil microbial communities from Rifle, Colorado, USA - sediment 19ft 2 (version 2) | ecosystem: Environmental > Terrestrial > Deep subsurface > Rock core/Sediment | place: Rifle, Colorado...
CATAGAGTGAACGCAGAGCCATGGGTCTAAAACCAGATAAGTTGCATCACCAAGGCGACTCTAACTTATCATCACTTTTAGATTGTTTTTAAGACATAAACGGTATAATTATATCAAATTCTAAAGCATAATTAACCACCAACGAGTTTCATAGGAAATTCTCGTGAAACTCCAAGTTGGAGACGATATAAACCGAATATACCCGCAACACCATCTAACAAGAAATAGATGTGAAACAAGGTCACAATGAACTTCTAGATCGGGCTTGTAAAGCTATACTTAGAAAGCAATACTCTATTCGGACTAAAGAGAGTTAGGTCGCTAATCATGAATCAATCCATAAAAAAACCGCAGCAGACAATTTGCGGGTTGTTAGCCTTCTGCTGTTACGGGGTCAATAATTTTCCGCACTTCGGTCACCTTCGTGGCGGGAAAACCGCTGCGCTGAGCATGCTCGTGAATCAGCGCCTCATTGTCAGCAATATAAATGCAAAAGGTTTTGTCGCCTGCAACGTAGGAGTGCTCCCATTGAATGTTCTTTTTCTCCGCCCGCATTTCTGCAAGCACTGAATTTGACTTATGTGCGGCCTCACGCAGGACTTCGCGCTCAGCTGTACCAATTTCAGGAATGTCTCTCTCGATAACGTATCTTGGCATGGTATTTCCTCCTTAACGTATATATGACGGAAAATAAAGTCTAACTATTAATTAGCAGGAATTTTCCCCCGCATAATTACCCTATACGGGGTGTTATACGGAAATTTTCGCAACTTTTCTCTTTCTTTCGGATTATAATTTAGCTGTATCCCTGATTCAATAGGTATAAGAAGAATTATGAATCGACCCCCTGAATTAGAAAGGTATGGGGACAAAGTGGATAATGAGGTTTAATTCACAATCAAAAACTTGACCAAAAATATTTAGTACTGAGATTATACAAACCATAATTGTTCTTGAGGTGCACTGTATTTTCATAATACCTAGCACCCAGCATCAGCGGCGAGCATCCACTACTTTCTATGGTCAGTCAGTGGCCTTACAAAGTATATCGGCGCTATATTATGAGCTGGCTCCTGCTACTTATTTGTTATTCATCGAATAGTTAGTGTTGAAATATTTTGTCAATATCTCTCCAACAAATTTATGCCCATTAACATTCCAGTGGCCATCCTTGATAAAGTATAACCGTCCCCCCTCTATTTTAATCTTATTGGCTTCAGCTCTAAACGTTGCGGTAGGATTAATAAAATCAATGTTATTTCTTTTACAAACAGCTTCCAATTCAATTCCAACTAGATCTATACTCCAACTTTTATCAGAAATCCCATATTTTCTTTTTGTGGCTTGCCATTCCTCGTCATAAATGCTCGCTTGATCGGGATTGTAGAAGACAAGTAACTTGCTTCCAACGGCAGTAGTTTCTTCTTTAAGTTTTATAATTATCGCTTCGGTGATTTTCCAGGCATCACGGATTTCAGTATTATATACCTTCGCCCAAACCCTGAATTCATCCGGAATTAGACCTATTTTGTCATCTATTCCATTTTCATTATTTCGTTCATCATCTTCCTTTTGTATGTTTTTTTCTGTTAAGCCGAGTTTTATTACTAATGCATGCAAGTAGTATGTGTTTCTAATTCTATCCGTAATAAAGTTACAGAGATAGGATTTCTCATACAGCCATTTTTTTATTCTTGGAAATACTGCCATTGTATTTCTGATTTTCATGTGTTGAGTATTCTTGGTCGTTATGTAGTGAGTTTGATTGGATTGGGTTTCTAGTTTCAGAACAGGAACATTTGTTAGCCGTAGTTCTCCATCTTCGAGTTTAAAAAGTGGTTTATACCCACGCCAATATTTATTTCGGTTGTTATACCAGACGTCGTTCTGATAAAACATCAAAATAGTAAGATCCGGAGCATATTTCTTTCCCTCATTTTGAAAGAATAAAAATTCCTGGTCTGTGCTGTATCCCGCAGTACCAGTGTTAATAACTTCATAGTATTTATCTCCTTTATTATTTAATTCCCGCTTCAACACTTCTGAAAAAAGCTCGTTGAATTCAACGGTATAACCTTCAGCAAATGAATCACCGAGTATAAGGATTCTATATTCATTATAAATCTTATCATAAGAATATTCTGGTCCACGGATACCTTTGGAATTCATACTTTCAGAGATTTCATATTCATATTTAACGTGCTTCCCCTTTTTATTCGGAATTTTTCTCCATCCAAGCAATGGATCATATTCGACGAATAATTGATTATGTCCCAGTCGCTTGCTAGGTTTGGGTGAAAAAGCTCTGATTAGAATTTCACTTGCTGAAAGTGAAAAAAGTATAGATAACAAAAAAATCGTAGATTTAGTAAACAGTCGCTTTATTTTTTTAGACATATGTCTTTTAGCTCCCCGCTTTAGGTGCGAAATTACACAACGGAGCAAAAGTAACTCTGTTGACACCGAAATTTCCCAATCTTGGATAAGAACCAGCAGGCTGATATGGTAACTTTTATGCTACTGCTTACGTCTAAATGTAGAATTTCCCCCACATAACCGCCTGAACGGGGTGTTATAGAGAATCCTAGTGCCTTCCCCCTTTCAAGTATATTCAAGGCGACTCTCTATTCAATAGTTATGAGACAAATTAAAATTAAGAACAAACCATGATCGTCGCCACACACCAACCTATCTTTTTACCCTGGCCCGGATTGTTCTTTAAGGCAATGAAGGCTGATTGCATTGTTTTACTCGATGACGTGCAGTTTCCTCAAGGTCGTGGCTGGGTTAATCGAAATCGCTTAAAAAATGAACAGGGGGAGTTGTGGTTGACCGTGCCTGTTTGGAAAAAGGGGCGCGGGCTACAGATAATTAGGAATGTCGAAATATGCAATGAAACAGACTGGCAGAGAAAACACCTGCAAAGCATTCGTCAGAGTTATGCTAACGCTCCATACCTCAAGGAATACTTTCCCATCCTGGAGTCCATTTACAGGGAAAACAATCGTCTGTTAATTGAACTCAATCTGAATATCATAAAATTCTTTTGGGGTGCACTTGGGCTTAAAACCGAATTTTATTTTCAGTCGGAACTGGGAGTCACAGGCAAGGGTACTGAGTTAATCATTAATATTTGTAAATGTCTACAGGCTGATACTTATATAACTTTTCCCATCGTAGAAAAATATTTAGACATCATTCGAATGAATCAGTCAGGACTTCAAATCGAGTTTTCTAGCTTTCATCCTCCCGTCTATCCACAGCTCTGGGGAGAGTTTATATATAATCTATCTACGCTGGATATGTTGCTTAACTGCGGCGAAAAGAGTAGAGATATTATTGCATCGAAGTGAAGTGCACTAAATAACCTAAGTTTGATATTGTTTTTTAAACGGATAACCGGATCGGGTAGGCAACGAGTCTTGCTCGTTGCCAATTAGCCCACCAGCAAGACTGGCGGGCTACCCATGTTTATTATTACCGGATCAAATTTTCTAAAACCACAGGAATTCTCTGAATGAAATCTAAAGAATTCCGCAACCATTAAGTCGAACTCACTTTAAATAAATCATGCAAGTCCTGTCCCCTATTTCCAATTTGTCATTCCCGCATGTTACCCACTGAAGGCATGTGGGTACAGGCTCAAGCGGGAATCCATCATTTATAGATGTCCGATTAAGACGTTCGAGCATGACAGCAGGAATGGATTTTAAGAAACAACTGTGGTCACCGCCGAACTCATGTTAAATGGGGTTGGGTCACCTTTTCTTAAAACGTTGAGGGATTAACTCACTATAACACATAAGGATTTATTGAGCCACTTAAAGAAGCAACTCAGTAGATTACATAGGTATGGGGAGAAGGAAATAATTATAAATGTGGGTTAATAGATTGGATGTTCACTGCAAGATAATAGGTAATGGGACTAAATAGCGAAGCCGTATCTGTATGCGCTCTTCATGTGCTTTTATATGTAACCAAATTATATGCCATCTATTTTTCAACTTGTGTATCTAAAATTTGTCTCATTAAAATGAATGAGAATTTTACCCCTTCTTTTTCAGTTAAAAAGTCTTTCAAATAAATTTTTGTGTTATCTTCATAACGTTTTGGGAAGTTTATACTCAAATATGTCATCTTCTTCTTATCCGCTTCCCAAAATCTATATTTTACTGTTTCTCTTCCTTTGTATTTTCTTAAAAACCTGTCGATAGACTGACCATCTTTATGCCAATTTATTGTTGATTGATTTATCCATACATCATTCCAACTATTAAAAAAAGGGAAGTGGATAATTACGTTTCTTATAAACTTTAAAAGCTCACTGCCGATTTCCGCTTCCATCGGAGGCCTAGATACCTTGATATGTGTAATCACCCATTTTATTGGCTCATAATTTAGTAGTTCAGGATAAATAGCAAACCCCTCTTTTACTTTGGAGAATCGATACCATTCATCCTTATCCCAAAAGGAATCATCTATTACTTCTTCAAAAATGTCATAAAATCTGTTATAGGAGAGTGTTAAAAATTCTAATTCTGCTTTATTAGGTCTTAAATCTTCGTCCATCATTTTTTGAGGAGGGATTGAATCAGATTATGCATAATTAACTATACAATAAACTCTGCACTTTGTTTAGATGTGCGCTTAGTATCTTTCTCTAATTCAATTTGTGAGTAATAGATAAACTCGTAGTCAAATCTTACTTTTTGGATTTTCCCAATTTGCTTTATTTCTTAAGTTGTCATGAGTTAATAGCAGGTGTCCTCAATTCCTTCAAACTAGCCGTAAGCTCCTCTTAAGTTAAATAATGATTTGTTAATTTCCCTGCAAAATATGCTTCATAGGCGCTCATGTCAGAATGTCCATGACCGCACAGGTTAAATAAAAATTTTTTATAGAGCTTAAGATTGTGGAAGGGGTAACCCACTAAAAGTCTTTTATAAACCTGGATCTTTTAAAAGCTTTTGCAGAAACTCATCTTTAGGCACCAGATAATACAAACGCCCCCAATTCTTCATAACCCCTGCATATCGAGCGGCTTCTTTCCCGCTTCCCCAATAAAGATCCACATGATAAGGGCCGCCTATAGCTCCCCCTGTATCTTGATCTAAAACAAATCGAGAAGTTGTCTTCCATCCTATAGGTTCAACTGAAGTTTCATCTGTAAACACAGGCTTTGGAAATTCCATATATGCCAAAACCCCTTTGGGGAAAAAACTCGGATCCGTAGCGATTGTGCGCCCGTCCACTACTTCAGCGCCTAAAGAGGTAACCGGTTTTCCTTCCAATTCTTGAAAGAAAATGTAACTCGGATTTTTATCTAAAATCTTTCTCATTGCATCTTCAGGCAGCCGGTGCAAATAGCCATCTATTGCCTGCATACTCATCTTTTCCTTGGGGATTACATCCGATAAATATTTACTAATCGGGACGAAGGGATAACCGTTTTTAGAGCCGTAGCCTAATCGAAGCTCTTTACCGTCTTCGAATCTCACCGTTCCCGACCCCTGAACGTGTAGAAAAAAAGCGTCAATAGGATCCACCCAGGCCAGTTCCAAATTTTGCCCCTCTAAAATTTGCTCCTTTTCAATCTCTTCTCGAGTGTAATAAGGCAATATGGTTAAAGCACCACCCGATTCGGACGGGACTAAGCGCCCCCGCAAAACACCAATTTGAGACGTCTGCTTAAGCACTTCGTCTTTAATGGGGGAGAGTGTTTCAATAACTTTAACAAATTCATCCAGGCGAATACTTACTAAATCAGGTGGAACGGAATAAAGAGCTTGAGAATACTTGGGTGTTTTTGTTCTTGACCCCGGTATAACCGGATGAAAATAAGAGGTTATAAAAACTTCACCCCACTTATCCTTTCCGTAGACTTCGTAAAAATCGAAGTTGTTGACCACGGTTTCAATGAAATGAGTTCTCGAGGCGCTTGACTTGATTTGATCTACAAGGAAACTGAGAGCCAAAATATAATCATCCTTTGAGACGACCCTGGGTCCAAAAGTCAGCGATCGAATTTTTAATTTATTCAACCGCTCTATGTTTTCTTCCATACCGTTTGCTAACTGACCCAGCGGAAGATCATCCGCAAGGGTTTCAGGCGGTGTGGTCAATCGCATGGCCTGGCCGGCCTGTTCGATAGGAGCCCTTTCACAAGAAGCTATTAAAATAAGAAGACAAAATATAAACAATCCGACGGGTATAATACGCATCTCTATTATTCTACAAATGTTCAGTTACAGCACAAGATAAATTAATTAAAAGTTTGCAGTTTTTGAATAAAAATAACCACGGAACCATTTATTACATAGGTTGTAAAGATTCAGACTGGATACCAAGCTTTTCAAGGACAAGATAACCATTACCAAAGTATAAATCCAACACAGTTAATAAATTGCATTGAAACAGAACTAATTGATTAGCGATAAATCTATAAAGTATTTGTCAACCACGACTAAGTTGATATAAAATAAATAAATTAGAGTTAAACTTCAAAGATTAGCTTATGCCGGCACTTGAAATCAATATATCGCATTTGTTTAAATTAGCAGGTCATTTCTTACCTAACACAGAGAATAGCAAAATATTCCCACCTAAATTTTCTACTGACTTTTCTAATCAAGTGTTTGCTACGTTTTATACACTTTTCAAGAATGAAGGGAAGAAATTTAATGAAGCACGCCAGATTTTTGAAGAACAGTTTCCAACTTTCCAGTCATGGATTGATGATACAGACACAAGGAATTTTATGAGAAATGTTATGAACTACATATTCAGGGTTGAGAAAGAGTTAGAGGATGATATCAAAATAGATTTTGACGAACTTATATTTGATATTAGGGGAGTAACCTTCCAAGTTTGTTTTAAATTACTTGACTTTCTGAAGATTTGTGAGTCACCAATAGAAAGAAAATTTTTGATTGCATTTATTAAATATTCTTTGAATAAGAATCATGGAGTAAAGCTAGAACATCCAGAGTTGGATGAGTGTACATTAAGCACAGCAGACCCTACCTTAAAAATATATCCTCAACATCTCATAGAAGGAGCAAGAGTAGATTTTTTGATCTCTTTAGAAGGAAATATCATATATAGTCTTGAAAATTTTGGAGAATTCGGAAATAAAAAAGTAAATACTAGCGTTATTGTTGAGTGTCAGGGTAGGGATTACCATTATTCAACCATAAAAAAGATAAATCAAACTAACTCTAGAACAATTAAGCTACAAATAGTAAATCCTGTATTATCTTATTCAGGTAGTCTAATTAATTATAATGTTAATGAATGTGTGCAAAAAACCTACAATTTCTTACTTGATAGACTTAAAGTGGGAATTAAAAATTTTATTTAAGCACCAAACAATACATCCAAGTGGAGTGAACCCCAATCTTAAGACAACTTATAAAAAAACAGGGACGTACCCACTTTTCATTTATTTCAATAACGGATTAACCACCTGAAGATCGTCAAAACGAGAAAAATCTTTATCCGTCGTGTAAAGCTTGGCTCCGTGTTCAATTGCCAAAGCAGCCAGATGAGCATACATTACCAAGTGACCGTTTGCTTGTCCATCTTTAAGCAGTCTTGAAATGATCCTCCAGTGACCCTCTGTGGGGTGTAACAAATCAAGTAATGGGTATCATCTGTACAAAGGTCCTTCAATTTGCTCTAGAAGCTCACCAATATTATCGTAATTGACTGTAATTCGCGGTTTCAACTTCTCGATGTATCCTTTAGTTAATCTGCCAGACGATTTTTCAGCCAAGTTTTTATCGAGGCATTTATGGGGTAGTGACCGTCAGTCTCTATCTTTCCACCTGCTTCCCAAACGGCTTCTTGTAGCATCTCTTCAGGGATTTCTGTTATTTCTGCAACGAATCTGCCGGAGCCATCCGGGTAATTTTCGTAAAGGTATAGTCCTGCATGGCGATTCCGGACATCTATGTAGAAATAGTAACCAACCCTTGCTTGCAGTTGTTTTTCGATCTGTGCCATTTCTTCCTCTGTTTCTATTCTTGTCCGTCGGATCCTCTCCCGCGGCTTCATGTCCCAGTGGATTTGAGATTGCAGGTCTTTATCCTGCCGAATATCTTCTAGGATTTTCATTTGTTATTTCTCCTGTTATTTCTCCTTATTGTTTAAGAACCTTTATAGCAGTGTGTGGATTTTGCGTTGATTCTTGCGTTTTTTTGTTACAGTGTATCCATACGCGGGTGAATAGACAATTAATATTTATGAGATTGCAATAACCCTTATGCCAAAATAAGAGCTGAAGTAGTATTAGACAAAAGTTAAGGATTTTCTAAAAAAGAGCTCAAACTATTTCTTCTAACCTTCTGACCAGTTACAATTATTAAAAATTTAATGATTTAGGAGGGAATATTAATGAATTCACCAAATGTATTTAAAATATACTTTTTGTCAGTGCTTGTTTTTGCTTTTGTTTTTATAACCTTCGCGGCTGTAGGTAAAGCCGAAGAAAAAGCCTCAGACCAAAATCAAGATGCCGTTATGGCAAAGTGGAAGGAATACGCTACTCCTAGCGAAAATCATAAAATTTTAGATTCTTTCGTTGGAAACTGGAACTATGCAGTTAAGTGGTGGATGTCTCCTAATGCGAAACCAGAGGTATCCAAGGGAACAAGTAAGGTTAAATCGATCATGGGAGGACGTTTCCTTAAGCAGACAGCTGAAGGGAAATCGATGGATCAGCCGTTTAATGGCATGGGCATAACAGGATATGATAATGCAGTAAAACAATACAATTCCATTTGGATTGATAATATGGGGACAGGCATGATGATGTCCAGTGGTAGTTATGATCCATCCACAAAGACATTGGTCGAAAAGGGAACATTTACAGACCCCCTTGAGGGTGAAAAATCATTTAGGGGTGTGACAAAGATTATCAACAAAGATAAATATACTTATGAAATATATATTTCTGGTCCCGGGGGAAAAGAATTCCGCAATTTGGAAATCGTTTATACCAGAAAGAAGTAATCTTTAAGCTAAATGAAATACCTTACAGTAAGTTGCGGGGTATCTGCATTTAAATAAACGACTCCTTCGGTCATTGCGAGGAATGAAGTAACGAAGCAACCCCATCTAGATTCCTCACTGTTCCTTCGCCTGTCCCTTCGCTTTGCTCAGGGCTAGGGCTCAGGACATGGTTCGGAATGACACTTTGTGTCAGATTGCTTCACGGAGTTTACACTGAGCACTTCGGTTTCCTCAGTACAGGCTCCGTGAATGTGTTCACAATGACACCATGGAGAGCGTAATCCGTAGCAGGCTGCAGGGAATTATCAAGTTAAGATGAAACCATTGCTAATAACTACAATAGCAATTTCCCTTAGCTCAGGTTGTACAACCTCCCCACAAATTCAAACTATGCAAGAACAATCTATCGGTAAAATTCCATGCCCTTCTGAAAGGATCGAAATAATACAATACAAAATTAACGAGGCGGATGGCAGTAGATACTGGATGGCTTTGTGCAATGGGAGAATATACAAATGCAGACGAGGCGCTAGTGATCAAACGAACACAATCAATCCTGATGTAATTTGTGAAGAGATGGAAACACAAATGCCTGAATAGAAATTTTTATACATCGGTCTTAGCCCCTCAGCTCATGCTTGTTACTCCTTAAATAGTGAGCGTGGAAGTTGTGATTATCGGATAATAGACTGCAACGTGCCGATGCGGAGTTCTGAGTGATCAGGAACAGGAACGGTTATTGTTAATCCACCCACTTTCTTTTGCATTACGATATGACTACCCCGCTCCGTACCTCAACAAAACCATTTTGTGCAAGAATCTTGCAAACTTCGCAACCTGAGAGAACCCTCAATTTACCCAACTGCAACCTCTACACGTGTAACAAATACCTCTGTACGCAGCCAGCCCTTCACTTCGGAGGGGTCGGCAGTTTCAAGGAATAGCTCTATTGCCTCAATCAAATTATGCCTTGCCTCTTCAACGGTGTTGCCTTGGCTAGCAATATCCAATTCGGGACAAAGTGCAACATAACCATTCCCTTCGCGCTCAATGATTGCAGTGAAATTTTGTTGTTTTTTCATAAAAGTTTCCTCAAAGTGATTTTCTTTTAAGAATAACAACTATTATACCCCAAACCATCCCATAATAATTACTATGATATGGTCCTCTCCAGAAAATATATTAGTGTGAAGCTATAAAGCTAGGCTTATATAGGGAATATACTACAAACTATAATGGCTTGAATAAGCTGGTAAAGATCGTTTAGTTTTCAAAAGTCCTTGCAGTAAAAATCTTATAACTCAAGACCCCTTCTATTCTATAGCTTTTGCCACCACCTTCAGTACTACCGCTTTATCTTTTTACTTTTGTCACAGTTATTGAAGGTTGTGAAAAATTGCCTTGTTGGTCATAACCTCTTGCAGTAATTGTGTGTGTTCCATTTGCATACTTCCGTGTATTCCATGAGTAATCGTAGGGTGTTGAAGTATCAGTCTTCTTTAAACTTCCATCAATATAGATCTCTACACGGTTGATACTGCCAGTGTCAGTAGCATTAACTTGAATATTTACAGTTCCGCTTACTGTAGCTCCACCCGATGGATTTGTTATTTGAACTGTAGGAGGGGTTGTATCTATAAACACTACATAAGTCGCGTTTTCCGAATCAGTATAAGTGGAATCAACAGCATCAACAGCTTGTGCAGTGATCTGGTAGCTACCTGCCACAGCACCAGAACTTGAAGCAACGCTCCATGTTGAAGACCCCTGTTGTCCTGAATTTAAATTTAATACGGAGGGAGAAAAACTAGCAGACCATCCACTTGGTATCAAATTGCTCAGATTATATTGATTTGATGGACATACAGAACTATTATTATTGTTAACTGTAACTGTATAGTTTTTTGTAGACCCGGGAGTTCCTGACTGGCTGATAGGAGAAACGGTAACTACTGTTGGATTTGCCTTCAGGCACTCCGGTCCGCTAAAACTAACTGATACATAGGATCGTGATGTGTCATGACTTGTTTGGGTGATTGTAATGCCGTTTGTTAGATCGGTGTAACTCTGACCGTCAGACAGCGCGCTTAAGAAATAAGTGAAAGTCCCTCCGACTCCATTCCAGCGATGAACATTTGTGCGATCTCTATACTGTGTTACTAAATTAGAGTCATAGCCAATTGGGCGTCT
>Ga0209323_10003025_pt1 | contig 11200 bp, 10 predicted proteins | sample Rifsed19ft2_FD_184014 | JGI IMG/M metagenome (GOLD analysis project Ga0209323, IMG submission 184014) | Soil microbial communities from Rifle, Colorado, USA - sediment 19ft 2 (version 2) | ecosystem: Environmental > Terrestrial > Deep subsurface > Rock core/Sediment | place: Rifle, Colorado...
GGCGCGCCAAGCTCATTCTCTGCGCAATCCTCCCCGCCATGATAGGTGGAACCACACACCGGAACTTCTTCCGCCTTAACCTTCACGCGGAACGCCTTCACTATGCGGCCGCTTCATTAAGTGGATTCGCACAGCATGGCTAATCAAACAAACTGCACAATGATCGACACACTGAACGAACTAATCGGCATCGACGCGGCGCGCAATCTTGCTGTTATTTACGGTGGCACGCGCTTTTATATCTGCGAAAGCCAGCTTTGTTTTATGCGCCTTGCTGTGATGATGAATAAGATGAGCGCAAGAAAACTCATCACAGAATTCAAGGGCACGACAATCGAAATTCCACGGTACACCGACGCGATTAGAAAAGAGCGTGTCGCGGAAATTAAGGCTGACCAGGACTCTGGTATGTCTGTCCGGGAAATCGCCCTAAAGTATGAAATGACAGAACGCAGCGCGCGCATGATTTTAAACACCCCTTGATCGAAAGACACTTCCGCAAGATCACCAATTCATAACCAAGAAAGGAAAAAAACATGAGCAACAGTCAAAAAATAAGCGCTTCCGATAATCACGAATACCCCTTGCTTCTGGCGGAACAAGTTTTGGCGCACAAGAAACTGATTGATGCAGCCAAATCAAAAATTACCCATATTCAATCGGCGCTCATTGAGCGGCAAGAATTGATCGCACAAGCACAGAAATCCATACCTGTAACGCCCGAGCGGCAACAGGAACGGAATAACATCATGGCCGATATTGCGCTCGGTAATGCAAAAGAGACTGCGCTACGTGCGATTGACGAGCGTATTGCCAACGAGGCGGCTGTTACTCAAGCTGCAAAAGAAAAGGTTGCTCAGGTAATTGCTGACAACCAAGCAACGCTGGATGGGTTGTTCAATAAGTTGGCAATCGCGCAAGCGTCTCTGAAAGAAATCGAAAGCAAGACGGATGATGTAGCCCATCGCTACTTTATGGGCATGGCAGAGATTGCCGCCGCTCAGTATGTGAATCATGCCTTGGCCATAAAAGCGCTATATATCAAACTTTCCGGACTGAATTTTTCGATAAGAAAGCATGGCGGGAAAGGTGTGACGCGGGGTGGCGTAAACAATATCCAGATTCCCAAATTCAATCTTCCCCAATTCGATGGCTTGGAAAGTTTTCCGTTATATGAGCCAAGCATGGTCTTGAACGGAGACTTCTTCGTGCATGGAGATCACTTCCAGCAGGCCGCCAACAAAGAGGAAGCAAGATTTGATGCGTTGCTCCAAGGTTAAGAGGTAATCAAATGAAGAGCGGAATTGTAGGGTTTGCGTCGCCGAAAACTAATGAAGCCGCCGTGTCCAGCTTGAGGGCCAAACTCCCGTTGGTTGAAAAGCGCACAGCGACTGAAATCAACAGTAGCTTGGCTATTGATAGGGATATAGAAAACGCAGTCTTGTCGTGGCGTGGAAAAGATGCGAACGCGCTTTTTAAGACACCGGCAGGCACGGATTTCACTTGGGAGGAACTCGACCTGGCCGGAATTATTCACGAATATTCAACGCTATCAAAACTCCCATTCCGTACGGCGTTGGAGAACACCTTTGAATGGCTCAAACGCCATCCAAAGGCGATGGAGCGCTACACAAATGGCGATGCGAATTTTGCCGAGTCCCCCGATGGGGTAAGTGGTTTCGCTCTCCCATCCGGGTGGAAGGCTGACCCACAAGCAATGGATACTTTTCGACGCGCACGTGTGTTCCAAGCTGGCAATCCAGCATGTGATTTAGCCCACGCAGTAATTGAGGTTGGTAATGGTGATGCGTGGGTGCGTTCCCGCATTGCAACACTTACAGCTGAAAATGCGCGGATGCGGGCAGAGTCGGCAAAACGCGCAACGGCAACACGCTGATGATCTTGAAATGTGAGCGGACTCACATCTCTAGGGCAATGCAATCGAGGGGAGAAGTGCGCCATAGCCTCGGATGCGCCCGCAATATGGCGCACATGGGCTCACCGCCATTACCACAGCCACAGTGCTGCGCGGCGGCCAAATAACTTAGGATGCAATTATGCAAACTGATCATGTAACACTACTGATCGCTGGTAAGGCGCATAGCGGCTGGGAAAGGTACGAGATCGACTCCGATCTGATGATTCCAGCTGACGCATGGAGTGTCGCTCTAGGGATGAGGGATGGCCAGATGCCGCCCGGTGTTGTGGAGGGTGCGGCAGTTGTGGTGAAGGTTGGTGACGATACCGTGTTGACTGGTTATGTCGATGAAATCAGTCACTCAGTTAGCAAAACCACGCACACGCTCACGATGTCGGGGCGCGACCTCGCAGCCGACCTGTTAGATTGTTCAGCTCCGATTATCGATAGGAAGCAGCTGAGCTTAAAAGATATTGTGGCTGCAATAACTGGCGAATTCAATAAAACAACAATCCGAATTGATGCAGATTTAACTTTTGCAAGGAAAAAAATCAACACCCAGCCTGGCGATACTGCATGGGATGCGCTGGCGAACGCCGCCGAAGCCAATGGCTTGTGGCCTTGGTTCGAGCCGGACGGCACGTTGGTAGTCGGCGGCCCTGATTATTCATCGCCCATTGTGGCTGCGCTGATCGTCAGACGTAACGGCAAGGGCAACAATGTCATCAGCCTGGACAAGACCGCATCACACGTTGGCCGTTATTCAAGAGTGACCGTGCTAGGCCAAACGCCTGGCACTGAATTAGATCCATGTAAACCTGACCTGCATGCCAGCTGGCAAGATAAAAGCGTCCTCAGACATCGTCCGAAGATCGTCTGCGATCCTGAAGCCGAAAACAATGGCATGTGCAGTGCCCGCGCCAAAAAGTTGATTAGCGATAGCCGATTACATGGCCTCACCCTCACCGCCACGGTCCAGGGGCATCGCATCGTTGCACCTGGGCAGCCTTTTGACAAAAAACTATGGAGGCCGGGGCAGCGCATCTACTTGATCTCCGAACCTCACGGAATTGATGGTGTGTATTTCCTGATGGCGCGTAAATTCATTCGCAGTCGAATGGATGGAACGCGCACAGTGCTGAGACTTACGGAAGACGGCGTGTGGTTAGCAGGCGCGCATCCGCACAATAAACACAAGGCAGGCAAGAAAGGAGCGCCTCTCCAGATAATTTCTGGTTAGACCAGTTTAAAACGAAATATTCATTGAGAGAGGATGGCGCCATGTCAGCCACAACAGGGAAAAATACTAGTTCTACCTCCGTTAATTTGCTTGGTTTGTTGCTAGCGAAACAAGGCAAACAAAGTACCGCCAGTCAGCTTGCCAAGTTCCAACAAAATGCAGCGCGTAAAAGAGAACGATTTGAATCCGCTGTGAACAACGCATGGTCAACAACACTGAAAGGAAAAAAATGATTACGGTAAAAGGTCAATTAATTTGCGGTGTCGAGCGCGAAGGGGTTAAGCATCGTGACTTTGAATTGCGCGGCGCTACGATCGCGGATGCGATCGCCTCGGTCGAGAAGGCCGGCCCTGACGCATCGCACCTCAGGTTGCGCATCTTCAAGGCAGCGGAACAGATGGTGAGCTTGGGTAGTTTGTCCAGGGATGAAATCACCGGCGAATTTCTGTTGGCTCTACCCGAAGACGATGTGGAACCGATCTATAACGCCCAGGACGAACTGGAAAAAAAGCGGAAAGGCTTGAGCAATCCCTCAAGCCCTACCTAGAGTTGGAAATTGCCCTGCGGATGCATGGATACCAGGATCCGCAGGCACTGACTGAGGCGCGCGCCATCTCGCTGATCGGCATTTTGTCCGGCAAACGCCGTTCGCCAGGTGCGGGAAATGCCTCAACCAAAACCAGCCATTTCAAAGGAGCGCGCCGTGTCAAAAAACCTTGAACTACAACTGCTACTCCGGCTCAACGATCAGATGAGCCGTGGTTTGAAATCTGCGCTGCAAGCGGTGCAGGGCGAATCCAAAGCAGTTGAGAACTCTGTTTCCGGCATCGCCGCCGCAACTGCGCGCATCAAGACAACGCCCATTGAGCGTATGACCTCGGCGTTGCGCACCATGCGCAGCGCCGCAGGTGCTGCACGCGAAACCCTGATGAAGGTTGCGCAGGCTGGCGCGGCGGTGGCCGCTGGCGGATACGTGCTGAAGAGTGCGGCAGCACGACCAATGGCTTATGACCGCCGCTTGGCGCTTATAGCCAATACCGCCTATTCGGAACGTGACGTAGCTGGACGTATTGCGGGTAAATCCGAGCTTGATAAAGCTATTCGCGCTGCGACAAAAAATGGGCACGGCACGCCCGAGCAAGCTGCTGAAACGTTAAATACGCTGATAGGTTCTGGCGCGATGGGTCAAGGCAAAGCTGGTCTTGATGCGTCCATGAAGCTGCTGCCGATGCTGCAAGAGGCAGCGCAAGGAACCGGAGCAAGCGGCAATGACCTGGCGCAAATCGCCATTGCCGCCAAGCAGAATATGGGATTGAGTAATGAGCAGATCCCGCTGGCAATATCGAAGGCAATCAGAGCAGGTCAAGAAGGTGGTTTTGAATTAAGCAATATGGCACGCTGGCTGCCTCAACAAATGGCAATGGCCGGAAACAATGGCATGAAGGGGATGGGCGGGTTTGAGTCGCTGATCGCGGCGAACCAGGCATCGCGCATGACCGCTGGCACAGCGGACGAAGCGGGTAACAATCTGGTTAACCTGCTGACAAAAGTCACATCAAATGACGCAGCGAATGACTTTAAGCGACAGAATGTCGATTTATACGGCTCGCTTACGGCTAGCATGGCCAAGGGCAAGAATTCTCTCGAAGCCTTTGTTGGGGTGGTGCAGCAGATCGGCTCTAAGGATAAGAAATATCTGGAGCTGAAGGCCAAGGCGGATGCCGCCAAAAGCGAACCCGAAAAGCAGAAACTCTACCAGGCGATGGCCGACGTCATGATGGCCAAAGGCGTCGGCAAGAGCGTTCAGGATCGCCAGGCGCTCACTGGGTTATTTGGCATGATGTCCCCGTCCGGAAAATACGGCGAGGTATTGGCTGCTGTCAAAAAAGAGCAGGGTGCCGAGATTGGCACTAGTTCACGTGTGGTCGATAGTACGCTTGATGCAAAATCAGACAGGTTAGGTAATGCGAAGACCTACGCATCAGTGGATGCGCTTGGCGCTGTTGAAGGTCCCTTGGGAGCCTTGCTTGATGGGGTGAGCAAAGGCGCTGAAACATTTCCAGGCTTCACAGCGGCGTTATATGCCGCTACTGTTGCGGTAACGGCATTGGCAGCAGCTTCAGGCGTTAGTGCCCTGCTCGGTGGCGGCAAGGGAGGCGGGATATTGAGTTTTCTAAAAGGCAAGTTGCCGGGTGGTTTTGCGGCTGGTGCTGAAGTAGCAAGCGGCGGGTTGAACGAAGCGCTTGGCATGCGCAAAGCCGCCGCTCCCGGCCTGCTTGCGCGGCTTGCCGCTATGGGTGGACTTCCGCTGGCGGAAGCTGGCCTTGCAGCATCCGCCAGCGGTGTACTGGCTGCCGGTGCTGTCGGATACGGGGTGGGTACGTTACTATCCAAGGGAATCGATTACGGTATAAGCAAGCTAACCGATTCAGGCAGTCTGGGTTCATTGATATATGACTTATTGAACCGTGAAAAAGAACCCAGCCCGGTCGAGGTAAACCTGCACCTGGATGGCGAACAAATCGCGACTGTCGTTAATAAGCGAAATGTGAAACAGGGCAACAGGCAATAAGTGCCAAATATCCCGCAAATCAATTCCGGTTTTAATTTCTTCTTTCTTCCGGACTTAATCGCGTCCTTACACACCCATAAAAATAAACCTCTACCCTGCCCTTGAAATCCGGCAGGGTCACCCCAATCGTTGGCACTCGCAGGCAGAGAGTGCTAAACTCCGCCTCCACATTTTTTAACCCCTTGTTTTAGGAGACCTCAGTATGAAAATTCGCCCTTTGAACGACCGCGTGATCGTCAAACGCATGGAAGAAGAACGCAAGACCGCTTCCGGGATTGTGATCCCCGATGCCGCTACCGAAAAGCCCGATCAGGGTGAGATCATCGCCGTGGGCAAGGGCAAGGTCGGCGACGACGGCAAATTGCAGGCCATGAGCGTCAAGGTTGGTGACCGTGTGCTGTTCGGCAAATATGCCGGTCAAACCTTCAAGATGGACGGTCAGGAATACATGACCATGCGCGAAGATGACATCATCGGCGTGGTTGAAGCGTAATCCAAGTTCAAATCGTCGGTGATACTGCGTTGGCATCCTCACTCGTTCCTAGCCGTGCTTGATGCACTGTCTTCGTCACGAGTTCGTTGCCGCCTTGTCTCACCTTAGCTTTGAACTTGGCACACAACTACTGATTACTGAATTACTAGGAGAAAGAACATGGCAGCTAAAGACGTAAAATTCCACGACGCGGCACGCAACAAGATGGTGATCGGCGTCAACATTCTGGCCGATGCGGTCAAGGTCACGCTCGGACCCAAGGGTCGTAATGTGGTGCTGGATCGCTCCTATGGCGCACCGACTATCACCAAAGACGGTGTATCTGTCGCTAAAGAGATCGAACTGAAAGATAAGTTCGAGAACATGGGCGCGCAAATGGTCAAGGAAGTCGCTTCCAAGACCTCTGATGTGGCCGGTGACGGCACTACGACCGCGACCGTGCTGGCGCAATCCATCGTGCAGGAAGGCATGAAGTTCGTCGCCGCCGGCATGAACCCGATGGACCTGAAGCGCGGCATCGACAAGGCAGTCATCGCAGCGGTTGAAGAACTGAAGAAGATATCCAAACCTTGCACCACCAGCAAGGAAATCGCCCAGGTGGGCAGCATTTCTGCCAACTCCGACACTGTGATCGGCGAGAAGATCGCTGCTGCAATGGAAAAAGTCGGCAAAGAAGGCGTGATCACGATTGAAGACGGCACCGGCCTGGAAGATGAACTGGACATCGTGGAAGGGATGCAATTTGATCGCGGCTACCTGTCGCCCTACTTCATCAACAATCATGATCGTCAACTGGCGCTGATGGAAAATCCATTCATCCTGCTGCACGACAAGAAAATATCCAACATCCGCGACCTGCTCCCGGTACTGGAACAGATCGCCAAGTCCGGCCGTCCGTTGCTGATCATCGCAGAAGACGTGGACGGTGAAGCGCTGGCCACACTGGTGGTGAACAACATCCGCGGCATCCTGAAGACCGTTGCCGTCAAAGCGCCCGGCTTTGGCGACCGTCGCAAAGCCATGCTGGAAGACATCGCCACGTTGACCGGCGGCACCGTGATCGCCGAAGAAGTCGGCCTGTCTCTGGAGAAAGCCACCCTGGCCGAAATGGGCCAGGCCAAGCGCATCGAAGTGGGCAAGGACAACACTATCATCATCGACGGCGCCGGCAAGGAAGATGCGATCAAAGCGCGTATCGGCCAGATCAACAAGCAAGCCGAAGAATCCACCAGCGACTACGACAAGGAAAAATTGCAGGAACGCAAGGCCAAGCTGGCCGGAGGTGTAGCGGTTATCAAGGTCGGCGCGGCAACTGAAGTCGAAATGAAGGAAAAGAAAGCGCGTGTTGAAGATGCGTTGCACGCGACTCGCGCTGCCGTTGAAGAAGGCATCGTTCCCGGCGGCGGCGTGGCACTGTTGCGCGCCAAGGTTGCCGTAGCCAAACTGAAGGGCGACAACCACGACCAGGACGCGGGCATCACCATCGTATTGCGCGCCATGGAGTCACCGTTGCGCGCCATTGTGCAAAATGCCGGTGACGAACCTTCTGTTGTGGCTAACAAAGTGATGGAAGGCAAAGGAAGCTTTGGTTACAACGCGGCTACCAGCGAATATGGCGATATGCTGGTCATGGGTGTGGTTGACCCGACCAAGGTGACGCGCGTCGCATTGCAAAACGCGGCTTCTATCGCCGGCTTGATGTTGACCACTGCCTGCATGGTGGCTGAGTTGCCGGAAGACAAGCCCGCTGCCGGTGGCATGGGCGGCGGTGGCATGGGCGGCATGGAAGGCATGATGTAAACATAGCGCATAAATCTACTGCGCGAACCGGCATCAGGGTCACGCGGTGCTCGGCATCCTCATGTACCTTGTGTACATTCCGGTGCCTGTGCTCCGGGTTCCCCTGATGTCGGCCCGCTCGCTACGATTTCTGTCGCTATGTAGCGTAGTTGTATTTCAGCAATCGATTGTTTATCAGCAAACAAGCAAACCCCGCCTCGGCGGGGTTTGTTATTTGGCGCTGTATCGGTATAATGCGCGGCTTCCCGAGTTGGCTGAAATTAATTGGTTAACTGGATAAATGCAGCAAATGGCCTGGTAGCTCAGTCGGTAGAGCAGAGGATTGAAAATCCTTGTGTCGGTGGTTCGATTCCGCCCCGGGCCACCAAATTATTTTTACACCAATTTTTTAAAGGTCTACACGAAAAACGTGCAGACCTTTTTCATTTCCGCGCACATTGTTGCGCAAAGGTAAGCAGGAAAATGAGTTGCTCCTCGGAAGAAACAATATCCAGCACTCCATCAGCCAGTTCCGGGGAATTGGCGCGTGAAGTCAAGCGCCGCCGCACTTTCGCGATCATCTCGCACCCCGATGCCGGCAAGACCACGCTCACCGAAAAGCTGCTGCTGTTCGGCGGCGCGATCCAGATGGCGGGCACGGTTAAGGCGCGCAAGAGCGGTCGCCATGCGACCTCAGACTGGCTGGAGATCGAGAAGCAGCGCGGTATTTCGGTGGCCAGCTCGGTGATGCAATTCACCTACAACGATTGCGTGATCAACCTGCTCGACACCCCCGGCCACCAGGATTTCTCCGAGGACACTTATCGCGTGCTGACCGCGGTGGATGCGGCGGTGATGGTGGTGGATGCTGCCAAGGGCGTGGAAGCGCAGACCATCAAGCTGCTCGAAGTGTGCCGTTTGCGCAACACGCCCATCATAACTTTCATCAACAAGATGGATCGCGAAGTGCGCGATCCGCTCGAGGTGCTGGACGAGATCGAGTCGGTGCTGAAGATCAAATGCGCGCCGGTGACCTGGCCGATCGGCATGGGCAAACGCTTTCAGGGCGTTTATCACCTTCTGAACGATGAAGTGCTGCGCTTCTCGCCGGGCGAAGCGAAGGCCGGACAGGAAGTGGAAGTGTTGCAAGGCGCACAGATCGAGCAGCTAGCGCAGCAGTGCCCGCATGAAATGAAAATCATGCGCGATGAAACCGAGTTAGTCGCGGGTGCAGGCGCATCATTCGACCTGCAAGAATTTCTGCGTGGCCAGCAAACGCCGGTGTTCTTCGGCTCCGGCATCAACAACTTCGGCGTGCGTGAAGTGCTGCGTGCGCTGGTGGACTGGGCACCCTCCCCGTTGCCGCGCGCCACCGATGTGCGCATCGTGCAGCCCACCGAGTCCGCCTTCACCGGTTTCGTGTTCAAGATCCAGGCCAACATGGACCCGAATCACCGCGACCGCATCGCTTTCCTGCGCGTGTGCTCCGGCCGCTACACCTCGGGCATGAAGGTCAAACACAGGCGCACCGGCAAGGAAATGAAGCTCGCCAATGCGGTGACCTTCATGGCCAACGAGCGCACGCGGATGGACGAGGCTTACGCGGGCGACATCATCGGCGTGCACAATCACGGCCAATTGCAGATCGGCGACGTGCTGACCGAAGGCGAAGCGCTGACCTTCAAGGGTATCCCCTACTTCGCGCCGGAATTATTCAGCCGCGCGCGGCTGCGCGACCCGATGAAGGCCAAGCAGTTGCAAAAGGGCTTGCGTCAATTGGGCGAGGAAGGCGCGGTGCAGGTGTTCGAGCCGCTGGTGGACACCAACCCGCTGATCGGGGCGGTGGGTCAGTTACAGTTCGAAGTGGTCGAGCATCGCCTGAAATCCGAATACGGTGTGGATGCGGTGTTCGAACGCGCCGGCATCCACACCGCGCGCTGGGTGACTTGCGCCGACAACAATCATCTCAATGAATTCGTGAAGGCCAACCAGGCCCGGCTGGCACGCGATGTGGATGGCAACTATGCCTACCTCGCCGATACCGGTGTGAACCTGCGCCTGGCTCAGGAACGCTGGCCGAAAGTGCAGTTCCACGCCACGCGTGAGCATGGCCAGCAACTGAGCTGAGTCTCTCCAAGCCAGGAGGTTCTCATCACGTGCTCCGCCCTGATTGCCGGGTATGCTTGACTCGATGTCATCTCGATTCGTTAAACAGCACCTCCAGACGCAAGTTCAGCTGGGGACTGTATCTAAAATTCATTTCCTTGGGGAAATGCAATTGCGGGCTTAATTCGAAGAACATCCAGTCCCGGTGCAACCGGTAACGGTACAGCAGCAAGACGACATATTCCGTCACTTGCACCTGAGGCCGGCTGACCCCGATCGCGCTCGCCTGATACAGCAAGGCATTACGCTCGTTCAGGGTGTGATAGATCGAAAGATCCTGACGCAGGTCGAAGTTCTGCTTGTCATGAAGCCACGTGGCGTTGCTGCTGGCACGAAACAGCACCGGTTCGCTTAAAAAATGTTCCAGATCAAGCTGGGTGCTTTCACCCGCGCCTATCGTGTTGAACCAGAACACCGTCTCTGCCACTTTCATCCGCCACTGTCCAAGCGGGACCGAATAGCTGCCCCTCGCGCGCGCAAAAGGCTCTATCGGGGCGCGTATTTGTATCCCTGCGTCCGTACTGAAGTGCCAACGGCTTTCTTCCGCCTTCTCATATCGCGCCCCCACGGCGACTTTCCCGGGCGCAACGACCTGATTAAGAACCACGGGCTTACGTTGTGCCGGCTCACCGGTTATATTTTTCTCGGGATCTGTTTCCAGCAACAGATGCAGCCGCTTCTCCGTCGTAGGCAAATGCAACTTGGCTCTCCCGGATAGAACGATGTTGCGCTCACCGCCGTATCCCGCCACCCTGGTGAGGTCCAGCTGGAATACGCTTTTATTGCTCTCCTGGTAATTGCGATCATCCCCGAAGAAGCGATCGACACTGCCAGCGAAGCTGACAAACTTTTCAGCCAGATAATTACGCTGGGCATCGATAGCATCAAAGGGTACAGGTTGTGCTGCCGGTTGATCAGGCTGTTTTGATGCCAGCAACTCCAACGGAAAAAGAAGCGCAACGCCCAGTAACAGACTCGCGGGGAGCTTGGAAAGCCGGACAGATTTTCGCTTGAGGATAGGCATTTCGGGCA
>Ga0209323_10003030_pt1 | contig 11192 bp, 9 predicted proteins | sample Rifsed19ft2_FD_184014 | JGI IMG/M metagenome (GOLD analysis project Ga0209323, IMG submission 184014) | Soil microbial communities from Rifle, Colorado, USA - sediment 19ft 2 (version 2) | ecosystem: Environmental > Terrestrial > Deep subsurface > Rock core/Sediment | place: Rifle, Colorado...
AAGATTCTTGACCTCGGAGTTGAATTGAAGTGCAATACTAAAGTCGGTGATGATATTTCATTTGAGGACTTAAAGAAAAATTATGATGCCGTTTATATGGCAATAGGTGCGCAGAAGGGGAGTAAGCTTAATGTTGAAGGTGAGAGTTTATCAAATGTATTTTCAGGTGTTGAATTCCTTCACAGGATAAACAATGGTGAAAAGGTAAATATAGGCAGAAGGGTGATGGTTGTAGGCGGAGGCAATACGGCAATAGATTCTTCAAGGGTCTCAAGGAGGCTTGGTGCAGAGGTAACTGTCCTATACAGAAGGACAAAGAATGAAATGCCTGCATTAAGGGACGAGATAAGAGGTGCGGAAGAGGAGGGGGTGAAGTTTGAATTTTTGACTGCACCGGTATCTATATCAAGAAATGGGAAAGGTTCTGTTGATATAACCTGTATAAAGATGAAACTTGGTGAAAAGGATAAATCAGGGAGACAGCGCCCTGTTCCAATAGAAAATTCTAATTTTACACTTGAGGCTGATACAATAATTGCTGCAATAGGACAGGAGCCTGATTTAACAAATCTTGATGGATTTAAAAACAAAAACGGATGGCTTGAAATCAATCCTTCAAACAGAGAGACATCTGTTGCAGGGGTATTTACAGGCGGCGATGCCCTCGGACTTGCCAATGCAACAACTGCGGTCGGACATGGGAGAAGGGCGGCAAAGTCTATAGAGGCAAATCTCAACGGCATCAGTTATAGGGAGGCTGGGGCTCCAAGGCCGGTCAAAGATACAGATATGATTCTTGACTATTATCCGCCAGCCCCTCGGAATAATATAAAGGGATTGCATGTAGAGGAGCGTATAGATAACTTTAAGGAAGTGTGCCTGCCACTTACTATGGAGGAGGCAATAGCAGAGGCAAACAGGTGCATGAGCTGCGGCTTATGCTTTACCTGCGACCAATGCCGCATCTACTGCCCGAGAGAGGCTATCAGTAAGGATAAAAAGAGACCTATAGGACAGATAATGTTTACAGATTATACGAGATGCAACGGATGTCACATCTGTGCCGAGGTCTGCCCATGCAACTATATTGAAATGGGGATGGGTTTATGATAGGCTTCTTTTATTATTTTTAAGTAAATAATATAAAGGAGGGTGTCATGTTGAAAAATATTAATGGGAAGGTTTTACATACAATATTGATTTTAATCTTTGTAACAGCCTTTATTCCCTGTGAGGTGTTTTCAGCAGAAAAGAAGACTTCAGATAAAGGAGGAGAATTGGAAAAACTAAAAAATACAAAGGCTGTTATTGAAACAAAATTAGGGAACATTGAATTAAAATTTTTCCCTGATGTTGCACCGAATCATGTCAAGAATTTTATAAAACTTACAAAAGATGGTTTTTACAACGGCACAATCTTTCACAGGGTGATACATGGTTTTATGATACAGGGCGGAGACCCTAATACAAAGGGGCAGGATAAGGCTACCTATGGCATGGGCGGTCCCGGACATAAAGTAAAGGCGGAGTTCAACAACATAAGCCACAAGAGGGGCATCCTCTCGATGGCAAGGTCAATGGACCCTGATAGTGCGGGCTCCCAGTTTTTCATAGTCGTCACAGATTCAACATTCCTTGATAAACAATATACAGTATTCGGTGAGGTTACAAAAGGAATGGATGTTGCCGATAAGATTGTAAATCTGCCCCGAAACGAAAATGACTTACCGGATGAAAGGATTGAGATGAAGGTAAAGATAACTGAATAATTGATTATTCACTTTCTTTTATATCAAGCTCCTTCATCTTCCTGCTTAAGGTATTTCTGTTTATGCCGAGAATCTCCGCCGCCTTTACCTGATTCCATTCTGTTTTTTTTAAGACTGATAGCAAGAGTTCCCTTTCAGCTTCGCCGATAACCTCATTGTATAGACCCCCTTTTTTTGTATAGTTATTGACTTTATCTTTTATAATATCGTGCATGGAGACAAAATCTTTTCCTGTGGATTGCGATATTGGGAGATACTCTGGAGTTATTGAGTCTCCGCCTGACATCACAATAGCCCTCTGTATTACATTCTCAAGCTCCCTTACATTCCCTTTCCAGTCATAGTTTTTTAAGATGTGCATTGCATCATCTGCTATATGTCTTACACTGCTCCCAAGTTCACTACTGAATCTCTTTAGAAAATAATCCGATAAAAGCGGTATATCCTCTCTCCTCTCCCGAAGGGACGGCAAGGGGATGGTAATTACATTTAGTCTGTGAAATAGGTCCTCCCTGAACATCTTCTCCTTAACAGCAGTCTCTAAATCCTGATTTGTTGCTGAAATTATCCGGACATCTACTTTTATCTGTGCCTTACCTCCGACCCTGTAAAACTCCCTTTCCTGAATTACCCTTAAAATCTTTGCCTGAAGGGATATATCCATGTCTCCGATTTCATCAAGAAAAATTGTCCCGCCATCTGCCTGCTCAAATTTGCCTGCCCTTGATTCTGTTGCCCCTGTAAAGGCTCCCTTCTCATATCCAAAAAGCTCACTCTCAAGAAGCTCCCTTGGAATTGCTGCACAGTTGACTGCAACAAAAGGACCATTTGCCCTGTTTGATGCCTTATGCAGTGCCCTTGCAACAAGCTCCTTTCCTGTCCCGCTCTCTCCTGTTATAAGGACTGTCAGATCAGAGGATGCTGCCTTGCCAATTGTCTTAAAGACCTTCTGCATCTTCTGGCTTTTTCCGACAATCTCGCCTACATCATATTTGGTCTTTAATTCCTCCTCTAATGTATATACCCGCCTCTCAAGGTTTTTAAGATTCTCTACCTTTTCAATCAGGAGATAAATCTCATCCATGTCAAATGGTTTGGTTACATAATCAAATGCACCCCTTTGCATTGCCTCAATCGCATTTTTCATCGTCCCCTGAGCAGTCATAATTACAACTGTTATTTCCTTTTCCTGTTTCTTAATATTTTCAAGGAGCTTAAGGCCATTTTCATCAGGCAGGAAAATATCAAGAAAAATTATAAGATACTTGTTTTTTGAGAGGATTGAGAGGGCATTTTTTCCGTTTTCAGCTGTATGAATAGTATAGCCCTTCTTTTCAAGCCCCTTTTTAAAGACCCACCTTATACTATCTTCATCATCTATTACTAAGATATTTTTCATAATTTAGTGTAAGTGATTAGTGTCAGTGTCAGTAAAAACAAATCCTTTTCACTGGCACTGATCACTGATTCAATGCTATTGGCAGAAACACCTGAACTGATGCACCTTTCCTGTCAGTCCTGTTCTGAATCTTTATTCTCCCCTTATGTTCTTCTATTATCCTATGAGATATTACAAGTCCCAAACCGGTTCCTTTACTCTTTGTAGAGAAGAATGGAGTAAATAGATTTGATAGGACATCGTCTTCAAATCCCTTTCCTGTATCCCTTACTTCAATAAGGACCATCTTTGTATGGGATTTAGCACCCTCTTCAATTACAATATAATCATAGAATATCTTTGTAGTGAGGGTCAACTCTCCCCCCTTCTTTATTGCCTCTACTGCATTCTTAACGATATTTAAAAATACCTGAGTAATTCGTCCTTCATCAATATATACAGATGGAAGACTTGGGTCAAAATCCCTGACAACAGTTATCTTCATTCTCTTTAATATCTTCTCTTCCAGAAGGAGGATGTCTCCTAAAATCTTGTGTATATTTACAGATTTTAATTTGAGCGGTTTTGGATTTGAGAGGTTGAGGAGGTTTTCAACAATGGAGTTTATCCTGTCTGTTTCTTTGATTATTACACCGGTATACTCCCTGTATTTTTCACTCTTTATCTCTTCCTGTAAAAGCTGTGCTGCCCCTCTTAATCCACCGAGAGGATTTTTTATCTCATGTGCCATTCCTGCCGCAAGAGTGCCCAGAGATGCAAGCCTGTCAGCCTTTCTCAGGTTCTCCTCAAGCTCCTTTGCCCTTGACATATCCCTTAAAACAAGTATTGCACCTGCTATATTCCCTCCCTCATCGGAGAAGGGGGATATTATCAGGCTGATGGGGAAGACCCTTCTATCCCATCTTCGGATTATCTGAAAGTCAGAATCTGAAAATGTGATGCCACTGTTTATAGTCTTATCTGTCAGCTCTAATAGCCTTGATTCGCCAGAGAAAATAGATTCAAGGGATTTGCCGATAGCATGGGAGGAAGATATGCCACTCATCTCCTCAATGGCAGGGTTGAAGGTGGTAATTATCTGTTCCTTGGATATTACAACTATCCCATCCTGAACACTTGCGAGGATATTTTCGTAATATGATTTGAGATTTTGCTCATAGCTCATAGCTCATAGCTCATAGTAAGAGGCTATCAGCTATCAGCTATCAGCTAATATGCGTAAAGTTTTCCGTAAGGTCTCTTGGAAACAGGTATAAGTTTTTTAAATGGTTTTTTAAATACAAATTTTGAATCAATATCAAGGTCTTTGCAGAATTCCTTTATCAGGTTATTTAAAACAGTATTGTCAGCCTCTTTCAATTCTACAACTCCTACCCCTTCGCCAATCTGATCTTTATCAATATCTCCCCTTATGTATATTACACCACCGTGCATCCCTGTGGCAAGATAACTCCCTGTCGCCCTTTCAGGTTTCTCATCATTGAGATTTAAGAGTATAAGTATCCCCCCTGCCATATACTCTCCAAAGAAATCTCCTGCCCTGCCGCCTGCTATAATTAAAGGGATTTTATCCTCATACTCTTTCATGTGGATACCGACCCTGTAGCCGACATCCTCTTTCACAAACAGTTTTCCTCCCCTCATGCCGTAGCCGAGGACATCACCTGCATGTCCCTTTATTACTATCTTTCCATCGTTCATTGTGTTGGCTACACTATCCTGGGCAAATGAATTGACAATTATTGTGGGACCGCTCATAAATGCGCCAAGGTCATTACCGGGGACTCCGTTTATAATAATCTCAGTATCTCCGCTGACACCATCAGCAATATACCTCTGTCCGTTGACATTGAGAAGCTCAATATGCTTCTCACCTTTTTTAACGGCATCCTTTATCTGCTGATTTAGTGTTCTATAATGACATCCTGCTGCATTTATTTTCATAATTATAAAATCTTTAGCCACAGACTTTCACAGGCTAAAATATTTTTTCTTCTTTTAAAGTCTGTGTATGCCTGTGGCAAGAAATTAGTTTTGATTTTCAAGTTCTACAATTAACGGCTCTCCTGCATCAGGCCTATAGACCCTGTCAGGATTCGGGCAAATCTCTGTTATCGCAGATTCTTCACTTGCCATATAAACCATATCATCTTTCTCGCCTGCTACCAATGGCCTCAACTTTACCCTGTCACTCAATCCAACCAATCCCTTACTATGGGCAAAGAGTATTGCAAATGGGCCATTTAAAAGGGCACTCCCATAGACCATTCTTACTGCAGTCATCAGTTTTTTCTCTTCATCATCCATCTTTTTTATATCCTTCCAGAATGGGGATGCAAGGGCTGAGCAGGCAAGTCTTAAAGGAAGTTTATGCCTCCTGATTAAAAGGTCAAGCATGTATGTGACCACCTCAGTATCTGTAAGAAGTGTGCATTTGTAGCCGAACATCTCAAGGTATCTCTTATTTATTCCATATGATGAAATCTCTCCGTTGTGGACAATAGACCAGTCAAGGAGTGTAAAAGGATGAGCCCCCCCCCACCAGCCTGGGGTATTTGTCGGAAATCTATTGTGTGCTGTCCATATATAACCCTCATAATCCTCAAGTTTAAAGAAGTCTGCTATTTCATAAGCAAATCCAACACCCTTAAACGCCCCCATGTTTTTACCGCTTGAGACCACAAAGGCACCCGGAATCTCGGAGTTTATGTGCATCACTGTATTTACTATGTAATTGTCTTCCCTTAATTCTGCAGACTCATGTGCCAGATGCTCATGAATTTCTTCGGGCGGATTTACGAAATATCGCATGAAGTATGGAGGATTTGTTATTGTGTAAACCCTTCTTGTCGGTATAACCTCCTGATGCTCTATCTTCACGGTTTCTCTCAGGTATTCCTCTGTTGCAGGAAGACTCTTTTTATCACTATACATTATATGAAGGGCGTAGTGATTTTTATAATCAGGATATATGCCGTATGCAGCAAATCCGCCGCCAAGCCCATTACCCCTCTCATCCATACAGCTTATGGACCTGATGATTATATCACCCTTTATCTTTCTGCCCTTTTTGCTTATAAGCCCTGTCAGACCGCAGGCAGATATATCTTTTTCACAATATGGACTTAAAATTCCTGGTTTCATCTGAAAATCCCTCTTTTTGCCACAGATTTACACAGACTTTTAAACCGTTTGAACTGTTTTATTTTAGTCAGTGAAAGTCTTGTGGCTAAATTGCCTTTTCCAATTTCTCTCTTCTATGTTCCCTTGGCATATGGACAAATCCAAAGTTTCTGTCCAATAATTTATCTTTAAAAGCTGTTACAGGTTTCTGCTCCTTAATAAGCCCTGTCAGTATCCCCGCCCTGTCAACATCATCCCCTACTAATATGGCACCTACAAGCCTTTCATTTTTAATAATTATCCTTTTGTAGTTTCCATTTTTTGCATCATTTTTTATGAGTGATTCATATCCCTCACCCCTTGGGTCAATAATACCAAGAGAAATCGTGGGGGCTCCGGGGAATTCAATGGAGTTCATGGGGAATCCGCCTTTGTAAACCAAAGTCCCCCCTGACATATTATCGCCGGCAATTGAGCCCTGTCTGTATGCAAGCGGCCATATAGGTATTGGCATCTTCTCGTTTGTAAGCATATTGAGCGCCTCCACTACATCACCTGCAGCATAGACTCCTTTTATATTTGTCTCCATCCTTTCATCTACAACAATCCCTCTATTTATCTTTATACCGCTCTCTTTTATAAATCCTGTATTTGGTATAACACCAATTGCAACAATCACTAAATCGCATTTAATCTTTTTCTTATCCCTTAGGACAACACCAGTGGCAACATTACCCTTGCCTGTAATTTCAACCACCTCATTATTTGTTATTACCTCAACACCTGCCTCCTCCATCTTCCTCTGGACAATCCTTGATGCATCCTTATCCAGAGCCCTGCTTAAAACCTCAGGTGCAAGCTCAACAACTGTAACATCAATACCTATTGCATTAAGCCCCTCAATTGCCTTTAGCCCAATCATCCCTGCACCGATGACCACTACCTTCTGAACCTTCTTTGATATTTTTATTATCTCTTCAGCGTCACTCCATTTTGTAAATGTATAAACATTCTTTCTATCTTTACCCTTAATAGGCGGGACAAATGGGGTTCCCCCTGTGGCAATCAGAAGTTTGTCATAATCTATCTTTTTCTTGTCTTCAAGTATGACCTGTTTTTTCTTTGTATCTACACCCGTTACCCTTTTATTGAAAACAGTCTCTACATTATTTTCTTTGTAAAAGTTCTCATCCCTGTAATACATCTTATCTTCTTTTGTATGCCCTGCGAGGAGATAAGAGATTAAAGGGCGGGAATATACATGATGAGGCTCATCAGAGATAATGGTTATGGGATTCCCCTTATCATTTCTCCTGATTGCCTCTACAGCCCCTACTGCTGCCGCTGAATTTCCAATAATTAAATATTTCATAATTATTTGGCCACGGACTTTCACTGACTAAAATATATTTCTTTTAAGTCTGTGTTTGTCTGTGGCTGAATTATCTTTCCTCATGCGCCAATGCCTTGTTGGGGCATGCCTCAACACATGCAGGTATGCTCCTGTCAGGACAGAGGTCGCACTTGGAAGACAGCTTTATCTTTATTTCTTGCCCCTTGCCCCTTGCCCCTTGCCCCTCTGTCCTATACTGGTTTCTTTTTATTACACCAAATGGACATGCCATTATGCACATCCAGCACCCCACACACTTTGGTTCATTTACAATAACCCTACCATCAGGCTTCCTGTGCATTGCACTTGTAAAACATGCCTCTATACACGGGGCATCTGAACAGTGGCGGCACATTACAGAGACAGATAACCCCGGGAATATCTCTTCTACCAAGGTTCTTGATAGAGGAGTAGGATTCTCCTTCTTATATGCCTTTAATGTGTCTTTGGATTTTGAATGCTCTGTAATACAGGCAACCTCACAGAGCCTGCAAGCCATACATGCTTCTTCTTTTGGATAAACGATCTTCATAAATAAATTGACTATTGAATATTGAAAATTGACAATTTAAAGGAATATTTTTTAATATTCAATCTGCAATCGTCAATCTTCAATTATTACATTCCTTCCCCTGCATGTTTCAGCCCGAGTATTTTTAGTTCCCTGTCAGTAAGACCCATGCCTCTCAGTCTTTCCCTGTTGCCCCTCAGGCTCTCAATGGCATTTAATCCCATGCCGCCGAGCATCTCCTTTATCTCCCTGCTCCATGCTGTAAGCAGATTTACCAATTTTTCTGCGGCAAGCTCGGGATTCTGCCTCCTTGCAAGATATGGGTCATTTGTTGTAATACCCCATGCGCATTTGCCTAAATAACACTTCTGGCAGACTGTGCAGCCTATGGCAACAAGTGCAGAAGTGGCTATATATACTGCATCTGCACCGAGTGCAATAGCCTTTACAACATCGGCAGAATTTCTTATGCCGCCTGCTACCACTATAGATGCCCAGTTCCTTATCCCCTCATCTCTGAGCCTCTGGTCAACCTGAGCAAGTGCAAGCTCTGTTGGTATTCCAACACTATCCCTTATCATAACTGGAGCGGCGCCAGTTGAACCCCTTATACCGTCTAATGCAACAATATCAGCACCCGCCCTTACAATACCGCTGGCAATGGCTGCGGCATTGTGGACAGCCGCAATCTTTACAGAGATAGGCTTTTCATAATTTGTCGCCTCTTTCAATGCGTATATTAACTGTCTTAAATCCTCAATTGAATATATGTCATGGTGAGGTGCAGGGGAGAGTGCATCAGAGCCTACAGGTATCATTCTTGTCTTTGATACCTCTTCTGTAACCTTTTCTCCGGGGAGATGTCCGCCTATGCCAGGTTTTGCACCCTGACCAATCTTAATCTCTACTGCTGCAGAAACTCCAAGGTAATCAAGGTGGACACCGAATCTTCCCGACGCTACCTGAACGATTGTATTCTTTCCGTATTTATATAAATTTTTATGTAGTCCGCCCTCACCTGTGTTGTAATATGTCCCCATCTTTTCCGCTGCCATTGCAAGAGCCTCACAGACATTGTAATTGATGGCACCATAAGACATGGCAGAGAACATTATCGGGATATTCAGCTCAATCTGCGGAGCCAACTTTGTCTTTAGTGTTATGCCCTTTTTTGTATCTTCTATTTCAATTGAATCAGGTTTTCTGCCGAGATAGGTCTTTAATTCCATCGGCTCCCTTAGAGGGTCAATGGATGGATTTGTTACCTGACTTGCATCAACAAATATATGGTCCCAGTAGATGCGATGGGGTCTGTCCGACCCCATCCCTGTTAAGAGTATCCCGCCTGTGTTTGCCTGCTTGTTTACATTTCTTATTGCCCATGAATTCCAGTTTGCATTTTCTTTGAAATTCTCACCTACCCTTTTTATTGTTATACAGTCGGTAGGGCAGTAGGTATCGCACCTGTGACAGCCAACACAATTTGCATCAATATTAAAAATCCTGTCCTCTTCAGCATTATAAAATGTGGAATTATAGGAGCACTGGCGGACACAGACCTGACATCTGATACACCTCTCATCATCCCTCTCAACCTTAAATTCGTAATATGTAGGGGTCTTGTATAGCATAGCAATCTATTATTTAAAGCAATAGCTATGCCAGAAACAAAAATCTTAGATTTCAAATAGTTGCAAAATTTAACTGGAATAGCTATATACATTATTAATATAGATATATATATTATGTATATAGCATTCTGGCATGGGTAAATTCGTTAAACTTAATTATGAAAGATGAACCCGAATAATGTGCGAACGATTTAGATAAGACCTTATGTCCTTGGAGCGACTGTCAAATTTTCACTTTTCCGTGGATGGTAAAAAGTGAAAATTTCCACAGTTCAGACAGCCATGGACGGCTGTCTGAACGGCAAGCGTAAGGGGCATAAGGTCTTCCACACATTTCTTTGGGATGAATTGGCGGTTAAATTTGATAGATATTTACATCAAAAACATTGCTTGCCTGCATCTGGCTTGATACAATTCTATCAATTGTAGAATAAACTTAAATGGATGTTAGGTTTCAAGGACATGATAAGAATGAAGAAAAATTTGAGGCTTGATAAAGGACAAATTGAGGTGGTGGATGATGCTATGGCAGATGTTCTGAGGCGTAAGACGCATGCAGAAAGAATCAAAATTGGATTTACTCTGTGGACATCGGTATATAACATGTTAAAAATACATCTGAAAACTACTTATCCAGATTGGGATGCAAAAAAGGTAGAACAGGAAGTGATTAAGAGGCTATCACATGGATCCTTATAAATTGTTGGAAAAAATTGTGAAGGTATTTCGGAGTCAATCAGCGATTTTGACACAAAACAGCTGAGGACTTTGTTTGAAAATCCCCATCCCCATAAAAGCATTCTAATGTATTATTTTCTACTTTTAGCCCGGTTTCTACCTTTTGTGTCTCTAAATTCGGGTTTACGATGCCATTAGAGCCACGATCTTTGTCTACCCCATAGTCTGATACCCCCTTTCTGTGGATATTATAATATGCCAGCCTTTTTTGCCTTGCTGCCGCCAGATTCTCTTTTCTTATCTGCCTTATTGTATCCCCTAATCCAACGTGCTCGTCATTAGGGCGCACATAACCTAAAGATGAATGCGGATGGTTATTGTAGAGCTTCTTGAATTTAGCTACCCAGTCAATTACATCCTGAACCGTTTCAAAGAAATCAGGACATTCAGGATGATATTTCATGTATTTGATAAACGCTTCTATCCAAGCATTGTCATCAGGGGTATACGGCCGGGCAAATTCTAATCGGATATCCCACTTGCCGATTAAGTGTGCCTTGGTCCGACTGCCTTTCATCTGAGTCCCCCTGTCACTTAAAGCGGTAAGCTGCCTTGTGTCTATATTCTCTCCCCATAACGCCTCATCCCAGATATCCATGACGTCCTTTTGGCTGAAAGAAATAACCCT
>Ga0209323_10003031_pt1 | contig 11191 bp, 7 predicted proteins | sample Rifsed19ft2_FD_184014 | JGI IMG/M metagenome (GOLD analysis project Ga0209323, IMG submission 184014) | Soil microbial communities from Rifle, Colorado, USA - sediment 19ft 2 (version 2) | ecosystem: Environmental > Terrestrial > Deep subsurface > Rock core/Sediment | place: Rifle, Colorado...
CGTGGTCTGCCGTCGCTGCCCAGGAGCCAGCGCCCCAACTTCCGACCACGGAGGACTGGAACCAGCGCTTGCGAGAACTCACGCAGGCAGCGGAAGTTCAGTCCTCTCCCCGCGCCTACCACATCGGCCCGGAGGACTTGCTGGACATCACCGTCTATGAGGCGCCCGACCTGAACCGTTCGGTGCGGGTCAATGACAACGGACAAATCACCTTTCCACTCCTGGGCACCGTCCAAGCGGCTGGGCTGAGCCCTTCCGAGTTGGAGATTGTTCTCCAAGAGCTGCTGCGTCGCCACGAAATCATCAAGGACCCCCATGTTGGGGTTCTAGTGAGTGAACTCCAGAGCCACTCCGTCTCGGTGTTCGGCGCCGTCAAGAAACCGGGTGTTTTCCAGATCCGCAGCCCCCGGTCCTTGCTGGAGATTCTTTCCCTGGCCGAGGGGCTGGCCCCCGATGCCGGCGACACCGTCATCGTGATGCGCGCCAGAGATTCCTTCCCGGCTTCTGCCTCCACCGCCGCGGAGGAACAGGTGGAGGGAGGCGAGTTGCCCGCGAACGCAGTACAGATCGACATCATGCAACTACTCGAATCCGGCGATCCCGACTCCAACGTGGCCGTCTATCCCGGCGACATTGTCAAGGTGGCTCGCGCCGGTGTCGTCTATGTGGTGGGCGAAGTGAACCGTCCAGGGGGATTTGTCCTGGCCAACAACAAGAACATCTCTGTCCTGCAAGCGTTGGCTATGGCCGAAGGCTTCACGCCGGTGGCTAAGAAGTCGGGCGGCGTCATCATTCGCACGACCGGGGACGGCAGTCGCAGTGAAATTCCGGTCGACCTGGACAAGATGCTCAAACGCCAGGCGCCCGATACCTACTTGCAGCCGGATGACATCGTGTTCGTGCCGGGCAGCGGGGCCAAAGCAGCCTTGCTGAGAACCACAGACGCATTGATGCGCGTGGTGGGCGGCCTCGGAATCACAGTCTATCGGCCTACGCCGGGGAGATAACCAGATGGGAAAACGAAACAAGATCAGACGATACGAATATCCGGCGGCCCCGCTGGAACTGCGCCCGGCCACGGTGGCCCCTGACCCCTTCGGCGTAGTGGAGATGAAGGACGCCCCGACGCCGCTGGCTGTGTGGCGAATGGTCTTGAACCGTCGCGGGACTATCTTGGCCGTCCTGGCCATCGTCTTCCTTGCGGTCTTGGTCGGGACATTGATGCAAAGCCCCATCTACCGGGCCAGTGGAATGCTTGAATTTGAAAAAGAAAATCCTGCCACCCCCACGCTGCAGGAAGTGTTTGAGATCGAGAACATTTCTACCGCTTTCCTCGAAACGCAGTACAAGGTCCTGCAGAGCGAGAGCCTGGCCCAGTCCGTCATCGATGAGCTGCACCTGGAAGAGCACAAAGAATTCAATGAAACCCAGGCGGCGTCTTCTGTTTCCGTGCCCAAGGCGGAGGCGACCACCACCCCACTGACAACCCGCGCTGTCGCTTCGCTGGCCGAGCGCGATCCCGCCACCTACGAGAAGGTGTTGAAGAAGTTCCAGAGACGACTCAGCATCGATCCCGTCATCAAGAGTCGCTTGGTCGTCATCCGGTTTGAAGCGGAAGACCCCCAGTTGGCGGCCGACATCGTCAACAGCCTGACCCACAACTACATCCAGCAAAGTATGGACAGCAACCAGAAAGCGACCGAATGGCTGTCGGAGCAATTGGGAGAAGTCAAGGGCAAGTTGGAGGGGGCGGAAACTGAGCTGCAAAGATACGCTCGCGACAAGAACCTCCTCTTCCTGGAAACCCCGGACGGCAAACCGGAGAACATCGCCAATGACCGTCTGCGCGACCTCCAAGATGAGTTGACCAGGGCGCAGGCCCTCCGCATTCAAAGAGAGTCTCTCTACCGCCTGGTCGAAGCCGGCGACTTTGGTTCCCTGCCCGGTGTGGTGGAAAACAAGCTCATGCAAGACCTCACCTTCCGCCTGACCGATCTGAAGCGCGAGCAAGCCCAGCTGGCAGCGACCTTCTCCTCCCAGTATCCGAAAGTGAAGCAGATTCAGAACCAGATTGAAGAACTGGAGGCTACGCTGGCGGAAGAGCGCGAACGAGCCGCCAAGCAGATTACCAACGAGTACCGCGCCACCGTGCGGCAGGAGAACCTCCTCCGGCAAGCCTTTGCGACCCAGCAGAACCGGGCTAATGAAATCGCCGAGCGTGCCGTTCAATACAAGATGTTGAAGAGGGAAGCGGAAACCCAAAAGCAACTTTATGACACCCTTCTGCAACGCCACCGGGAGGCGGGAGTTTCCGCCGGCCTCAAGGCCACGAACATCCGCATCGTTGATCTGGCGCGCCCTCCCCTGAAACCGGCCCGACCGAATCTGTCGCTGAACCTCGCCTTGGCTCTAATCGTCGGCCTCGGCCTGGGGGTGGGAGCCGCCTCCTTGCGCGAGTACCTCGACAGCAGTCTCCAGAGTCCGCTCGATGTTGAGCGCAGCTTCCACGTTCCGGCCCTGGGGGTCATTCCTTCGGCCGACGCACTAACCTCCCCCTGGAATCGCCCCTACGATGTCTACGGCCAGGCTAAAGTCTTGGCCGGCCGTGCCAGGTTCTTTGCCGGGCGCGTGAAACTGTTGACGGCTGGACAACCGACGGAGCCGACAGAAGCGAGCCCACCGCCGACGCCGAAGTGGCATCGCATCGACGGCAACGGCAATCAGGATTCCATTTTGGCGGAAGCGTTCCGCAACCTGCGCACGTCCGTTCTGCTGACCACGGCGGAGGTCGCGGAGCCTCGTGACCCCGAGACCGGTCGCTTTGTCCGACCGTCAGAAGGACCCCTGCATCCGCTCCGCTCTCTGCTCATCACCAGTTCGGAACCCGGTGAAGGCAAGACAACCGTCGCCAGCAACCTGGGCATTGCCCTGACACAACTGGGCCGGCGCGTCTTGTTGATCGACGCCGACATGCGGCGACCCTCCATCCACAGGGCCTTCGACCTGGCAGATCATTTCGGCCTGGCCAACTGCCTAGCGGAGAATCAGGATTGGCATCCAGGCGTGCAACCTACGGGCGTTCCCGGCCTCGATGCTCTCGTCTGTGGGACGATCCCGCCCAACCCCGCTGAACTCATCTCCAGCGACCACATGCGAACGCTGCTGGGCGAGGCCGTAGCGGGCTATGACTTTGTCATCCTGGACTCGCCGCCGCTGCTCGATGTGGCTGATTCCCGCATTCTGGCCGCCTTGGTGGAAGGGATCCTGATGGTGGTCAAGGGTGGCGCGACGCCGCGCGAACTGGTCCGACGCGCTGGCGCCGAGGCCCGGGACGCTGGGGGCAACGTCATTGGCATCGTCCTGAACCAGATCAATCCTCTCGCCAGCGACTACTACTATTACATGCGTCACTACAGGAGCACTTACTACAGGAGTGCAGTGGCACCGCAACAAACTCGGGAAGAGCGTATGAATGCAAGCGATTAACACAACCAAGTTGGAACTCAGGGGGGCGGTTAGGAACGGTCAGCATGAAGAAAGGCGCGAGTAAGATTACTAGGGGTGAATCCACGCTCGCTGTTCTCGGAATGGGTCACGTCGGGCTTCCGACCGCCCTCGGTCTGGCCGAGATGGGTTGGGACGTAGTGGGGGCCGACGAGGACCGCGCCAAGATCGACCAAATCCGCCAGGGGCAGCCGACCTTCTATGAGCCCGGGCTCGACGAACTGCTGTCCAAACACCTGCGCAGCGGTCGGTTCAGGCTCGCCGACAATGTGGAGGAAGCCATCCGGGCCGCCTCTGTCATTTTCCTTTGTGTCGGCACCCCGCAGCGAGAAACCGGCGAAGCCAACCTGGTTCAGGTGGAAGCGGCCGCACGCTCCATTGCGCGCAACCTCAACGGCTACAAACTGATCGTCGAAAAGAGCACCGTCCCCGCCCTCACTGGGCAGTTGGTCAAGAAAACCATCCACCGCTACGCCCAAGCGGCGATCGGGACGGCAGGAAAGGGACAGAAAGGCAACGGTCAGCCGACTGACCCGAGCGCCTGCTTCGAGGTCGCCTCCAACCCGGAATTCCTGCAAGAAGGAAACGCCGTTCAAGACTTCTTCCGTCCCGCCCGAATGGTCTGCGGGGTAGAGTCCGAGCGCGCCCGCGACATCCTGCTGGAAATCTACCGGCCCCTCGGTTGCCCTGTTCTGGTGACTGATTTGGCCACGGCGGAACTAATCAAATACGCCGCCAACGCTTTCCTCGCCACCAAGATCTCTTTCATTAACATGATCAGCGACCTGTGCGAGAGCACCGGTACGGACGTCACCGCCGTGGCCCAGGGCATCGGTCTCGATCCGCGCATCGGAGCAGACTTTCTGAAGGCGGGCATCGGCTTCGGGGGCTATTGCCTGCCGAAAGATCTCCGTGCCTTCATCCACTTGGCCGAGCAGCACAACGTCGACTTCTCCCTCCTCAAGGCAGGGGAGGAGATCAATCAGCGGCGGATCGAAGTGTTCCTGCAAAAAGTCCGGCAGGCCTTGTGGGTGCTGGAGGGGAAGACCCTCGCTCTGCTGGGGCTGGCCTTCAAGCCCGGCACCGATGACGTGCGGGATGCCCCCAGTATCAAGATTATCGAGGCACTTCGCCAGGAGGGTGTTGCCCTCCAATTGTACGACCCGAAAGCCATGCCGGAAATGCAGCGCCTGTTCCCAGAGCAAGAAGGACGGCTAACCTATTGCTCTTCGCCCTACCAGGCAGCTCAGGGAGCAGACGCGCTCCTCCTGCTCACCGAGTGGGACGAGTTCCAGAACCTTGACTGGGATCGCCTCCATGATCTCATGCAGCTCCCCATCGTCCTGGATGGCCGAAACTTCTGCGACCCCGAGCAGGTGCGCCAAGCGAGCTTCGAGTATGTGGGGATGGGACGCAATGAAGGATTCACAGCCGTCTATCTCTCGGGCCAGAGGGCAACCGGGCGCCAGCGAGATAGTCGCTCGCGCACTGAATTTCCCATTGATTTGACCCAATCTCCGGACGAACGCTCGACGTCCGGGAAAGGAAACGGATTTGGCGACGGCGAGGACCGTGCCGCCCCCAGCAAACTCACGGTGCGGCCAAACGTAGCCAGGGTGGACTGAATGTCATTCAATCCTTTTCAATTCTTGGCAGGCCTGCGGCGGCGCCAGCTAGACCCGGAAGACGCCGTCGGTCGTGTTGTGTCTCTAGTAGTGCGGAGGTCCGCCGACATTCCCGCCTTTCGCCGGTCGCTCCCCGCCCTGACAGCCGAGATGGCGCGCGCACGCCGCTATCAACGGCCTTTAACGGTGGTCATGTTGGGGCTGGAAAACGGTCGCCTCCCAGAGCATATCTACCACTTGGTCGGCGACAACGGCAGCGACAATGGCACTAGCAGGCAAATTCTCTCCCAAACCACCCAGCTGGTGTCGTTTGTCTTGGGCTCCATCTTGCGCGACACACTCCGGGAGAGTGACATCGCCACTTACCACGCCACCAGGGACCGTTACATCCTCCTGCTCACCGAATCCACCCGCGCCCAAGCGCGGGACACCGTACAACGTCTGAATCAACTCTTCCACCCGCGGGTCCACACCGCTCTCCGGGCTGGGATTGCGGAATTCCCCATCGACGGTTTGACGTTGGATGAACTGATTAGCAGCGCGCAGCAGGAGTGGCACCAGACACCGGTACCTGTGACCGAAATCACAGTCGTCAGACCAGCGGGACAAGAACAGTGAGCGCCAATTCAATGCCGCGACTGAGCCCTTCCTCCGCCAAGCGGCCGGAGGGCGACTCTCCTGCAGCGGCAAAACCGCTGGGCGTGGCTGATTACTTCACCAACTTTTTCCCCCCCAAGCCCTGGTACGAACGCGGTGCCGGACGCCGTCGCCTGAGTGAAGCCAGCTATCAACGAATCAAGCGTGGGCTGGATCTCGCTCTGTGCATCCTGGGTCTCCCTTTCGTGCTGCTGATCCTGGGACTGTGTGCCCTCGCTATCAAGCTGGACTCCCCCGGCCCGGCTTTTTTCACCCAGCTGCGGACAGGCCGTGGGGGGCGGCGCTTCAAGATGTACAAGCTGCGCACGATGGTGCAGAACGCGCACGAGCTAAAAGCTAAGTACATGCATCTGAATGAGCTGCGCTATCCCGATTTCAAGATTAGTAACGACCCGAGAATCACGCCGCTGGGCCGCCTCCTGCGCAAGACCAGCCTGGACGAACTACCTGAGATCTTCAATGTCTTGCGAGGTGAGATGACCCTGGTGGGCCCGCGCCCCACATCCTTCAGCGCCGACACCTACAGCCTGTGGCACACCGCCCGCTTGGACATCACCCCGGGGATTACCGGTCTCTGGCAGGTGTCCGGTCGCAGCCAGGTGGGGTTCGACGATCGCTTGCGCCTCGACATCGCCTACATCCGCAACCGGTGTCTCAGCCTCGATATCCAGATCCTCTTCCGAACCGTCGGCGCCGTCTTCAGCGGCCGGGGCGCCAACTAGGGTGGCCCTATGACGACGGCGGCGATCTGGCTCTTCTGGCTGTTGGTGCTGGCGGTGGTCTACGCCTACGCGGGCTTTCCTCTCCTGGTGGCCCTCGTCGGCCAGATGCGCAACCGGCAGGTTCGCAAGCAACCCATGACGCCCACGGCGAGCCTGATCATCGCTGCCTATAACGAGAAACAGGTTATTGCCAAGCGGCTGGAGAACGCCTTGGCTCTAGATTATCCCGCCGACGCCCTGGAGATTATCGTTGCCTCCGACGGTTCCTCTGATGCCACAGAATCGATTGTGGCCGGCTACGCCGATCGAGGCGTTCGGTTGCTGGCCCTCCCTCGACGCGGAAAGATTCATGCGCTGAACGAGGCTGTCCGTCGCGCCACCGGCGACATCCTCGTCTTTTCCGACGCCAACATTTTTTATCACAGGGACGCTCTACGGGCGCTGATCCAGAACTTTGCCGACCCGGAAGTCGGCGGCGTCGCGGGCAATACGCTCTACCGCATTGACCCGGGAAGCGAAGCGAGCAGCCGCGGGGAAGATCTCTATTGGCGCTACGACAAGTGGCTGAAGCAGATGGAGAGCCGTACCGGCAGCATCATTTCCGCCCACGGCGCGATCTATGCTCTTCGTCGCGAACTCTATCGCCCGGTGAACAACGCCGCCGTCACCGATGATTTCGTCATCTCGACGGGGGTCATCGAGCAGGGCTACCGCCTGGTTTTTGAACGTGATGCCCACGCCTATGAAGTCGCAGTCCCGGACGCCAAGGGAGAGTTCCGGCGCAAGGTGCGCATCATGTCGACCGGACTGCGCGCGCTCCTGTTGAGAAAAGCGCTCTTCAATCCCTTTCGGTATGGGTTCTACTCGCTGATCTTGTTTTCCCATAAGGTGCTGCGCCGCTTTGTTCCCGTTCTGCTCCTTGCTCTGTTTCCCCTTAGCTGGGTCTTGAGCACCAGCGGGCCGCTGTACTTGGCGGCAGCAACGGGGCAGATACTCTTCTATGGAATGGCAGGCATGGGCTACCTCCTTCGCGCAAACCCGCTGGGGCGATTAAAGTGCTTCTACCTGCCGTTTTTCTACTGCCTGGCAAACGCTGCCGCCCTGGTGGCTCTGGCCAACTTGGCCGGGGGACAGCGGATTGAGGTATGGCAGCCCCAAAGACACGGAACGGGAACCTAGCTGGCGGACATCGAATGACGACCGTGCAAAGATGGAATCAAGCTCGCAGCGACGAGGGGTGCCTGTCGCAACGAATTGACTACGACCTTCACGGCCTTGTGGGCCTGCGGCTCGTCAATGCCTCTGCTCACGACGCCGCCGCCGTGGCCCAACAACTGGGCCCGATGCAGAAACCTCTCGACCGTGAGCCTGACGTTGTCGTTCGGTTTGTTCAGCAACTGCCCACGCCCCACCTGCGCTGTATCGGAAAGGACAAAGGCGGTTTCAACGACCAAGGCTATTTCGTCCTCCGACATCACAAACAGCGCGTCAAGGTTCGGATCCCGTTCGAGCAGATCGGGAATCGCTGCGAGATACTCTGCGAAAGCGGAGCCGATTCTGTCCCCTTGTTGATGCACATCCTCAATCTGACCTTGCTGAGAAAAGACTGTGTTGCGGTACACGCCTCCGCCTTTATCTACCAAGGCACAGGCGTGCTGGTGAGCGGCTGGGCCGACGGAGGCAAAACCACCGCGCTCCTCGCCTTTGCCTCCCAGGGCGCCGATTATGTTGGGGACGAATGGATTTGGCTGCGGGGCGACGGCCAAGCCATGTACGGCCTACCGCGCAACCTGAATCTCTCCGCTTGGCAGTTGGAGCAACTGCCTCAGCTTCGACGTCAGGTGGCACTCAAGAAGCGCCTATTCTTCCAGTGTGTCCACGGACTGGACCGCCTGCAGGACAAGCTTCTGGCGGGAAGGCCGGATACCCACCTGGGGGTGAAGCTGCCGCGAAAGGTGCTGGCGGTGCTGAAGCGGCAAGTGGAGCTGCGCGTGGAGCCGACGACTATCTTCTCTCCCCACGCCATGAGACTGGCGGCCCGGCCCGAAAAAGTTTTTCTCTTCACGACCGAGCAAGGGCCCGACCTCCACTGCGAGCCCGTGTCTCTGCAAGAGATGCTGCCGCGGATGGCTTTGGCGGTTCAATACGGACAACTCGCTTTTATGGAACACTACATGGCCTTCCGCTTTGCCTTTCCAGACTGTCGCAACGACTACATCGAAAACGCTCACGAGTTCCAGCAGGACATCCTCGGCCGCGCCTTGATGGGCAAAGAGAAGTACACGGTTCGACACCCGTACCCCGTTCCGGTTCGCCCCTTGTTCGATGTCATGCGTCCTTTCGTCGAGTACGGTGGAATGGTGGCCGCTTCGAACGGAAAGGAACTTTCCGGCCGCGGTGTTGCCGTGGCAGACGTACAACAGAGGTCGGTGAATGCTTGATCCGGAGCAGGAAAGGCCGGAGTGAGAGAAGAATTCAGAGACAATGAAGATACTCTACATCACGCCTTTTCAGCACCCGGCCCTTGGGGGTTCGACCCGCTGCTACCTAGCTGACGGACATAGGATGGCGACCGTGCACAGAAAGAGTTCAAGTGAGGCGTATGGCGGGTCGTCCCTGGAACACGTCGACTACGATATTCACGGTCTGGTTGGCATCCGGCTTATCAATCCTTCCATCAGTGACGCAGCGGCGGTGGCTAGACAGTTAGGTCCACTCCAAAGCCCGCTCTCCCGCGAGCCGGACATTGTCGTGCGCTTCGTCAAGCAGTTACCCACGCCCAACCTTCGGTACCTGGGGCCCAAGACGCACGGGTTTACGGATAATGGCTATTTTATCCTGCGGAGCTCTAAGCAAGAAGCCAGAGTAAAAGTCGCTTTCGAAGAAATTGGGAAGCAATGCGAGATCGTCTGCGAGAATGGTCTTCGCTCGGTGCCTCTGCTGATGGCGATCCTGAACCTAACCGCATTGAAAAAAGACTGTGTCTCGTTGCATGCCTCCGCCTTCAACTACAAGGACACGGGCGTGCTGGTGACCGGGTGGGCGAAAGGAGGCAAGACCGAAGCCCTGCTCGCGTTTGCCCTGCACGGGGCGGAATACGTCGGAGATGAATGGATCCTACTTAGCGGGGACGGCCAGAACATGTATGGCGTGCCGGAGAACATTCGCCTTTGGGACTGGCACTTGGAGTACTTGTCCCACGTCCGTCGCCAGGTCGGGACGCAGGAACGCCTGCTCTTCAAGGGAATTCAATGGCTCGACCGCCTGCAGCAGGCGATCCCCAACGGCAGGATTGGCAAGACCTTTGCCGTGCGAACGGTGCGTGAGGCCATGCCGGCGCTCAGACGCCAGCTCAACGTCTGTGTGGCGCCGCGAACGATCTTTGGCTGCGGCTTCGGCTCGCTCACAGGGAGACCAGAAAAGCTATTCCTCATGGTGAGCCACCAGGATTCCAGCATTGCGATCGAGCCCAGTGATCCCCTGTCCATCGCCCGGCAGATGATGTCGGCGATTCGTTATGAGCAACTGCCGCTTATGGAACACTACCTTGCCTTCAAATATGCCTTCCCCGGGAAGGACAATGATTTCATTGACAATGCGCACCAGCGGCAAATGGACATTTTGTGCCGCGCCCTAGCAGGCAAGGAGGCCTACACGGTTCGTCACCCTCACCCGGTTTCGCTTCACGATCTCTATGCCAGCATGCGTCCTTTCGTTGAACAACGTGCGTAGAGGGCAGGTTCTAAGGGGGAGGAATTGTGCGATGACAGTCTTGCTGGGTCAGACCTACACCGGAGATCTGCGAATGCTTGACGCCAGGGGGAAGACTCGGGGTCTGCGAAGACTTCATGGACGATGAAGATACTCTACATCACGCCTTTTCAGCACCCAGCCCTCGGGGGCTCGACGCGCTGCTACCACTTCGTCCGCGAGCTGGCCCAGCGCCATTCGATTACCCTTCTCTCCCTCGCGCGGACTGAGATCCCGCCACAGGTACTGACGGACGTTTCCTCCTACGCCGAGAAGGTTCTGGCCGTCTCACTTTATGGCGCTCGGTTTGCTGGCGATCGTTTTCTTTCCGGCTTGCCTCTGGTTGGCAGCCGGCTTAAGGGCACACTGCGCCGCCGCCGGGCGGTCCGCCAAATGAAAAACATATTCAGGGATCTCCTCAAGCGTGAAGCTTACGACGTTGTTCTCTTTCACAGCAGAGACATTTTTGCCATCATCGATGGCTGGAACGAGCGGCCCCTGGTGGCCGACATTTGCGACGCTACCTGTTCGCGGCTCTGGCCAGGCCTGCGCTATGCCCCTTTGATGGAGTTGCCCTGGCGCACGCTCCGTTACCTGGAAGTAAAAAGAATCGACCGCAAGATCCTGCGGCAAACACGGCACCAGGTCTTTATTTCCCGTCGCGACCGGGACGCTATGCCAGGCTTCAGCACCCAGAGCCGGGTGGTCCCCAACGGCATCGATCTGGCCTATTGGGCGCGAAAGACCGAAAGCCCCGATATGAACACCATCGTTTTCACCGGGGTGATGAGCTATCAGCCGAATGCGGACGGGGCCCTGTACCTGTTGAAAAAGATTCTGCCGCGCGTCCGGCGGTTCGTTCCAGGTCTCCGGGTTCTGCTCGTGGGGCGTGACCCCTCCACCGCGCTCCGAGAAGCTGCGCGGAACACTCCC
>Ga0209323_10003037_pt1 | contig 11186 bp, 7 predicted proteins | sample Rifsed19ft2_FD_184014 | JGI IMG/M metagenome (GOLD analysis project Ga0209323, IMG submission 184014) | Soil microbial communities from Rifle, Colorado, USA - sediment 19ft 2 (version 2) | ecosystem: Environmental > Terrestrial > Deep subsurface > Rock core/Sediment | place: Rifle, Colorado...
TAGGGAAGGATGAGGTGGAGAGGGGGCAGGTATTGGCAGCGCCGGGGAGTATAACGCCGCATACGAGGCTTAAGGCAGAGGTGTATGTATTAACGAAGGAGGAGGGGGGAAGGCACACACCATTTTTCACGGGGTATAGGCCGCAGTTTTACCTAAGGACAACGGATGTGACAGGGAATATAAAGCTGCCAGACGGGGTAGAGATGGTGATGCCAGGGGATAATGTGAACATGGATGTGGAGTTAATAGCGCCAGTGGCGATGGAGGAGGGGTTAAGGTTTGCAATAAGAGAAGGGGGAAGGACAGTAGGAGCAGGAGTAGTTACTAAAATCACTCAGTAGTGGGGTCCTAAATGGGAGATAACACTGTAATTATTGCACTTGCTTGCAGTGACTGTAAAAGAAGGAATTATTCTACTAGAAAGAACAGACAAACCCATAGGGATAAAATGGAGCTCAAGAAATACTGCAGATGGTGTAGACGCCATACCTTACATAAGGAGACAAAGTAAAGATACAGGATTCAGGATGGAAAGATGCGGTATGCAGGATACAAGAGGCAATGTGCATCATGAATCTTGTATCACGCATCATTTTATTAAGGGCAGTAGCTCAATTTGGTAGAGCACTGGACTCCAAATCCAGCGGTTGGGGGTTCGAGTCCCTCCTGCCCTGTAAATTATGTGTTTGCTCTATGATACTTGATGAAATAATTTTTGGGAAATAAGCGACTAATGAATAACGTCAAATTGCCTTAATGGCTATAACTGAGGAGAAATGGAAAAAATAAATGAATTAATAGCTATGCTTGTTCAGTTTTTTAAGGATATTGAGGTTGAAGCAAAGCGCATATCATGGCCATCCCTTAGGGAATCAATTCGTTCGACCGGGGCTGTTATCGTTATTTCTATTATTCTTGCATCATTTTTGGGAGCAATAGACTTCTTGTTCTCATTAGTAGTAAAGTACGTTTTGAGTTAGGAGAGACGGAGAAATAAATAGGTATGGCTTATAGGTGGTACGTGGTTCACATAAATACAGGCTTTGAGGATCGTGTAAAGGCCTTAATTGAAGAGAGGGTCAAACTAGAAGGGATGGAGGTATCTGTTCATGAGGTTTTAGTGCCTACTGAAACCATCATCGAGCCAGTAAAAGGTGGCAGAAAGAAAACCTCATTTAGGAGATTTTTCCCAGGGTACATCCTAGTCAACATGGAGCTTAACGAGAGAAGTTGGCATTTTATTAGAAACATACCAAAGGTGATAGGGTTTGTTGGTGGTAAGCTGAAAGAAGGAAAGATTGACCCTGATTCCGTTCCTAGTATAGATGAAAAAGAGGTTATTAAGATAAAGAGGCAAATAGAAGAAGGAACCCTGAAACCAAAACCTAGGGTTACATTTGAGAAGGGAGAAACTGTTAGAGTCACAGATGGTCCTTTTGTAAATTTCTCGGGTCTTATTGACGAAGTCAAACCTGAAAAGGGCAAGGTTCAGGTTCTGGTAACAATATTTGGTAGGACAACACCAATAGAATTGGATTTCACTCAAGTGGAGAGAATTTAGGATGAAAAAGGTAATTGGAGAAGTAAAGCTCTTAGTTCCTGCTGGGAAGGCAACGCCTTCTCCTCCTGTAGGACCGGCTCTTGGACAAAAGGGTGTAAATATAATGGAATTCTGTAAGGCTTTTAATGCACAGACATCAAAGATGGATGGAATATTTCCTGTTATAGTGACAGTTTATGCAGATAGATCATTTTCGTTTATAATTAAAACTCCTCCGGTGTCATATTTGTTAAAAAAGGCTTCAGGATTGGATAAGGGCTCAGTTACAGCATCAAGGGTAAAGGTAGGTAAGGTAACAAGGTCACAGGTAAGAGAAATAGCTAATATAAAGCTGCCTGATCTAAATTCTGATGATATAGAAGCCGCAGTTAAGATTGTTGAGGGAACGGCAAGGAGTATGGGTATTGAGGTCGTATAGTGAGAAGAATTCAGGAGTCAGAATTCAGAAGAAAGGAAGAAAACTTCTGGCTGCTGACTCCTGACTTCTGAATTTATTTGAAGGAGGCAAAAATGGAGAGAGGGAAAAGGTACTTAGAAGCTAAAAAAAAGATTGATTCTACAAAACTGTATGAAGTTCGGGAAGCGATAAAGATAGTTGAAGAAACAAAAACTGCGAAATTTGATGAAACTGTAGAGGCTGCAGTCAAACTCGGCATTGACCCACGTCATGCTGACCAGCAGATTAGAGGAGCTATTGTTCTTCCACACGGGACAGGAAGAAGTGTGAGGGTATTGGTTTTTGCAAAAGGTGACAAGGTGAAAGAGGCTCAGGAGACAGGTGCAGATTACGTCGGTGCTGAAGATTTAATTGAGAAGATTTCCAAAGAAAATTGGCTTGATTTTGAGGTTACTATTGCAACCCCCGATGTAATGAACCTGGTGGGAAAGCTTGGTAAGATACTCGGTCCTAGAGGGCTTATGCCAAGCCCGAAGGTTGGGACTGTAACTTTCGAGATAGGAAAAGCGGTTAAGGAAGCAAAAGCGGGGAGAATCGAGATAAAAAATGATAAGGGTGGTGTTATTCATACCCCGGTTGGAAAGGCCTCTTTTGGTTCAGATAAGCTTAGAGAGAACTTTCTTGTGCTTATGGATACAATCACAAGGATGAAGCCATCTTCGTCGAAAGGGACATTTATCAAAAAGGTTGTGCTTTCTACTACAATGGGTCCGGGAATAAAGGTTGATCCCTTAAGCATCCGCGATGAGCTAAAGGGATTTGAGATAGCAGCATGAGATACAAGATGCAGGATGCAGGATGCAAGATACAGGATGCAGGATAAAGGATACAGATAAAAACCTCATGCATCGTGCATCATTTTAATAAGGAGTAGAATAATGTTAACTAAGGTTGTCAAAGAGCAAGTTGTAAAAGATTTTAATGAGAGATTTAAAACAAGTCCTTCACTATTTGTCGTTGAATATAAGGGGCTAACTGTAAAGGAGGTAGAAGGGCTAAGGCGGCGTCTTAAAAAAGCCAAAGCTGATTTTAAGGTTGCTAAGAACACGCTTCTTAAAATAGCATCTCGCGAGACTGATATAGAAAGGATAAAAGACCTGTTCGAGGGAGCCACTGCTGTAGCAATATGTAAAGAGGATCCGGTGGTTGTTGCTAAGGTTTTCGCTGAATCTGCCAAGCAGTTGCCTGTACTTAAATTAAAAGGTGGCATTGTTGAAGGCAAGGTAATTGGTGTTAGCGATGTTTCAAAGCTCTCACAACTTCCCTCAAGACAAGCACTTTTAACAGAGTTTCTCGGACTACTTTCATCTCCTATCTCTAATTTTATGAGTACGTTGATGGAGCTCGAGAGGCGTTTATTATACGCATTAAACGCACTCAAAGATCTGAAAGAGAAAAAAGAAGAGGTATAAATAGTTATAGAAATTTTTAGAAAAGGGGTCTATCTAGTAACAACACTAAATACTAATCACAAAAAGGAGGTTTTAGACAATGGCTGATGTTACAAGGGCCGATGTAATTTCATATCTTGAGCGCGCAAGTATGCTTGAGATTTCGGAGTTAATAAAGGAGATCGAGGAAAAATTCGGTGTAAAGGCTGCCGCTCCACAGGTGGCTATGGTCTCTACACAAGTAGGCGGTGCTGGGGCGGCTGAAGCTAAAGCGCCTGAAGCTGAAAAGACGGAGTTCAACGTAGTGCTAAAATCCATCGGAGAGAACAAGATACAAGTGATAAAGGCCATAAGGGAGATTACCTCACTTGGTCTTAAGGAAGCGAAAGAGCTTGTTGAAGGGGCTCCAAAGACTGTGAAAGAAGATGTGAAGAAAGAAGAAGCACAGGCCATGAAAAAGAAGCTTGAAGAAGCGGGCGCAACAGCAGAAATTAATTAGGACCGTGGTTCGTGAATCGAGAATCGTGTATCGAATTACGAGCCACTATCCACGAATTACAAGCCACGAAAAATAAACAAAAAGGGGGTAGAGATAAGGTGAATTTCGAGGGAGTAGAAACTTATAAAAGAAAAAGTTTTTCAAAGATTCCGTCTGTTCTCGAAATACCGCATCTTCTTGAGGTTCAAATAAAATCGTATAACGAGTTTCTTCAAAGAGATGTAAGTCCTGATCAAAGAAGGGATATTGGACTTCTCCGTGCATTGAAGACTGTATTTCCTATAGAGGATTACAATGGCCGCGCATCGCTTGAATATGTTAGCTACCGTCTTGATAAGCCAAAGCACGAAACTAATGAGTGCCGGATGAAGGGTTACACATACGTCGCTCCGCTCTATGTGATTTTTCGCCTAGTGATATGGGATACTCAATCAGGCTCTGGTAGTGAGCGAACGATAAGGGATGTAAAGGAGCAGGAGGTTTACTTCGGCGAGATTCCGCTAATGACCCCAAATGGCGCATTCATCATAAATGGCACCGAGAGGGTTATAGTCAATCAGCTACACCGCTCACCGGGGGTATTCTTCAATCAGGGTAAAGATAAGGACCAGATTGTGGGAAAGACCTCTTACTCAGCCAGGATTGTTCCACAGGATGGAAGGTGGCTTGATTTTGAATTCGATTCTAAGGACCACTTGCATGTTAGAATCGATAGAAAAAAAAAGTTTCTTGTCACTGTGCTTCTCAAGGCACTTGGCTATACCACCAAAGAGATAATGCTTTATTTCTATCCAACTGAAACCATCTATTTTGAAACAGATGGGATAAAAAAGAGCGTTGACCCGGAGGTTCTTTCTTATCAAAAATCTAGTGTAGACATAGTGGATCCAAAGACTGGTGAGGTTATAGTAAAAAAGGGAAAAAAGTTTGTAGGAAACCTAATTGATAAACTCCGTCAGGCAAAGCTTGAAAGAATTCCCATTCAAATAATTGACATAATAGGCAGACATTGTGCAGATGACATTGTGGATCAAAAGACTGGGGAGGTATTACTTAATTTCAACGAGGAGATAAAAGAGGAAAAACTTCAAGAGATTAGGGCTCGAGGGATAAAGGAGTTTAAGGTTTTTTATATAGATAACATCGCTATAAGTGCATCACTTAGAAACACCATTCTTGCTGATAAGACTAAAACCTCCGAGGATGCGATTAGAGAAATCTATAAAAAGTTTAGACCCACTGACCCGCCGACCCTAGGGGTTGCTGAAAACTTCTTCTATAACCTCTTTTTTAATCCCGATACATATAGGCTTTCTAAGGTAGGCCGGATTAAGGTTAATTATAAACTAAATCGAGAAGTCTCTGAAGACGATCTTACATTAACGAAGGAAGACATAATGGGGACAGTTAAGTATCTCCTTAACCTCAAAGGTGCTAGGGGTTCGATTGATGATATTGACCATCTAGGTAATAGAAGGGTTCGAACAGTTGGAGAACTCGTAGAGGAACGCTTTTATCATGGGCTAGAGAGGCTTGCAAGGTCAGTAAGGGAGAAGATGGGGTATCAAGCTGTAGAGAACCTGATGCCAAGTGAACTTCTTATACCAAAGACTGTTATCTCAGTTGTAAAGGAGTTCTTTGCAACAGGACAACTTTCTCAATTTATGGATCAAACGAACCCGTTATCTGAGATTACACATAAAAGAAGGCTAAGCGCACTTGGGCCTGGTGGGCTTACAAGGGAGCGTGCAGGGTTTGAGGTCCGTGACGTTCACGCTTCACATTATGGAAGAATATGCCCAATTGAAACGCCAGAGGGTCCAAACATTGGTCTTATATCTAGCTTAAGTACCTATGCGAAGGTGAACGATGATGGTTTTATTCAAGCTCCTTACAGGGTTGTAAAAAACGGAAAGGTAACTTCTGAAATCTTTTATCTGAACGCTTTTGAAGAGGAGAAATATGTAATTGCTCAGGCAAACGCACCTTTAGATGAGGATGGGCACTTTAAGTCTGAACTTATATCAGCACGTCATAAAGGTGAATTCTTCATGGTTGAGCGCGAAAAGGTTGAGTTTATGGATGTATCTCCGGCTCAGCTCGTTTCGGTATCAGCCGCTCTTATTCCGTTTCTTGAGCATGATGATGCAAACCGAGCGCTCATGGGATCTAACATGCAGCGTCAGGCTGTTCCTCTTATTCGAACTTCCGCACCATTAGTTGGGACAGGACTTGAAAAGACAGTGGCTAAGGATTCAGGAATAACAGTAGTTGTAAAGGGGGATGGTATAGTGGAGTATGTGGATGCGTCTAAAATTGTCGTAAGGGTAACGGGTGATGGAAATGATGCTGGGGTTGATATTTATAATTTGATAAAGTTTCAAAGATCAAATCAGAACACATGCTGGAATCAAAGGCCGTTCGTAAAAAAGGGACAGTACGTTACAAAGGGACAAGTTATTGCAGATGGTCCCTCGACAAGTCACGGCGAGCTTTCTCTCGGGCAGAATGTGGTCGTAGCTTTTATGCCATGGGGGGGATACAACTTTGAAGATGCGATCCTTATAAGCGAGAGGATTGTAAGGGATGATAAATTCACATCTATCCATATTGAAGAGTTTGAGTGTATATCACGCGAGACAAAGCTTGGGCGTGAGGAAATCACCAGGGACATTCCCAATGTGGGCGAGGATACGCTTAAGGATCTGGATGAAAGTGGAATAATAAGAATTGGGGCTGAGGTAAAGCCTGGAGATATACTTGTTGGTAAGATTTCTCCAAAGGGAGAAACCCAACTTTCACCTGAAGAAAGGCTTCTTAGGGCTATATTTGGAGATAAGGCAGGTGATGTAAAAGATACCTCCCTTAGGGCGAATCCTGGGGTATACGGGACTGTAATTGATGTAAAGATGCTAACATCGAGAATGGTAGATAAAGACGAGAGGGCAAAGAGTATAGAGGATTTTGAGGTAGCGCGTCTTAAACAAGACAGGGATGACGAAATAAAGATCTTGAAAGAAGGTGCAATTGAAAGAATAAGACCCCTCCTAGTGGGCAAAGTAGCTGCAGGAAGGTTAACGGTAAATAGAAAAATGGTGATTAAGAAGGGTGAAAAGATAACCGAAGAAGATCTTCAGCCTATACCATTTGAAAAGTTAGGTGAAATCAGTGTTGAAAAGGGAGAGAAGGTAGAGACCGAGGTTAAAATAGCGATTGAAAAGACTCTTGAACAAATTGATTTAGTAAAGATGGTCTATAACAATAAAATAGACAAGCTGACCCGACCTGATGAACTTCCTCCTGGGGTGCTAAAGGTAGTGAAGGTTCATGTCGCAGTACTAAGGAAGCTCCAAGTAGGAGACAAGATGGCAGGACGACACGGAAATAAGGGCGTTATATCGAAGATACTATCTGAAGAGGATATGCCCTTTCTTCCTGATGGAATCCCAGTTGATATGGTGCTTAATCCGCTTGGTGTTCCCTCAAGGATGAACGTAGGACAGATTCTAGAGACGCATCTGGGCTGGGCAGCAAAGGAGCTTGGTCAACAGCTAAATGAGTATATTGAGCAGGAGTTTAGCCCAGGATCACTTAGGAGAAAGCTTAAGGAAATTTATGACTCTAAGGGGATTAGGCGATTTATTGACGAATTAAAGGATGAAGAGGTAGTTGAACTCACGAAGAGACTAAAAGAAGGGGTACCTATTGAGTCTCCTGTGTTTGACGGCGCAACTGAAGGGGAAGTAAAGGAGATGCTTAAAATCACCGGGCTCCCGGAGGATGGGAAAACGATACTCTTTGATGGACGCACAGGTGAGCCGTTTGATCAAAGGGTAACTGTAGGTGTTATGTATATGCTTAAGCTCCATCATCTTGTAGAAGACAAGATTCATGCAAGGGCTATTGGACCCTATTCTCTCGTTACACAGCAGCCCCTTGGTGGCAAAGCCCATTTTGGGGGGCAGAGGCTTGGAGAGATGGAGGTCTGGGCACTCGAAGCGTACGGAGCCGCTTACACACTTCAGGAATTTCTCACGGTGAAATCCGATGATGTAATCGGGAGAACTAGAATATTCGATTCAGTCGTAAAGGGCGATATGAATTTTGAACCTGGGCTTCCAGAGTCTTTCAAGGTTCTAGTAAAAGAGCTTCAAGCCCTTGCACTTGATATAGACCTTATTGAGGAAGGCGGGAATGGAAAAGTAGGATTACAAAAACAAAAGGGAGGAAGGTAAAAGTGGATATAGATACCCTCTTTGAAAAACCGAAGAACCCTTCGGACTACTCTTCTGTGAAGATTGCTATTGCTTCGCCTGATAAGATCAAGGATTGGTCTTCAGGTGAGGTAAAAAAGCCAGAGACAATTAACTATAGAACGTTCAAACCGGAAAGGAGCGGTCTATTCTGCGCTAAGATATTTGGTCCAGTAAAGGATTATGAGTGTCTTTGCGGAAAATATAGAAGGCTTAAACATAGGGGGCATACCTGTGAGAAATGTGGCGTAGAGGTTATATCGAGCAAAGTAAGGCGTGAAAGGATGGGGCATATAGAGCTTTCTTCACCGGTTGCTCATATCTGGTTTTTGAGAAGCATCCCAAGCAGAATAGGAATGCTTTTGGATATGACGCTAAAGGAATTAGAAAGGGCTTTATACTATGAGGCATATGTAGTTGTAGATCCAGGTGGAACACAACTGAAATTTGGAGAGGTTCTCAGTGAAGAGAAGTACAGAAAATTACTTGAGGAATACGGACCCACTTTTAAGGTTGGAATGGGGGCTGAAACGGTTAGGGAGATGCTTAAGAAAATAGACCTTGTCGAACTCTCAGAACATCTTAGGTTAGAGATGAAGGATACTACATCTCAAATAAAGAGGGCTAGGATCGCTAAGAGGCTCAGGATTGTTGAAGCCTTTAGACAATCTGGAAACCGAGCCGAGTGGATGATTCTAACAAAAATCCCTATACTTCCTCCTGACTTGAGACCCCTTGTTCCGCTAGATGGAGGCAGATTTGCTACCTCTGATTTAAATGATCTTTACCGTCGTGTAATAAATAGGAATAACAGACTAAGAAAATTACTAGAGCTTGGGGCGCCTGATATCATTGTTAGAAATGAAAAAAGGATGCTTCAAGAGGCTGTAGATGCCCTATTTGAAAACGGACGGCGCGGGAGACCTGTCCTAGCTCACAATCACCGTCCACTAAAAAGTCTAAGTGACATTATAAAAGGAAAGCAAGGGAGGTTCCGTCAGAACCTTCTTGGGAAAAGGGTGGATTATTCAGGACGCTCTGTGATCGTGATTGGTCCTGAGCTGAGACTCCATCAGTGTGGTTTACCAAAGCAGATGGCACTTGAGCTTTTTAGACCTTTTATATATCAAAAATTAGAGAAATGGGGTAAGGCACAGACAATAAAAATTGCAAAAAAGCTTGTCGAGCAAGAAGCACCAGTTGTCTGGGATGCACTTGATGAGGTTGTGCAGGAGCATCCTGTGCTACTAAATCGTGCTCCAACTCTTCATCGCCTAAGCATCCAGGCTTTTGAACCAAAACTTATTGAAGATAAAGCTATTCAAATACATCCCCTTGTATGCCCTGCTTACAACGCAGACTTTGATGGAGACCAGATGGCTGTACATGTACCGCTTTCTGTTGAAGCCCAAACAGAATGCAGGGCCCTTATTATGTCAACCAATAATATTCTCTCACCAGCGCACGGAAAACCAATAATACTTCCTACGCAGGATATAGTGCTTGGTATTTATTATATGACGAGAGAGGTTCCCTTCGAGAAAGGAGAGGGTAAGGCCTTTTCATCAATTGAAGAGGTTAGAATGGCTTATGATTTAAATGAGGTTGGCATTCATGCTAAGATACGCATAAGAATTGATGAAAAGATGCATGAAACCACCGTTGGCAGAATACTGCTTTACGAGATCATGCCAAGAGAGGTTGCTTTTGAACTAGTGAACAAGGTGATGACAAAACGTGCTATCGAGGAACTAGTAGATAGCTGCTTTAGAGTTGCCGGTGGAAAGAGCACAGTTATACTCGCAGACCGTTTGAGGACGCTCGGGTTTCAATTTTCGACCAAAGCAGGGATTTCAATCTCAATTGATGATATGAAGATTCCAAAGAAAAAGGAGCAGCTAATAAATAAGGCTTATAACGAGGTAGTAAAGGTTCAAACACAATATTCTCAGGGGCTCATAACCGATGGTGAAAGGTACAACAAGGTTATAGATATATGGGCTAAGACGAGCGAAGAAATCGCTCAGGAGATGCTTAAGGAATTATCTATTGATATTTTAAAAGACGAAAATGAGGCTGAGATCCAAGCTCCAAGCACAAACCCAATCTATATGATGGTGGATTCAGGTGCGAGAGGAAGCCAAACCCAGGTTCGCCAGCTCGCTGGGATGAGGGGTCTTATGGCTAAGCCCTCAGGGGAGATTATTGAAACGCCAATTACATCTAACTTTCGTGAGGGCCTCACAGTGCTTCAGTACTTCATCTCAACACATGGAGCTAGAAAGGGGCTTGCTGATACAGCCTTAAAAACTGCAAATGCGGGATACCTTACTAGAAGGTTGATTGATGTTGCTCAAGATGCAACGATAACGGAATTTGACTGCGGTACGATTGATGGGATCACAGTTGGGGCACTTATAGAAGGTGGAGAGATAATAGATAGGATAGGAGAGAGAATCCTAGGTCGTGTTGTGCTTGAAGACATTAGAGATCCTGTAACTAGAAAGATTATTGTAAGGGCAAGCGAAGAGATAGACGAGCAGGCGGCGAACGCTATCGACGAGGCGGGAAGCATTACGGAGTTAAAAATAAGGTCTGTTCTTACTTGCGAGGCCCGTCAAGGTGTGTGCGTGCTTTGCCATGGAAGAGACCTTGCAAGAGGAGCTCTGGTAAATATCGGAGAATCGGTAGGGATTATAGCAGCCCAGTCTATTGGGGAGCCGGGCACCCAGCTTACTATGAGAACCTTCCATATAGGTGGTGCTGCTAGTCAGAGGGTTGCAGAAAGTACACTTGAGAGCAGACACGAGGGTGTTGTAAAGCTTATCGGTGTTAGGACAGTGAGGAATAACGAGGGAAGACTCGTTGTAATAAATCGTACTGGAATTCTAGCTATAGTGGATGAGATGGGATACGAGCGTGAAAGGTATCCACTTGTTCTCGGAGCGAAGTTGAGGGTTGAAGAGGGTGATCAAATAAAAAGGGGATCGCTTATTGCTGAGTGGGATCCATACACCACTCCATT